>Ga0315900_10008694_pt1 | contig 13031 bp, 10 predicted proteins | sample LakEriMetagenome_FD_203521 | JGI IMG/M metagenome (GOLD analysis project Ga0315900, IMG submission 203521) | Freshwater fungal communities from buoy surface, Lake Erie, Ohio, United States - Buoy 12 MA114 | ecosystem: Environmental > Aquatic > Freshwater > Lake > Lake biofilm | place: USA: Lake...
TACAGGCGGGCCGTCGACGCATCGCACGAGCGACTATGATCGGGCCATGACCTCTCCGGCCGGCCCCGAGCCCATCCACTCGCGAGCCAACCCCCGCTTCCAGCACCTGCGACGGTTGAACGAGGATGCGCGAGAGCGTGCCCGGCAGCGGCGCACGCTGCTGGTGGGCGCACACCTGGTCAGGGCCTGGCTGGATCACGGCCGCCCGCTGGTGTCGGTCGCCGTGCAAGGGCCTTCGATCGAGGAGTCCGACGAGGTGCACGCGCTGCTCGCGGCCGCCGAGGCCGACGGCGTGCCGGTGGCGAGGTTCTCCCGCGACCTGATGGCCGCGATCGGCGGACTCGACACCGCGGTTCGGATCGTCGCCGAGGTCGCGATTCCGCAGGGGCGGCCCGATGCGCTGCGCGGGCAGGATGCGGTCGCGCTCGACGGCATCCAGGACCCGGGGAACGCGGGCACGCTGCTGCGCACCGCGGCGGCGGCCGGGGTGTTCCACGCGCTGGTCGGGCCAGGCACGGCCTCGGCCTGGTCGCCCCGGGTGCTGCGCGCGGCAATGGGCGCGCACGCGGTGATGAACGTGGTGGAGGTCGATGATCTCGCCCGTGCGCTGCGCGAGTCGGGGATGCCCTGCGTGGGTGCGGCGGTGCGTGCGTCCGCGGGACTGCACGAGGCGAACCTGCGGGAACCCTGCGTCTGGGTGTTCGGCGCCGAAGGCCGGGGATTGTCCGCCGAGGTGGACGCCATGCTCGATACCCGGGTGGCCATCGACCAGGAGCCGGGGGTCGAGTCGCTCAATGTCGCCGCCGCCGCGGCGGTCTGCCTGTTCGAGCAGCGCCGGCAGCGCCGGCAGCGGAGTCGAAGCGTCTGAGTGCCGGCGTGGAGGCGCCCGGAGGCGAGGGCCAGCGGCTGCTAGACTGGGCGCCATCGTGTCTGGAGCCCGCGCCATGCGCATCGTCGATATCCGCGAGACCGCCGTCCCCCTGAAGTCCAGCCTGCGCAACGCGGTCTTCGATTTCAGCGAGATGACCACCTCCATCGTGGCCGTGGTCACCGACGTGGTGCGCGACGGTCGCCCGGTCGTCGGCTACGCCTTCAATTCCACCGGTCGCTACGCCTGCGGCGCCCAGATGCGCGCGCGCTTCATCCCGAGGGTGCTGGCCGCCGATCCGCAGTCGCTGGTCGACGACGCGGGTACCAACCTCGACCCCGCACGGGTGCTCGCCTGCATGATGCAACGCGAGAAGCCCGGAGGACATACCGAGCGCTCGGTGGCGATCGGGACCATCGAGGTCGCCGTGTGGGACGCGGTGGCGAAGATCGAGCAGCGTCCGCTGCATGCGGCGCTCGCCGCCCGGTACTCGCAGGGCCGCACGCAGGATCGCGTGCGCTGCTACGTCGGGGGCGGCTGGTACGAACCGGGCAAGGGCATCCCGCAGCTGATCGACGAGATCCGCGAGAAGTTCGCGCAGGGCTACGACGTGATGAAGATCAAGGTCGGAGGTGCCTCCATCGACGAGGATGTCCGCCGCGTGGAGGCCGCGCTGGCATTCGTGGGCGACGCCTCGCGCCTGGCCGTGGACGCCAATGCCGGTTTCGACCGCGACCGGTCGCTCGCCTATGCGCGACGCTTCGGTCGCTACGGCCTGCGCTGGTTCGAGGAGCCGACCGATCCGCTCGACTACGCGCTGCTCTCGCAGTTCTGCGCCGAGTACGGGGCGGCGGTGGGCACCGGCGAGAACCTGTTCTCGACGCAGGACGTGGTGAACCTGCTGCGCTTTGGCGGATTGCGCGCCGATCGCGACTACCTCCAGACCGACGTGCCCCAGAGCTACGGCATCGTTCAGTTCTCGCGCACGCTGGCGGCGATGGCCGAGCTTGGCTGGACCCGCGACCGGGTGTTCCCGCACGGCGGCAACCAGATGACGCTGCACATCGTGGGCGGGTTCGGACTGGGCGGCTGCGAGGCCTATCCCGGCGTGTTCGGGCCGTTCGCCGGATTCGCCGACGACGCCCGGGTCGAGGACGGATGGCTGCGCCTTCCCGACCGGCCGGGCATCGGCTTCGAGGGCCAGAACGCCCTGTACGCGATCATGAAGCAGATGGCCTGAGGCCGCGGCTGCGGGTGGCGACGCGGGCGCCGCGCGCCCCTCGGACACTGGCCCGGCCCGGCCCTTGCGCGGACGCTCCGGGCGGGGCGCGCGGGAACATCCCCCGCGACCCCGAGGCGCGCCCTCGGCGGCAAGCCGGGTCATCGCGGCCCGGGTTCAGGGCTTCGGGGCGTGTTGCAGCAACCGGGAGGTCGGCCCGGCCGCGCAGGCCGACGCATGCATACGGACCGATCGACCCCTGGGTTCAGTCGCCCGCATCCCCCAGCAGGTCGAGATAGCGATCGATCGCGGTGTGGTTGATCGCCGGGTCCGCGCGTGCGCCCAGCCGCTGTTCGGCGTCGTTCCAGACCTGGACCACGGTTGCGGCGAGCGCGGTCGGGGTACCGCTGACCTCGGCCACTTCGAGGGCGGTGCGCAGGTCCTTGGCCATCAGGGCCAGCCCGAAGCCGTCGGCATAGGTGCCCGAGAGCACGAACGGCTTGAGCTTGTTCTGCGTGCTGTTGTTGACCCCGGTCGACGCATTGAGCACGTCGACGATCGTCGACGGCTCGAGTCCGAAGCGAGCGCCCGCGCGCACCGCTTCGCAGGCGGCCAGCAGGCCCGCGGCCGACACGTAGTTGTTGAGCGCCTTGATCGCGTGCCCGGCGCCGATCCCGCCGGCCCGGATCGTCTTGCCCAGCGGTGCGAACACCGGGGCCATCGTGGCGAGCAGGTCGGCATCGCCCCCGACCATGATGGCCAGCGTGCCGTCGCCGGCCCGGCGGACGCCGCCCGATACCGGGGCGTCGAGCATGCGGATGCCGCGAGCGGCCAGCAGCGGCTCGAGGGTGCGAGTGCCCACCGGCGAGGAGGAGCTCATGTCGATCGCCACCGCGCCCGCGCGCAGTCCGGCGGCCACGCACTCGCCACGGCCGTCTCCGCGTTCGCCCACCAGGACCTTGCGCACGATGGCCCCGTCGGGCAGCAGCGTGATCACGACATCGCAGGCCGTACCCAGTTGCGCAAGACTGCTCGCCGCCTGCGCGCCGGTGCGCTCGACCACCGCGCGAACGCGTGCTGCGTCCAGGTCATGCACCACCAGCCGGAACCCTGCGTCCGCGAGTCGCGCGCTCATCGGCTGGCCCATGTTGCCCAGGCCCACCACGCCGATGGTGGGCGGCGAGGATGCGGTGGGGGACGGCTGTGCTGTGGTCATGCGAAAGCTCCTGCGAAGGCCGGGCGCGGTTCAGGCGCCGATCGGCAGGTCGATGCCGACCCCACGCTCGCGCGCGAGCGCGAGCACGTGGGCGGCGGTGTAGAGGTCCTGCAGTGCCATGCCGTGCGATTCGTAGAGCACGACCTGCCCGGCGCTTTCCCGCCCGGGGTGCCGTCCGACGATCACATCGCCCAGCGTGGGCACGTTCTCCCACTGCAGCAGGCCGGCTTCGAACGCCTGCAGCAGGTCTCCGCATTCGCCTTCGGCCACCTGCACCGAATCGACGACGATCACCTCGGCGCGGCGCACGGCGGCGAGATCCAGCTCGCGCCGGTTGAGCGCGTTGGCACCGGCGGCCGAGATGAACTGCCCGGGTTCGAGCAGTCGTCCGTCGAACAGCGGAGCGTCGGCCCGGGTCATCGCGACCACGATGTCGGAGTCGCGGACCGCGTCGGCGGCATCGGTGGCCGGGCGCAGCCGGGCGTTCACGCGTGCGGCCATCTCGTCGCAGAAGCGCTGTACGCGACCGGCGTCGCGGCCGTGCACCTTGACTTCCCGCACGGGGCGAACCGCGCAGGTCGCCTCGAGCTGGGTCATCGCATGGCGTCCGGTGCCGAACAGGCCGACGACTGCGCTGTCGGCGCGCGACAGGTGACGCGCGGCGACCCCGGTGGCCGCGCCCGTGCGCATCTGACCCATCCATTCGGCCTCGAGGATGGCGACGGGTGCCGCAGTGGCGTGATCGAGCAGGTGCACCAGGAACGAGCGGCCGCCGCCCGCGCGGCTGTAGTAGGCCTTGTAGCCGATCAGTCCGAGCTCGGGGGCGGCACCCTGCACGATGTGCAGGTGGCCGCCCGGCTGGCGCGTGCGTCGGCGCGGCACGTCCACGGCGAGGCCGCGCGCGCGATCGACGAACGCGCGCTCGACGCAGTCGATCGTCGCCGGCATGGTGAGCAGCGAACGGATCTCCGACTCGTTCAGGTATCGAACCATCTTGGGTGCTCCGTGGGACAGAGGGGCGACGCGACCGGGGGGCTGCCCGATCGAGGCGGGATCGCGCGCCCGGGTCCCGCGTACGCCGGCAGGCTTCGAAGCGTCGTCGACCCGGGGGAGGACGATCCGGCCAGGCGCGGATCGTCCCTGCGCGGGACGCGCAGGCCGCCGATCCCGGACCTCCGCGCGCGCCGCCTACGTTACCACCGGTGCCGATCGTCGGCTGGTATCGCTGGCAGGGGCGACCGGCCGCCGCTTTCCACTACACTCGATGGCTTCCCGAACCCGTGTTGCGCGAGTCTGCCTTGAACCCTTCATCCGACGCGGATCTCCCCGCCGGGCCGCTCGCCGGGCTGCGCGTGCTCGAATTCGGCCAGATTGCGGCAGGCCCCTTCTGCGCCATGCTGCTCGCCGACCTCGGCGCCGACGTGGTGAAGGTGGAGAAGCCCGACGGCGGCGACGACATGAGGCGCTGGCCGCCACTGGTCGATGGGCCGTCGGGGGAGCGTTACTCCGAGAACTTCGCCTCGGTGAACCGCAACAAGCGCAGCCTGGTCGCGGATCTCAAGGATGCGGCAGCGGTCGGGCGACTGCAGCGCCTGGCGGAGGTGGCCGATGTCATCGTCGAGAACTTCCGGCCAGGCGTGCTCGCACGGTTGGGGCTGGGTGCCGAGACCCTGCGCGCACGCAACCCGCGGCTGGTCTACACCTCGGTGACCGGTTATGGCCAGACCGGCCCGGCCGCCGGACGCGGCGCGTTCGATGTCACGATCCAGGCGGTCAGCGGCCTGATGAGCGTGACCGGCGAGCCGGGACGCGAAGCCGTGAAGGCGGGGGTACCCGTCGGTGACTTCGTCGCGGGTCTGTACGCGGCCTACGCCACGCTCGCCGCCGTGATGACCGCGCGGGCGACCGGGCAGGGCGCGCACGTCGACTGCGCGATGATGGGCGCGCTGCTGGGCATCGCGCAGCTGCAGACGAGCGAGTTCTTCGGCACGGGACGCATCCCGCAGCCGTTGGGGTCGGCGCATCCGCGCAACGCGCCCTACCGTGGGTTCCGGGGCAGCGACGAGCCCTTCGTCATCGCCGCCGGCAACGACAGGCTATGGCGCGAGGTCTGCGAAGCGGTCGGCCGGCCCGAACTGGCTGCAGACCCTCGTTTCGTGACCCAGGAGCTGCGCGCCCGCAACCAGGACGGGCTGTTCGATCTCCTGCAACCGGTGTTCTCGACCCGCCCTGCCGCGCACTGGCTCGCGGAGTTCGAGCGCCGGGGCGTGCCCTTCGCGCCGATCAACAACTACGAGCAGGCGCTCGCCGACCCGCAGGTCGAGCACCTCGGCCTGGTGCATTCGATGAGCCTGCCCAATGGGCGGGAGACACGCACCGTCGGCTTCCCGGTGCTGATCGGGGGCTTCGACTTCCGCGTCTACCGGCAGCCCCCCGCCCTGGGTGCCCACGGGGCGGAGGTGATGGACGAATGGCTGGGAGCGTGAGCATGGCCGAACAGCCCGACGCCGGGCGCGTGCAACTGCTGGCCGATCCCCTGCACCCTCGGCGCAGGCGCCTGCTGCTCGCCCGGCCCGGGAAGGCCAACGCCCTGGACGCCGACATGGTCGGCGCCATGGTCGACGCCCTGGAGGCGGTCGCGGCCGACCCTCCCGCCCTGCTGGTCGTCGAGGGCAGCGGACGCAACTTCTGCGCCGGGTTCGATTTCACCGGGTTCGAGGCTGCGAGCGAGGGCGATCTGCTGTGGCGGTTCGTCGCGATCGAGCAGATGCTCGCGCGCGTGCGCTCGCTGCCCTGTCCGACCGTGGCGGTCGTGCGCGGTGGCGCATTCGGGGCCGGGGCCGACCTGGTGGCGGCCTGCACCTTCCGGCTTGCCGTGCCCGGCGCGCGCATGCGCTTCCCCGGCTTTCGCTTCGGTCTTGCGCTGGGCACGCGCGCGCTGGCGGCACTGGTCGGACAGCAGGCGGCGCGCGAGATCCTGCTCTCGGGCGAGGTGCTCGACACCGATCGGGCCTGCGCGCTGGGCCTGTTCACCGCGCAACTCGCGGAGTCCGGCCTGGACGCGGCGCTCGAGGCCATCGAGGCGCGCTACACCACGCTCGAGCCGTCGGCGGTGGCCATCGCCCTGCGCAATACCCAGCCGTCCACGGCCGATGCCGATCTGGCGGATCTCGTGCGATCCGTGGCGCGGCCGGGGCTGCACGCGCGTATCGCGGCCTATCGGTCCGCGGGCTGATCGTCGCGGCGATCACCGTACCGCAGGACATCCATCGAAGGAGTCGCCATGATCCCCACCGTCCGAGTCCGCTGGGCCCTTCCCGTGGCGTTCACCCGCGCCGCGCTCTGCGCGCTGCTGGCGATCGCCGGTGCCGTCGCGCCCGCACGGGGCCAGACACCCGAAGACAACCTGCGCCGGATCGTCGAGGCGAAGATGCCCGGCGAGAAAGTGCGGGAGATCCGTCGCACGCCGCTGCCGGGGCTGTACGAGGTGGCGATCGGCAATCGGCTGTTCTACACCGACGAGGCGCTCTCCCACCTGCTGGTGGGCACCCTCATCGAGGCGGCCAGCAACCGCAACCTCACCGACGTGCGGCTGCGCCAGCTCAATGCGATCGACATCCGGCAGCTGCCGCTGGATTCGGCCATCCGCACGGTGCGCGGCAAGGGACGCCGCACCCTCTACGTGTTCTCCGATCCACTCTGCCCGTTCTGCGCGCAGCTCGAGCAGGAACTGCAGAAGATCGACGACGTCACGATCTACACCTTCCTCGTGCCGGTCGAGCAGATGCGACCGGGCTCCCGTGCGCGCGCGCTGGAGATCTGGTGCTCGACCGATCGCGCGGCGGCCTGGGAGGCGTGGATGGTCAAGCAGGTGCCACCGCGGGCCAAGCCTGCCTGTCGCAACCCGATCGATCCGCTGCTCAAGCTGTCGGAGAAGCTGGGTTTCCAGGCGACGCCGACCCTCATCTTCGGCGACGGGGCCGTGCTGACCGGTCGCATCCCCGCGGCGCAGATCGAGAAACTGCTCGCGGAGACCGCGGCCCAGAGCCCGGCTACCGGGGCCGCGCGCAAGTAGGCATGCCGATCGTGCGCGGGGCCGTGCGGACGCGCGGCCCCCGGCGGATCGCGGCACCCCGCGTCCGGACCTGCGTCCACGCGGCCCGGCGGTCGCGCGACCCGGCGGCGCGATTGCCGGCGGGTAGGAGCACGGGCCTCGGGTAGAATCGGGACTCGAAAAAGAGTCCGCGCGCAGCGGCACGAGGCGCAGCGGCCGGTGCCAGGGAGGCATCGTCCCGGATGGTGTGGTTGCTCACGATCGGCGTGCCCGTGCTGTCCAACGTGGCGATGAAGGGCAGCACGGTAGTGCTGTCCCTCTATGCGCTCGAACTGGGCGCCGGGGCGGCCACCATCGGGATCCTGGTCGGGCTCTACGCGGTGTTCCCGGCCCTGCTGTCGGTGACCGCCGGGCGGCTGGTCGATCGCCGCGGCTACCGCGTTCCCCTTGCAGGGGGCGCGCTGGGCTTCAGCGCGGGGCTGCTGGTCGCCTGGAGCTGGCCCACGCTCTCCGGACTCGTCGCCTCGGCGATCCTGCTCGGCCTGTCCAACGTGTTCTTCACGGTGGCCATGCAGAGCCTCGTCAATCGGGTGGGCGGCGATGGCGCGCGCGCCCGCAACGTCTCGAACTTCGCGCTGGCGATCTCGATCGCCCAGTTCGCCGGGCCGGTGATGGCCGGGTTCGCGATCGACCTGCTCGGCCATCGCCACACCTATCTGCTGCTCGCGCTGCTCCCGGTCGGGACGCTGGCGCTGCTCGTCTGGCGGCGTCGCGAACTCCCGGTTGCGGCCTCGCGGTTGCGGGGGGCGGACGCCGTCCGCCAGGACGCCAACGGCGTTCGTCCCGGCGTGCTGGCGATGCTGGCCCTGCCCGCGCTGCGGCCGGTGTTCGCCACCAGCGCGGTCGCCGTCGCGGCGTTCGACCTCTACAGCTTCTTCATGCCGATCTACGGGCATTCCATCGGACTCAGCGCGTCGGGCATCGGCCTGGTGCTGGGCACGTTCGCCGCCGCCGCCTTCGTCGTGCGCGCGCTGATGCCCTCGCTGGTCCGCGCCATGGGCGAGCGGCGGCTGCTTGCACGCTCCCTGTGGGTGGCCGGAGCGGCCTACCTCGTGTTCCCGCTGGTCACCGACCCCTTCCTGCTCGCGCTGGTGTCGGCGGTGCTGGGCCTCGCGCTGGGCTGCGGGCAGCCGCTGACGATGATGATGTGCTACGACCGCTCGCCCCCGGGACGCTCGGGCGAGGCGCTGGGCGTGCGCTTCACGATCGTCAACCTCACCCACCTCGGGATACCGGTCATCTTCGGCGCGGTCGGCGCGGCGGTGGGACTCGCCGCGGTGTTCTGGGCGAACGGATCGCTGCTCGCCGCCGGGGGCGTGCTGGGTGACGTGCTCGAGCGGCGCGTCGAGGGACCATCGCCATGACGATGGTCCATGCGGTCGCCGTGGTCCTGCTGACCCACTTCGGCGTGGTCGGCGCCAAGCTGCTGGTCGCGCTGTTCGCCCTCGACCTCGGGGCAAGCCCGCTCGAGGTCGGATGCGTGTACGCGCTGTTCTCGCTGCTGCCCGCGGTGCTGGCGCTCACCGCCGGCCGCTGGGTGGATCGGGTCGGGGTGCGGGCGCCGCTCACCATCGGCTGCGGCACGGTGGCGGTCTCGATCGGTGCGTTGTGGCTCACGCCGGGCCTCTGGGCCCTGTATCCGGCGGCGGTGGTCATCGGCGTCGGCTTCCTGCTCTACGCGATCGCCGGGCAGAGCCTCGTGGGCGCGGTGAGCGATCCGACGACCCGCACGCGCAACTTCAGCTACTACGCGCTCGCGGTGTCGATGGGCGGGGTATTCGCTCGAGCCAGTACCGGCGTGGCGATCGATCTCGCAGGTCATCGAGCCGCGGCGCTGATGCTCGCGGCCGCGCCCCTGGCGGCGTTTGCCCTGGTGCTGTGGCTGCGCCGGCGGATGCCGGCCGCGCCTCCCGCCCATGCCGCGCGCGCCTCGACTTCGGTCGCGGACCTCTGGCGCATCCCCGCGCTGCGGCGGGCGTTGATCGCCGCAGCGGTCATCGAGTCGGGTAACGAACTGTTCGCGCTCTTCGTACCCCTCTACGGTACGCAGCTCGGGCTGTCGGCCACCGCGATCGGCTTCGTGCTGGCCGCCTATGCCGCCGCGTCCTTCGCGGTCCGGATCGGCTTGCCCGCGCTGGTATCGCGGTTCGGCGAGGAGCGGGTGCTGTGCGCCGCGCTGTTCGGCGCAGCCGCCACGGGCACGGCGATGATCGCCACCGGCAACCCGGGGGCGCTGATGGCGCTGTCGGCGGCCTACGGACTCACGCTCGGCTGCGGCATGCCGCTCACCATGGCGCTGACCTACGCGCGAGCGCCCCAGGGGCGGGTCGCCGAGGCGATCGGCCTGCGCCAGACCGTGAACAAGTCGATCGAGGTCGCGGTGCCGATCGGTTTCGGCGCGATCGCCGGCGTGGCCGGGGTGCTTCCGCTGGCGGTCGCCATGGGCGTGTTCCTCGCCAGTGGAGCGGCGGTCATCGCGCGGGACGCGCGGCGGCGTCCCGCGCCGGGTCAGCCCAGTTCCGACTGAAGGATGTCGAACGCCGCGCGCAGCCGGCGTTCGTAGTCCGCCTTCTCCTGGGCGATTCGCTCCGGGGTGTAGTCCCAGAACCCCGCACCGGTCTTCATGCCCAGCCGACCCCCGTTCACCATGCCGGTGAGCATCTCGCCGTGCTGCTGCCCGTTGCAGAGCGTCGGATAGATGGTGTTGCCCGAGAAGAAGTTGGTGTCCCAGCCGGAGAATTCCTTCTGCTTGATCGGGCCGCAGGCGAGGAAGCGGAACCCGAAGCCGAACCGGACGGCGTCATCGATGCCCTGCGCATCGGTGACGCCCTGCTCGATCAGGTAGAGCGCCTCGCGCAGCAGGGCGTGCTGCAGCCGGTTGCCGATGAAGCCGGTGATGTCGCGGTTCACGCGGATGGGCGCCTTGCGCGCCTCGCGCATCCAGTTCTCCAGCCGATCGACGGTGGCATCGGCGGTCCACTGGGAGCGGACGATCTCCACCAGCGGCACCATGTGGGCGGGCATGAAGTAGTGCAGCCCCGCCATGCGGGCGCGGTCGGCCTCGGGCAGGCTGGAGGCGATCTCGCCGATCGGAAAGCTCGAGGTGTTCGTGACCAGCAGGGTCTGCGGCGACGTGCGGGCGGCCAGGTCGGGGAACAGCCGCCGCTTGAGCGCGAGGTCCTCGGTCACCGATTCGACCACCAGCGACAGCGAGCCCCAGGGCACGGTGGCCAGGTCGGCGTGTACGCCGACGCCGGCTGCGGCGGCCTCGTCCCGGCCGAGCTTCGCCAGGCCTGCGCGCAGTCGACCCGGGATCGCCTCGCGGGTTTTCTGCGACGGGCTGGACACATGCACCGTCCATCCGGCAGCCACGAAGGAGGTGGCGATGTCGCCGCCCATGATTCCGCCGCCGACCACCAGCACCGTCTGCTGCATCGAAGTCTCCCGGGTTGTGCGAGTCCGCCGCGGGCATGCGCGGCAGGGGCGCCAGTATAATCTCGCGGCCGCGGCCCCCGCCTGCCCGATGAGCGGGCGCCGTTTCCCCGCCGATGCCTGCGCGCCCCCGCGCGGCCGGCATCCCGACCGCCACGGAGCCCCGAGATGAAGCGCTACGACCTTCACAACCACGTGATCCCGCAGGGCGTGATCGACGCGGTGCTGGCCGACCCCGAGAACTTCAACACCCGCATCGAGGGCGAGGGCGACAACCGCCGGGTGGTGCGCAAGGAGAACAGCTTCCCGCTGGTGCCCGAGTACTACGACGCCGACGCCAAGGTCGAGGCGATGGAGCGCAAGGGCATCGACATCTCCGTGATCTCGGCCGCCCCGCCGACCTTCTACTACTGGACGAAGCCCGAGATCGGGCGCCGGATGGCGCGGCTCGCCAACGACGGGATCGCCGCCATGGTGGCGAAGCGTCCGGACCGCCTGCGCGGCATGGCGACACTCCCCATGCAGGACGTCGAAGCCTCGATCGAGGAGCTCGAGCGCGCGGTGCGCGAGCACGGCTTCCGCGCGGTGGAGATCCAGGCGGCGGTCAACGATCGCCAGATTGCCGATCCCTATTACCGGCCGCTGCTGCGGGCGGCCGAGAAGCTCGGCGTGTTCATGTTCATCCACCCGAACTGGTGGTGCACGGACATGGGCCTGGACAAGTACTACCTGATCAACATGATCGGCAATCCGCTCGAGACGACCATCTTCACCGCCAACATGATGTTCAGCGGCGCGCTCGACGAGGTGCCCAAGCTGCGTTTCCTGCTCGCCCACGGGGGCGGCTACGTGCCCTACCAGATCGGCCGTTTCCGGCACGGGCATGCGGTGCGCCCCGAGGCGCGCACGCTGTCCACCACCTCGCCGATCGACCACTTCCAGCGCTTCTACTACGACTGCCTCACGCACAACCCGCAGTCCACCCGCCACCTGATCGACAGCGTCGGCGCCGACCACTGCGTGCTGGGTACCGACTCCCCGTTCGACATGGGCGACGAGGCCCCGGTGGACAACCTGGACCGCGTGCCGCGGCTCACGCCCGCCGAGCGCGATCAGATCTGCTGCGGCACCGCGATGACGCTGCTCGGCGAGACACGCTGAAGCGGGCTCCCGCGCCGATGGACCTCCACCGTCGGCGCGGACGGTGGTACGCATCGCCCCTGCGCGGTGCGCGGACTTGACGCCTCCCGGGACGCGTGCAATAACGCGACTCCACGGAAGATCGGGCCTGGCGGACGAGACGCGGACGGGCGTCGCCCACGACCCGACGGGAGGAGAGAACATGAACCGTCGACGCGCGCGTACCCTCGCGCCGGTTGCGGCGCTGCTGGCCGTCAGCGTGGCAGGCCCGGCACTGGCGCAGGGCTGGCCAGCCAAGCCGGTGCGATGGATCATGCCCAATTCAGCCGGGTCGGGCGCCGACACCGTGGGTCGAATCCTCGCCAACGGTGTGTCCCAGTCGACCGGGCAGCCGATCGTCGTGGAGAACCGTGCGGGCGCCGCAGGCAACATCGCCGCCGAGTTCGTGGCCAAGGCGCCGCGCGACGGCTACACGGTGCTGCAGGTCAACTTCAGCCACAGCGTGAATGCCACGCTGTACCCGAAACTGGGCTACGACCTGCTGCGGGACTTCACCGCGGTGACGAATATCGGCGCCTCGCCGGCGCTGCTGGTGGTGCATCCGTCGCTGCCGGTGAGGACCGTGAAACAGCTGGTGGCGCTGGCGCGGTCGCGCCCGGGCGCGATCAACTACGCATCGGCCGGTGCCGGCTCGCCCACCTTCATCGGTGGCGAGCTGTTCCGCCTGGTCGCACGCGTCGACATGCTGCATGTGCCGTACCGCGGGGGAGGCGAGGCGATCAACGCGATGGTCGCGGGCGAGAGCGCAGTCTACTTCGCGCCGCTGGCCTCTGCGCTGCCGCATGTGCGGTCGGGTCGCCTGCGCGCGATCGCGGCGATGGACGGCCGGCGCATTCCCGTGCTGCCGGACGTGCAGACCGTGGGGGAAGCCGGGTTCCCGGGGGCTGAGTCGGGCTTCTGGCACGGCACGATGGTGCCTGCCGGCACGCCGGCCGAGGTCGTGTCCGCGTTCCACGCCGCCGTGTCCGACGCGCTGCGGCGC
>Ga0315900_10008696_pt1 | contig 13030 bp, 13 predicted proteins | sample LakEriMetagenome_FD_203521 | JGI IMG/M metagenome (GOLD analysis project Ga0315900, IMG submission 203521) | Freshwater fungal communities from buoy surface, Lake Erie, Ohio, United States - Buoy 12 MA114 | ecosystem: Environmental > Aquatic > Freshwater > Lake > Lake biofilm | place: USA: Lake...
CGGATGATATTGATAGTACGCCTGGAGAATTTCAAAATAACAAGGGATTGGGGAAGATAACAGGAAGACATTACGGATGTTATCTCGCTCATAGAAATGCGGTTGCAAGTATGGATGATATTAACTACGATTATACACTCATTTTTGAGGCAGACGCCTATCTGAGTGTTGGGGTCGAAGAATTCGTAAATATCGTGCACAAAGCATGTTTTATTTCTGAACGAGACAATGTATATCACATTTCTTTCGCTAACAACCCCTCAGGAGCAAAAGATACCGTCGATGGGTTATTCAGTAAAACGGCACATCACCAAGACCTTGCTCATTGTTATCTAGTAGCAAATCGTCATAAAAATTGGTGGAATGCACGGATTCAAGACTGTGAATGGGATGTGGGTGATTTGTGGTTCAACCATATTTTCTGTCACCATCCGCAGTTGCGATATACTACCAACAAGGTATATAGTAGACAAGCAGACGGGTATTCTTTACTAGACAGAACCGTGAAAACGTGGTAATAAATTTGAATAGGAGAGTAGTATGCAAAGACATTATGTATTTCCAAGAAAACACGCACCAGACCTTCAGAACTATTATTGGTTTAATCAAGGATTCTCAAGTGAAGAACTTACCAAAATTTACAATGACGTAGCAGAATTACCGTTTCACGAAGCAACGACAGCGGGAAACGATAAATCGATTCGGTCATCGTCAATTAAATGGATACCACAAGTAGATAGATGGGACTGGTTGTACACCAAGTTACTCAATATGGCAGTAGAAGCAAATAATATATTGTGGAATTTTGAACTATATTCCGCACCAGAAATGATTCAGTATACAGAATATCATGCTTCTGCTGCTGGTCACTATGGGTGGCATCAAGATATAGGACCAGGCGGACTATCCATTCGAAAAGTGTCTATTACCGTACAATTATCGGATACTGATGATTATAAAGGTGGAGACTTAGAGATTTGGAAAGGTGGTGACTCCGCAGATATAGCTCCTAGAGGCCGTGGAAATGTAGTTATTTTCCCGTCTTATATGATGCACAGAGTTACCCCTGTAACCCAAGGGGTTCGTCGGTCGTTCGTATTGTGGCTTGGCGGTGACCATTATCGGTAAAATTTGTATATTATTAGGTAGATTAGATATTTATAGTGGTACCATTCTATAGGAAAACCACATGGGTCTATTGGAACAAATTCAAAGTGGAGCGTTGTTTACCCGACAATCACAAACGCTGTCTAGTACCACAGTAAGTGGTAGTGATCCAGCGTTTGGTAATTCATATATTCTATTAGGAATATCGGCAACAAATCCGTGTCGGGTCAGATTATATTCGGATAGTGCAAGTATTAATATCGATGATAGCCGACCAGAATCGGTGTTTGATTTTAGTGCATCGGTGGGATTAACACTAGATGCAACGCTAACATCAGACCAATTAGCGTTGACATTTGACCCACCGTTGTTGGGGACTACATTTGCACAAACACAAACATGGTATAATATCAGTGCATCTTCTGCTACTGATGTTACTGTCAACTACTATCCCATTGAGCAATTTATGGGAAGTAGACAAGAAATCGTTATTAGACAATATGCCGCAGCAAACAACTTCATTCAAGAAGGTACGTTTACCGCTCCTAAATCATTTTTATTATTAAGTGCTAGCGCGGACACCGTAAGTAGACTTCGATTGTACTCAGTAGATGATGGTGTTCCAACCGCAGAAAAGCTTCGTGACACGGGGTCAGTCCCAGAAGATAATTCGAAACTAATTGTCGATATGTTATTTGACTCTGCATCATATCCATATAAACTTGCCCCAATCGTAGAAGGGTTCAATTTAAATACATACCCAGTTGGTACTAACACATACAAGTACATCATACAAAACCGTACAGGTGCTGATGCTCCAATTACAGCATCATTATACATTTACCCGTTGGAGAATTGATATGAGATATTATCCATTTGGGTCGGGGTCGGCATTATATACTCCAATATCTGCCTCGGTAGCAAGATATACAGTTAATGCAGACCATTATATTAATGTCTTATCTGCATCATTCGCACTTCAGGGGCCGAGTGGGTCACAAGGCGCACCAGGACAATGTATTCAGCAGTCTGGAAGTGCCGGTCCACAGGGACCATCGGGTAGTCAAGGACCGGTTGGAACTGTTGGTTTACCAGGAACAGCACTATGAAATTTTATCCTCACGGCGGTACTTCAAATTTAGTCAGTTATTTGCAATCGGCAAGTTTAGCTGTTACCGCATCACATCTAGAAAATCCTAATCGACCAGTATTATCTGCATCATTGGCACTATCAGCACCGTTAATCTACACAGGTCCATCTGGGGCATCAGGTACTAATCAAACAGTAACGGGTCCACAAGGACCATCCGGGTCAACAGGTCCGGTGGGTCCAAGAGGATTTGGAAGTTATACGGGGAGTTTAACAACCGCAACGTGTTGTGCTCCATTTGACACATATTGTGTGGGTGTAGATTTATATACATACGATGGTAACTGTGTCGGAAGTTTATCGTGCATAAATTATATTACATGCGGTGGTACTAATACGGAGTGCGAATAATATATGTCATTTTATTTTCCATCTAATAATTATACTCCTGCAGTATCGGCATCGATACTCACCGGTTCTTTAGCACAAACAGCAACTACAGCCAGTTTCAGTAGTTCATTTGGTGAACTCGCGGGCACCTCATTTTATGCAGCGACAGTTGGTGCAATTGGACCAAGCGGCTCACGTGGAACGGATGCAACCGGATGTGTGGGTACCGTGGCTGGGCCAAGCGGACCACGAGGACCATCAGGTTCACGTGGTCAAGCAAACTATGACTGCCCAGTTGGATTTATCGCATGTCCAGCATTGACACCTCCAACGGGATATAGTATCGTATGTATTCCACTTCCTTCACCATGCAACGGTACGGTGATTACATGCCCAGATTCCTATACCCCTTGACAAATAATAAACTATATTTTAAATTCCATTAAACACTATAGGCAGGTAATATGACAACAACGGTTCCAGTACCACTCGCATTACGTCAATTAATTGAAAGTAATAATCAATTATTAAAGCAATATCAAAATGACCTTACGGGTAAAGTAATGGTCGCTAATGAAGAAATGATGCGTATTTTGGGATTAGACCCCAACGAAGGATGGCGATTAGACGTAGACAATTACACTTACGTCAAGATTGAACAAGATGATACTCCATCCGTCAGCTGACCAAGCGATACTTACGTGGGGCAAGTTTAAAGGATATTCGCTCTCCCGTATCTATTATACTAATCAGTCGTATCTCACGTGGATGAGTACGACTGTCGGGATTCCGCCAGTATGGCAAGAAGCAGCGAAACTTGTGTTGGCTGGAGAAGATATCTCCCATTTGAAGATTGCGAAAACTACGCAAGTCAGCACACCCAAACCACAAACTTCTACCTCTGTTCAAGTCACAGTCACCCTCTTAAATAATAAGACGGGTGCTGTTGCTATGCCGTACAACCCATCATTAATGGAACGCTTCAAGTACGAAGTCGATGGACGGAAGTGGAATGGGGAAAACAAAACGTGGGAATTTCCCGCTGTGCATTTACCCAAGGTATTCAAAGTCTTTGGGGAAGAAAATATCATTTGCGATGACAAAGTGCTCAATATGTTGAGTAAATTACGTGACCGCAGAGAGGATTTGGACGAGATTCGGGTCAAGGAAGATGTGGACTTTGATATCAAGGGAATGCAACTTCAACTGTATCCCTATCAGAAAGTGGGTGTCAAGTTTGTGGAACGAGCAGAGGGTCGGTGTTTGATTGCTGATGCGCCTGGTTTGGGTAAGACTGCACAAGCAATCGGATTTGCACAACACAAGAATCTTAAAACTATTATCGTCTGTCCACTCTCCGTTGTGGTGAACTGGCAACGTGAAATCAAGAAGTTTACTGGAAAAGATTCTACTGTGTGGGATAGTAAACACTATTATGGAAAGTTGAATAATCAGTTCCATATTGTCCATTATGATGCCGTTGCAAAAGTGGCAGCAGAATTACGGAAGCAAGAATTTGATTTATTAGTCTGTGACGAAGCTACCTATCTGAAAAATAGACAAACGATTCGAGCTAAGAGTGTTCTAGGTTCATATAAAGAACGTAGAAAGTATCCTGGTATCAAAACCAAGTACTGTCTTTTCCTCACAGGTACACCCGTGATGTCTCGTCCCATCGAAGCGTTCGCTTTGTTGAACTTCCTCGACAAAGACCGCTTCAATAATTTCTTCCATTTTACCCAACGCTACGGTGGATGGAAGGGTGACGCTCCACGGAATCTTCAAGACCTCCACGACCGTACAAAGGATTTGGTCATCCGTAGAAAGAAAGAACAAATCTTGACAGAACTTCCCGCAAAACAACGTAACGACCTGTACGTGGAGTTGACGAAGGACGAACAGAAACAATATAAAGAATTACTCAGAGAAGTATTCGGAAAGTGGAAGATTGAGAAACCTTCGATTGGTCATATGCCGAAACTTCAAGGGTTCTTAATTGAAAAGAAGATGCCACGGTTAGTGGAGATGATTGATGAATTCTTGGACAACGATAAACCCATCCTTATCTTCAGTAACTATATCGCTCCACTAAAGTTCCTAGAAGAACATTATGGGCAGAAATCGGCTATATTGACGGGTGAAATGAATAGTAAGGAACGTCAGAAATCCATCGACCGTTTGACGAGTGGGGAAGCTAAAGTTGGATTGTTCAGTCTCTTGGCGGCAGGTATGGGTATTGACGGATTGCAAAAACAGATAGATACCGTGGTGTTCCTGAATTGCGATTGGGTTCCAGCGAACCACGAACAAGCAGAGGACCGTACCCATCGTATCGGTCAAAAGAGTCAGGTCCAAGTCTATTATATGTTATGTGCCGATACCATTGACGAATATATGCGGGATATCCTCAAAGAGAAACAGCAGGTGGCTGACCTTGTAGTGGACGGGGCATTAGTCACCCCAGAACGTTCAAAGTCGTATTTTAAGGAGTTTGTGTCCAAAATTAGTCAGGTCTATAAGGAAGATATTTCCACTAAAAATATAGACGATTGATATGTATATAAGTGGTAAAACCAAATAGTTTAAGGAGTTATTTATGGCAGAATACAGTTTCCCGACAGAAACGATAGACCTCCCAAGTGGTGGAAAGTTCTATCCAGAGGGAAGTCCGTTACGAAGTGGGAAGGTTGATGTCAAATATATGACCGCTAAGGAAGAAGATATCTTGACTTCAACTAATTTAATGCAAAAAGGTATTGTATTAGATAAGTTGATGGAAAGTTTATTAGTCACTAAAGGCGTCAAGCCCGAAGATTTATTATTAGGTGATTTGAACGCTGTTATGGTTGCCGCACGTATCTTGGCATACGGGAAGGAATATCCAATTGAACTCGTATGTACTTCGTGTGGAAAGCGGTGTGACCACGTGATAGATTTGGCATCGTTGCCAATGATTACGCCGGAATCGGAATCTTTAAATGGGGAACATACCGTTCAATTACCAACGGGACTTAACGTAACCTTTAAGTTATTGACCCGCGGTGATGAACGAGCAGTGAAAGAAGAAGTGGAATCCTTGAAGAAGTTTGACGCATCAATTGAAGGAGACACCACGGTTCGGTTACGATTTATGATTACTGCGGTTAATGGTAATCGTGACAAGAAAGTAATTAGAGAATTATCAGAAGCAATGATTATCCGTGACCTTCGGGCATTGCGGGAAGAATATAAGAAGTTATCACCAGACGTAAACTTTGACTTGACGGTTCCGTGTCCAAACTGCAAGTCTACAATTAAAGCGAGGATGCCCTTTGGGGCAAACTTTTTTTGGCCTGACCTCGGAGCATAAGGTTCAAATCCATAAAAGTCTATTTACGATGGCGTATTATAGTAATGGGGCATTTAATTTTGACCAAGTGTATAATATGCCGGTGTACCTCCGTAACTTTTACATGAAGCAATTGGAAGATGTGAAGAAGAAAGAAGCGGAGGCGATGAAACCGAAGGAGCGTAGTAGAACCTCTAAGAGATAATATATGGCAGAATTTTCAGAATTTTCATCAGCACTGGAACAACTAACAGAGTATATCAATTTACAAATTGATACTACAATCGCATTAAATACGGCGCTTGGAGAAAATACAACAGCCATAAAAGAAAATATTGATAAAGTTAAAGAAGAAAAAGACGAAAGACAAAAAAATACAGAAGAATTAAAAAAGAATAAAGCAGCAATTACTGGATTTGCTGATAGTGTTAAAAAGGCAGTATCAGAACTTGCAAAAGTTGCTGAAGCGGGTATTAAGTTTGGTTCTACAGTCGGTGTGTCTGCTACCCGCGGTGTCCAATTAGAACTAAGTAATCGTGCGGCTATTATTTCTCAAATCGCTAGAGTTGAAGCGGATAGAATTGTCAGTTTAGAACAGCAACAAGCAGCACAACAATCATTAACAGACACATTCATCAGTACCCGTGAGGGGATGCAGTTAAGTGCGGAAGGTACGAAAAACTTTGCATCAAATCTTAAAGGTGGATTCAAATCAGAATTTCAACTTACAGGTGAATCTCTCCGTGCTTTGACCGTTATTGGGGCATCAACCACTGACCAATTTGACGCATTTCGTCGAGCAACGGGTCGAGCAAGTTTGAATTCAACACAACTCGCAAATATTGTTAATAAGAATTCACTATCGTTCTTATTATATGGAAACAGTTTCGCACGAGCTGCAGCAAATGCAGAAAAGATGGGTATTAGTTTGGCATCGGTCCAATCGTCACAAGAATCAATGGTATCTAATCTTGAAGGAACATTAGATACTGTTAATCAGTTAAATATGTTAGGTGCTGCAATTGACTTCGGGTCATTGGTCACAGCACTAGAAACTAAAGGACCAGATGCAGTTCTACAATATTTAACATCAGCAGTTCCACCATCATTATTTGAAAGCACTAGTTTCCGTGCACTGTTCAATCAACTGGGTATTTCATCAGAAACCATTTTACGTGCTGGTAAAGTAGGCAACACCGCAGATGCAATTGAAGCCCAAATGACGGAACTTGGTCAAGATACTGGTGTAGCAGCTAATGCACTGACGTTATTGGGTAGAACAACCGGTACATACGATAAAGTACTACAAGGACTCATAACTACCACAACAGGTGCAACAACATCAATGTTAGCTAAATCTGCCGCGGATAGACTGGCGTTGACGGGAGGCCTCGCTACCGCTGCCGTAATAGCTGGACGAGTTGGGATGATTGCTGCGGGCGGTGGGGTTTTATTATCCATCGCTAGTCTTTTACCTTTATTCTTTGGCAAAAAGGGGGATGACGTAGTTTCTACTGGTGGATATGGTAGTCGTACTCTGGTCACACCAAAGGGAAATATCGCATTAAATAATAACGATACAGTCATCGCAGGAACTCAACTAATGTCCCGCGGTAGTTTACAAACGGGAGCAGATTCTTCGAATTTGGCCAGAAAGGTGGATGAACTTATCACTAGTTTAAATAAGGCTACTACGGTTATTAATGTAGGCGGTACAACACAAGTGGTACCTCGTATGAATGTAGTAGGGGTCTATGACCGAAACGGGAGATAATAGATGGCATTCGAAACATTAGCACAACGGTTTGAGTCCAACGCAGACATGATTTATAATAGAATCATTTCGGATACTGTATTTTCGGAAGGTACAAGTACTACTTACACGGGTAGACCTGTAAACTCCACACAACCGTTTTTAATTATTTTACCCAATACTTCGCCAGGTCCACTAAGTGCAAGTAGTCGAGTAAAAGATGATTCTCGTGCTTTACCAGTGGTATCATCCGCCCGAGATGTGCAACGTCTTACGCAATTTGTCAAAAGTGATGCAGGAAAGTTGTTTATAACAAAGCAAGGCGTATTACAGGCGTTTAATCCATATCCAAAGACCCGGCTATTTAATCCAGCAGGGTTACTTGCATCCGCACTCCCATTAGTTCAAGCACCCCGCCACATAACATCGGCATTCTTAAATGGGGTTACCAATTCTGTAGGAGATTCTCCGCTTGAATCCGGTCTTAGTGGAAACAATGGATATCTAGTACCTCGGTTGGGTACTACAACTAGCGCGGCATTAAACTTCGCCGTACAAAAGCTTAAGGAAGAATTCGGTGGATCACTTCCTGGAGTAAGGAAAACTCCAAACATTTCTGACCCATTTAACGACAAAGCAGCAAGTTCTACAAAGGGGGCTGGGGATGTGGTGGTTTATAAGTTTTTAGAGAAACAAGAAAGTATTGCATCGGGAATAACTGAAGCTGTAGGACTTAATAAAAAAACAGATATTATCACATTTAAGTTTAGTCCAGTAGGAACCGCGGATGAAGAAAATACGTTTATTCCCTTCCGTGCGTTTATCTCCTCAATTAAAGAAAATGTAAAGCCGGAATTTACCGAACAAAAGTATATCGGTCGTACTGAACGCTTTATTACTTACGCAGGAGCAAAGCGGTCAGTCCAATTACAATTTAATATTGTGGCATTAACATCCAGTGAACTTGACCATATGTGGGCACGTATCAATTATCTTACGGGGTTAGCATTTCCAAAAGGCGTGACCTCATCCGGATTTATGACACCACCACTATTCAGAATTACAATTGGTCAAATTTATGAAAATCAACCATGTTATGTTGAAGCACTTGATTATGATTTCCTAGATGATAATATTACATTTGATATAAATCGAGAAGTATCACAAGTTATCAATGTGAATATGACACTTAGCTTGATTGAAAAGCAAAGTAGATACTATAATAGCCCATTCTATGAGATTACTAAGAGAATCGCAGAGAATAAACAAAACTTGAGAAAGATAGAGAACTGACATGGACAAATATATTTCTCCACTAGTAGTTGATACTACAAAGAAAATTCCATACTACGAAACGGCTATTCCATCCGCAGTTCCCACCGAAGATGTGCCATTTTATTATATTGCCCAAGACGGTGACCGTTTAGATAGTATTTCTAATTTATTTTATAAAACACCTGATAATTGGTGGGTGATTGCAAAAGCAAATAATATTGCCAACGGAACGATTGCAGTTCCTGGTGGCACTAAACTTCTTATCCCGAACGTATAAACATGCCCGGATATTATAGAAAAGCAGCAGAATTAATTATTGGTTTCGAAGGATTTAGCGCCACTCCATATGGTGACGTAAACAACTACCGTATTGGATTCGGGTCCAGTACGTATATGCTTGCTTTAAATTCTACGCCATTAGCATTACCGACCTATAATCCTAGAAAAGACCGTCGGTCATTACCAAGCCCTAATATTAATATTCAACAAGCTGCGTATGACCTACGCAGACGTTTAATTGAATTTGAGAAAGGCGCTCGGACGTTATTGAATAAGCAATCTCCCGGCTTGTACGAGAAGTTATCAGATGAAGCTAAGGCAGCTGTACTTTCCATTGCATATAATTTTGGGTCTATTATTCGACCAAATGGTATACCATTACCCCAACGTATTAAAGCTAACTCAAGCAACGCTGGGGTAGCCGCAGCTATTCGTGAAATACGTGATAGGACGCCTGACGGAAGATACAAACTAGTACTGACGATTCGTCGTGACCAAGAAGCAAAATATGTAGAAGGAACATTTAAGCCGGTACTACGTGGACTGGATTATTCAATTTTTGACAATATGACGGATTTAACCGATACGCCGGCATCACCAACTACGGCGGGTCGAGCAAGTACAGAACAGATGTCTCCGTATATAGCGTCATACCAATCATTTCATCCTAAAATTCAATACGAATTAACTCGTCGAAAGTTTTCTACGGAAACTGTAGATGCATTTATGCCGTTTGTCAATCTTACGTCTTTGTTGTATGTAAAACGCTCAGATACAGTAGAGACAGTTAATCAACGAAATGATTCATCGGCATCAGTATATGGGTGGTGTCCCTCTATAGGCATACATGCCACAAGAAACATTCGGTTTGAAAAAATATACAACCCAACCATAAACGTTTCCGAGCTACAAAATAGAAGTATAGTAGGTTCAATCACCATTAATGATAGAAATGGGCCGTTTCGGTCAACTTCATTATTAGCGGCATCAACAGATATAGAACCAAGTAACATTCCAACGCCCGGTATTACTAGTGTAAATGTAGAACGTACATTAGCTGGTCCTATGGGCGTTCGCGGCGGATTGATTCGAGCAAATTTAAAAATTGTAGCATATTCGAAGGGACAAGTAGACACACTATTAAAGTATTTTCTTAGACCAGGCACTAATCTTGTTTTAGAATTAGGTAGATTATCTGCGAAAGGTACTCAAATCAAAACATTTAATTGGAGTCGGTCACTAGATGATATTAAAAAAGATTTAGATGGGATTGTACAATTACGTGATGCCGCTCTTCAAGAAAAATTAATTCGTGAATACGTGTATGAAAATTATGGTAATTACGAAATTTTCATTGGGTATACTGTTAAGTTTAACATCAAATACACAAAAGAAAACATTTATGAAATAGAACTCTCAATGAATTCTATTCAGCAATTTGAAATTCCGAACGTTCATACCGGAGTTAAATCTATCTGTGCATCCCCAACCACCAAATGTGGAGTTATGGATGTGCGAGAATATTTTTCTCCAATATATGCATGGAAAGAAAAAACATTCTCTAGATTATTGAAATCAGCTACTAATCAAGGTGGTAGATTGTATAATGAATGGAATAAACACGTGGTACCGATTAAAAATAATGATTCATCGGGACCAACTACCGCCGGTATAGAATCTGGATATTTTATTACTTGGAAGTTTTTTATTGACAAAGTGTTAAATGATGAAAATCTTGGACTATTAAGTATTTTCCCATTAGCAACCAGAAATACTATTAAAGCTGGACTATTATCACCATCTACTACAAAGGGTGAAATTGTCAAAAACAATGAAAAGCTCATCATTAATGAAGTAAACTATCATCCAGACTTGCGGTCTACTGACCAGAATGTGATGGTTATTATTAATAAACAAGCTCAAGCACAACAAGATGTACAAAACCAGTTTCAGTTTTCTGAAGCAGTATTCCGTGCTAACAACCAAGATTATGAAGGAGATATAAGTAGTCCACTAGAAAAGCGTCTGTTAGAAGAACTAGATATGGATGACTTCGCTCCAGCAGAACAATCATTACGTACTGTGTCTGGTGTATCATCGTTGCTTCGTGGGGTGTGGTTAAACACCAACGCAATTATCGCGGCATTTGACCGTACCGATACTGTATCGTCTGCATTAGACGCGTTGTTGGTGGAAATGAACCGTGCAACAGAAGGGTATTGGAATCTCCAATTATTATCAAGTGATAATTCCGCTTTTCCAGGAGTACACGTAATTGATATGGGATTGTCAAAAACTATTCCAATTAACAAACCAAGCCCCGAAACACGTGCTTTATTGTTAACGTCGGCTACCGGACCTTTAGCAAATAAAGATTCTGTGTTGAAATTAGAGTTTGGTGACGGTGATACACCACGTTATATTTACGTGTTCAATGAAAAAAATAAAATATTGAGTAACAGTGATTCTGTAGGAAGCGAGTTACTTGATGTAAACATTAACTTCGACTTACCATTAGTATTAGCTACGCAAGTTATTGCAGGCGTCGGAGGACCAGCTCAGAAAGGTACTATACAAGGGGTTATTGATGTAGAAGAACTAGAATCACTTAAGATATTCCCAGCACTGTCAAATATTTGTGGTGATGCAGAACCAGACAGCACTGTGTGTGTATTCGACCCGTTGGTAGATTTGAACTTACGTATTAGTGCTATTGATGCAAATTATGAAGCAACAAAAGCTCTTATAGAAAACGACCCATCATTACCTACATCTGGGTCTGGATTCTTTTTAACTTCAAAGGAAAGACGATTGAAGGAATTGGATGAATCTACACAAACTATGAAAGCTGATTTATATGCATCGGTATCTAGATTACCAAGTTTCCAAAACCAATTTGCCGATTTGGGTGACTTGGGGTCGGTCATTAAGTACGTAGAAATCAATCCAGGAAGTATGGTCAAAAAGCTTAGTAAGGATTCTGTTATCGTTGATGAAGCAGAAGCGGGAGTATCACCAACACAGAAACGCCCAATTTCTCACGCATGGAACAGTTCAAACTTGACTAAGGTACTAGTGGATTTAACACTACCAGGAATCGGCGGAATTCAATTATGGCAAACGTTTTTAGTCGATAAAATTCCAACTGTGTTAGAACAAGGGTATTATGTAGTGACCAAGATTGTACACGAATTCACTCCACAAAATGGATGGGTTACAAAAGTTCAAGGACGATTCAGATATAAACCAGAAGAGGAATAAGATGCCATCGCCAGTCGCTAATCGCCCAAAAGTAACTAAAGAGGACATTGCCAATGGCTATGTAACCCGATATTTTGCCAAATTCATATCGGGTAATAAAGTAATTGAGATTGATGAAAAACAGTTTGAAAAGTTTCAAGGGGATACGTATCACAAAACACTACAATTAAAATGGATAATTGGTGGAAATGATTTGGATGTAGTATCATCTGATGGTCAAATCATTTATGGTACCAAGCATCAAAACACTGCCATCGCTAATTTCTATGATAAGAAGATGCCTGGTGTTAAACAATTATTACGCGACCCGCTTGAATTCTTTGTTGGTACAAAAGTGACCACTTGACATCATAGGTCTGCAATTATATATTTAAATTATAATATATTATTGAGGAACAAATGGTTATTACGACACAAACAGAATTAGAACATCTGACCAACCGCCTTCGGGAAGAGACTGCGTATGTCTATCCCGTGGCGGTTGACGCATTTCTGCACTCTTCGCAGAATCGTGTAGCGTCACTCCATTTCCTCTTTGACGATGGAA
>Ga0315900_10008699_pt1 | contig 13028 bp, 8 predicted proteins | sample LakEriMetagenome_FD_203521 | JGI IMG/M metagenome (GOLD analysis project Ga0315900, IMG submission 203521) | Freshwater fungal communities from buoy surface, Lake Erie, Ohio, United States - Buoy 12 MA114 | ecosystem: Environmental > Aquatic > Freshwater > Lake > Lake biofilm | place: USA: Lake...
GTCCAGGCCACCGTTGCTGCTGAAGTGCTTGGCATGGATGCCGAAGCCGTTCTGCCGTGAACGGGTCTGGTCGTAGTAGAGTTCACCCAGCGGTGTGGTGTACAGGCCGAAGCCCGCCTTCACAAAGCCCTTGTAGAGCTTGGATTGCGCGGCAAGCACGCTGAGCTTGGCCGCTGCGATGCTGTCCACCTTCGCGGGCACCTCGGCGCGGACCGGGAGCAGGTCGTAGCGCACCGGCAGTTCGGGCAGGATGGTGTCGATCGGCTGCGGCCGCAGGTCGATCTTCTGGGCATCGATCAGCGTGGGGCTGTAGATGCCCTGGATGGTGTATTCACCGGTGAGGCCACCACCCTGGGCCATGGCGACCACGGCGAGCAGGCAGCCGGTGAAGGCAAGGATCGTTCTGGTCATGGTCTTCACTGGCCGTTGGTGTTATCGGGAAGCGGCACCTCCATCTCCTCCTGGGCCGGCGGTGCCACCTGGGGCAGTTCACTGGCATTGATCGCGTCCAACCGGGCCTGGGCCTGGGCCACGAGCTCGGGCTCGGTGCTGTTGTTGATCACGCTCTGCAGCGTGGCCTTGGCCTGGAAGCGGTCATCGAGCTGCACGTACACATCGCCGAGCAGGATGAAGGCCCGCGCCTTCCAGTGGTCGTAGCTGGGGTAGCGCTTCACCAGCTCGAACACCTCGGTCTCCGCCTTGCGGTACTGCTTCTGCAGGTGGCGGATGTAGGCCATGTGGCACTTGGCCTCCGCGCCATACGCATTGGTGCTCGCACTGCTGATGGCCTTGAACTTCGTGTAGGCGCCCTCGGTATCGTTGCGGGCGAGCAGGCCGTGCGCCACGAGCAGTCCCGCCTCGGCCTTCAGGTCGGCCTGGGCCGTGGGGTTGGTCGCGACCTTCTCCGCTGCGGTCGCCGCTTCATCGGAACGTCCCAATTCCTTCAGGCAACGCATCACCCCCACCTGGGCGACCAGCGTGTTCTGCGGCGAACTGGCCCGCGTCTCCAGCGCACTGAAGTGGTCCAGTGCACCCTCCCATCGCTTCTCGCGGTACAGGATGTCGCTGGCGCCGAACAAGGCGCTCTCCATGAAGTCCGGAGCGTTGCGCGCGATCACGGCCTCCAGATCGGGCAGTGCCTTCTCGAACTCGTTGGCGCGGTAGTGGCAATCCCCGCGGTAGAAGAGCGCGTTCAGGGAATAGGCCCCGTTGGGGTACTTGGACAGGTAATCACCAAAGGCCCCGATGGCCTGCGGGCACTTCTCCTCGAAGTAGAGCTTCTCCGCGCTGCGGTAGTACTTCTCGTCCAGGTCCAGCGTGGAGGGGTCCACGAAGTTCAGGCCGCGCACATAGGCCTCGTACTCGGCCACGCGGCCCTGTTCCACATAAATGGCCTCCAGTCCGGCCAGCGCATCGCGTGACCCGTCCATGGTGGGATACTTCTCCACGATGGCCTTGAAGCCTGCGATGGCAGCATCCTCGCGGCCCTGACGCTTGTGGATCAGCGCCATCTGCAGCATGCTCTGCCGCACGTGCGGGCTGTTCGGGTGCTGTGTGGCCACCTGCTCGTAATAACGCATCGCCTCGGCATCGTTCTCGAGGTGGATGTAGGTCTCGCCGAGCTGGTACTTGGCATCGGCCGCATAGCGCGTGTCGGGCTTCTCGGTGAGCAGACCCTTCAGTGTCGCCACCTTCTCGTTGTACTGCCGCTGCAGGCCCTGGCACACCCCTTTCTGGTACATCGCGTAGTCGCGGTCCGGAGAGCCGGTGCGCATGGCATCATCGTACCATTTGATGGCCTGCGCGTTATCCTTCATCACGAAGTAGCAATCACCAGTGCGCAGCATGGCATCGGCGCGCTGGCGTGATTCGCCCTTCTTCGCCCCTATGTAGCGACGGAAAGCGGTGGATGCCTCCCCGTAGTCCTTCAGCTTGAAGTAGGTGTAGCCCATGCCGTACCCGGCCTGCTCATACAGGTCCGTGCTGTACGCTCCGGGTGAATTGCGCAGGTCATCGTACTTCCGCAGGGCCGCGGGCAGGTCGCCCTGTCCATAGTAGCTCTCGGCCATCCAGTAGTGGGCCTTGGCGTTCACCTCCTGGTTCACCGGGTACTTCAAGGCGCGCTCGAAGAACAGCGCTGCATCCGCATACTTGCGGCCCTCATAGAGTTCCACGCCGCGGTCGTAGGCCAGTTTCTGGTAGGCTTCCTTCAGCCGCAGGTCCTTCTTCTGGATCTCGTCCAGCGCAGCCAGTGCATCCTCATAGTTCTTCGTGCGGAGGTACACGTTCAGCAGGAACTCGTAGGCCTCGTCCTTACGCGGGGTATTGGGATAGGTCTGCAGGTAATTGCGCAGTGCGGTGATGGCCTCGTGGTAGGGGTCGAAGCTGAGCTCGTAGCTGAGCTTGGCGTAATTGAACAGCGCATCCTCGGTGACCTTGGGATCCTTGCCGATCTCCGAGGCCCGCTTGAAGGCGTTGCGGGCGTAGTTCTTCTCGTTCAGCTTCAGGTAGCAGTCGGCCATGTGATAGGTGGCCATCTGGGCCAGCGAGTCATCGCCATTGGCCACCAGGTTGAACTCGGCCAGCGCCTTGGTGCAGTCGCCGGTGCGGTAGTAGGTGTAGCCCAGGATGTAGCGGTCGCCGCGCTCCACGCCCGTGCGCTGTGCGCTCTTCTGCAGGTAAGGCAGGGCCTCGGCGTAGTTGCCCCGGCGGTAGTTGGCCTCGCCCGCCAGCCGGTTGATCTCGTTGATCCGCTTGGTGTTCCCGGGATCCTCGAGCAGCGGCTTCACATAGCTGTTCAGCTCATCGTACTTGCCCTGCAGGAAAAGGATCTCCGCGATGTAGTGCGGCACCAGCTTCCCGAAGCTCTCGTCCTTCTCCAGTGAACGGAAGCCGGCAAGGGCAACCTCGTAATGACCGCGCTCGTAGTGGATGTGCGAGGCGTAGTACCGCGAGGGTACGGCATACTGCCCCTCACCGTTCTGCACCTCGGCGAACTCGCCCAGGGCCTTGTCCTTCTGTCCCTCCTGGAAATAGGCGTAACCGCGCTTGAAGCGGTACTCCTCCAGGTCCGACGGCGATAGGCTGAAGCGGTCCACCTGGTCGCTCCACGCGATCGCGTCGGTCCACTTCTTCTCCGCGAAGGCATGCTTGAACAGTTCGAATCGTACAGCCCCGATGTGCAGGTCCTCGGGGTGTTCCGCGATGAAGGTGAGCAGCCGGTAGCCCGCGTCATCGTTGAAGAGGCGCACGGCACAAAGTGCGCTGTGGAACTCGGCCTCCACGCGCACCGGATCGTTCCGGTCGCTGATGCGTGCCACCACCCGCTCGAACTCGAACTGGGCGGCACCGTACTTCGCCTTGCTGTACAGCTCCAGCGCATTGGCCATGTCGGCGTTGCGGTGGGCATAGTGGGCGGGCTGCTGGGCCGTGACGCCCAGGGTCAGCAACCACGCCGCAGCCCAGGCCAGCAGCAGGCGTCCGCACCATGTGGATTTGCAGGTCATCATCAAGCGGTCAAAGTTCTTGGACCGGGGGTCCGGAGGCCGGGTGGAAAAGGGCCTACTTATCCACGCGCAGGTGTTCACCCTTCGCCCACCCTCGGCGAGTATGATGCCGAAGACACCAACGCGGGTCTTCCTCCCGGAATTATGACCTTTGACGCACCACCTTTCGTTACCGACCACCACGGACCATGACCGTACCGCCCATCATCCTGCTGCACGGCGTGCGCATCTTCCAGCGCGAGAACCTGGTGCTGAACAACGTGGACTTCACGGTCTACAAGGGGGAATTCCTCTACCTCATCGGCCGCACGGGCAGCGGCAAGAGCAGCCTGATGCGCACCCTGTATGGCGACCTGCCGCTGACCGAAGGGGAAGGGCACGTGTGCGGGTTCGACCTGGCCAAGCTGAAACGCTCGCAGGTGCCCTTCCTGCGACGGAAGATCGGCATCGTGTTCCAGGACTTCCAGCTGCTCACGGACCGCTCGGTGAACGACAACCTCCTCTTCGTGCTGAAGGCCACGGGCTGGACCGATGCCCGGCGCATGGACGAGCGCGTGCAGCAGGTGCTGGAAAAGGTGGGCTTGGCCAACAAAGGCTACAAGTTGCCGCATGAACTGAGCGGTGGTGAGCAGCAGCGGGTGAGCATCGCCCGCGCGCTCCTGAACGACCCTGAGCTGATCCTGGCCGACGAGCCCACCGGCAACCTCGACCCCGAGACCACCGTGGAGATACTGGACCTGCTCTTCGCCATCAGCCAGAGCGGCCGCAGCGTGATCATGGCCACGCACGACTATACCCACATGAAGAAGTTCAACACCCGGGTGGTGAAGTGCGAGGACGGCAAGCTGTTGGAGCTGAGCGCGGCTGCGGCGGTGTAAAGGCAACGGGCCGACGTTCACGACCCTCCTCAGAACAGCTCCAGGATGCGCTCCGCGTTCCTGCGGTTGCTGAAGCGCTCCTCCAGCACGGCTGCGCGCTGCTCCAGGCTTTGTCCGTTGGCGGGCCGGCCCATGCAGGCCAGGATGCTGGTGCGCATGGCCTCGGGATCGTCGTGCACATGGCACAGCCCCTCCAGCCCCGTGCCCTGCACCATGGGCGTGTTGCACACCACATGCCGGCCGGTGAAGAGGCAGAGCAGCAGCTTCAGCTTGATGCCGGTGGCCTGGAAGGTGGGCAGCACGTTCACTTGGGCTTCGCGCACCAGTCGGTGGATCTCCTCCGTGCCGATGTCCTCGCGGAGTTCCACGTTGGTGGACCGTGCCACGGCCCGGCGCAGCTCACCGCTGGCATCGCTGCCGGCGATCACCAGCTTCACCGGAAGGCCCTGGAACACCTTGCGCACCAGGAAAAGCGCGGCCTGGTCGTTCTCGGGCACGCCCAGTGCGCCGTGGTAGAAGGCGAAGCTGCCCAGCCCATCGGGCACCTCCACCCGGTCGCCCGCATGGAACGCCGGAATGTGCACCACGCGGTGGAAATGGGAGCCGAAGTAGGCCTCGTCCTTCGGCGAGATGGCCAGGATGTGGTCCGCCTCGGCCAGCACGGGCTCGAAGCGCTGCAGCTTGTGTGCTTCGTTGATGAAGTAGGTGCGGCGGAAGGTGCTCGTGGCCGCCTTGGCCAGCGCACCGTAGTAGTCGTGCTCCACATTGTGGGCCCGCACCAGTCGCACCCGTCCATGCAAGCGGGGATCGCCCAAGGCATGGCAGCAATGCAGGCCCTCGAACAGGATGGGATGGTCGTCCTTCAACAGCCGCTCCACCAAGGCCTCGCTGCGGCGGCTCACCACCACGTAGGGCAGCGTGCTGAGGAGCTGCAACTTGCCGGTGCGACGCGGGTAGTAATGCACCGAGGCGCACATCCGCTCCAGGTCCTTGGCGCGCGGCCGGCCATACTGGAAGCAGTGCAGGTGCACCTTCACCCCCAGCTCGGCCAGCGCCTTCACCTTGAAGAACACATCGATGACACCACCATAGCTCGGGGGCGAGGGGACATCGAAGCTGACGATATGCAGATGACGTTCAGCCAAGGTTCTGGAACAGCGCCGTCAAAGCGGCCTTCTCGCGTTCGCCGTCCAGCGAAGCGGCCGCGAAAATAGCGTTTTGGCGCAGGGCCTTCCGGCGGGCCGGGGCCCCCTGCAGGGCGTGCACCTCCTTCGCGATCAGGGCCGGGTCCGGAGCGGGCAACACCACCCCGGCATCGTAGCGCCGCACGATGCCCGCCACCTCCGGGAGGTCCGTGACCAATGCGGGAATGTGCGCCCTGAAGTAGTCGAACAGCTTGTTGGGCAGGCTGAAGCGATAGTTCAGGTTGGTGTCCTTGTCCAGCGAGAGGCCCAGGTCGGCGTTGCGGGTGTACTGCATCATGCGCTCATAGGGCATGCGCGGCAGCAGGCGCACCCGGTCCTGCAACCCGAACTCGGCCACCAGGTGCTCCAGCACCGGCCAGGCGTCCCCACCGCCCACCAGCAGCAGCAGGCAGTCGGGCAATTCACGCATGGCCAGCACGGCCTCTTCGGCACCGCGCTGCACATTGATGCCGCTGCCCTGCAGGATAAGGATGAAGCGGTCATCCGGGAGATCGAGCTCGCGGCGCGACGACAAGGGCCCCAGCTCGCGGTGCATGGGGATGTTGCGAACCACCGAGATGGCATTCCCATAACGTTCGCGATAAGCCTTGGCGATGCTGTCGTTCACGGTGATGACATGCCGCAATCGGGGAAAGATGCACCGCTCGATGGCCAGCCACACCTTGCGCACAGGTCGGCCCTGCAGCTCAGGCACCTCCGTGAAGTACTCGTGGCTGTCATAGACCAGTTCCCGCTTCGTCCAGCGCACCGCGAGGTGGCAGGCGAGCAGGGTATCCAGGTCGTTCGCCACCACCAGCGCGGCACGCTCACGCAGGAGCAGGAAGAAGAGCCGGAGGTTGTACTCCGCATAGAAGAGGGCACCCTTGCGGAACCACAGCCGCATGCGATGCGTGTGGTAGGGACGCTGCAGGGGCAAGCTGCCCGGTAGTTCGCGCCCCACCAGCAGCACTTCCCACCCCAGTTCGTGCAGCACCGTGCAGGTGCGATGCACACGGTTGTCGGTGCTGAGGTCGTTGGTGACGCAGACGATGGCGCGGCGCATGGCTTTCCCCCGGAACGTGTGCACAACACATCCCGGCAGGCGGTGAAAGTACCGATCGCACCCGGGTAAACTTGCCGGCATCCATGCAGATCATCCGTCAAGCCGACCTCCGTCCGTTCAACACCTTCGGCGTGCCCGCCCGGGCCGAGGCCCTGGTCCGGTTCAGCGATGCCGACCAGCTGCGCACCCTCCTCGCTGCGCCCGAGCTGGCCGGACTGCCGCGCCTGTTCCTCGGAGGCGGCAGCAATGTGCTCTTCACCCGCGACTGGCCGGGCGTGGTGCTGCTGAACGAGGTGCCCGGTATTGCCGTGGTGAAGCAGGATGACCGCCACGTGTGGGTGAAGGCCGGTGCCGGGGTGTTCTGGCACGACCTCGTACTGCACTGCGTGGACCGCGGCTGGGGAGGGATCGAGAACCTGAGCCTGATCCCCGGCAAGGTGGGTGCCGCCCCCATGCAGAACATCGGTGCCTACGGGGTCGAGATCAAGGACACGTTCCACGAACTGGAGGCTCTGCGTCTGAGCGATGGTGCGCTGGTCACCTTCGACCGCACGGCCTGTGCGTTCGGCTACCGCGAGAGCTTGTTCAAGCGCGCCGGCAAGGACCAGTACGCCATTCTCCACGTCACCTTTCAACTGACGAAGGCACCGCACACGCTGAACACCAGCTATGGCAACATCCAGCAGGAACTGGACCAGCAGGGCATCACCCACCCCACGATCAAGGACGTGAGCAACGCGGTGATCGCCATCCGCCGCAGCAAGCTGCCGGACCCGGCCGTCCTGGGCAATGCAGGCAGCTTCTTCAAGAACCCCGTGGTAAGCGAAGGGCTCGCCCAGCGCATCAAGGCCGAACATCCCGGTGCGCCGACCTACCCGGCCGCGGAAGGAGGCGTAAAGCTGGCCGCAGGCTGGCTGATCGAACAGGCCGGCTGGAAAGGCCACCGGGCGAACAGCCATGGGGTGCACGACAAGCAGGCCCTGGTGCTGGTGAACCATGGCGGTGCCACCGGCCAGGCCATCTACGACCTGAGCGAACAGGTGCTGCAGAGCGTGAAGGCACGGTTCGGAGTGGAGCTGGAGCGGGAGGTCAACATCCTGTAAGCTTCCAAGAAAGTCCTGCGGAAACACCTGGTCAGGTGCGGTCGGTGCGGTGATCGTCCCGATCTTCGCCGGTGATGAACCGGTGGTGTATGCCCTTCGTTCTGCTCAGCGCTGCGCTGGTGCTGCAGGCGTGCCGCAAGGATCCCTCCATGGAGGAGCCCGCCTCGCCCCTTGGCCCCACGCCGCTGACCCTGAGCGTTCCGAGCTGGGCCGTGGATACCGGGCACGCACTGAACCTGCCCTACGACAACCCGCTCACGGTGGAGGGCGTTGCACTTGGTCGTCGCCTGTTCTACGAGAAGGCCCTCTCCAATGACTTCTCGATGTCCTGCGCCACCTGCCACCGGCAGGAGAACGCCTTCAGCGATCCACGACGCGTTTCCATTGGCACGGATGGCAGCGAGGGGCGCCGGCAGGGCATGGCCATCATCAATGCCGCATGGGACCACTTTTTCTTCTGGGATGCCCGTGCCCTGAGCTTGGAGCTGCAGGCCTTCGGTCCGGTGCGCAACCCCATCGAGATGGGGAACAGCTGGCCCGTGGTGGTGCAGCGGCTTCAACAGCATCCCGAGTATCCCGAGCTCTTCCGCCAAGCTTTTGGCACGAGCACCATCGACAGCCTGCACGTGGCCTACGCCCTGGCCCAGTTCGAGCGCACGCTCATCTCGCTCAACTCCCGCTTCGACCGGTACTACTATGGTGGTGACATCACCGCCATGACACCGCAGGAGGTGCGTGGCATGGACCTCTTCTTTGGTGAGGCGCATTGCGACAACTGCCACATGACACCGTTGTTCCTGGACCACGGTGTGCGCAACATCGGGCTGCCCCCCGGTCCCGATCAGGGTTTGGCGGAAGTATCAGGGCTCACGGAGCATCGTGGCCGGTTCAAGACCACGACGTTGCGGAACATCGCTGTGACCGCGCCCTACATGCACGATGGTCGCTTCGCCACACTGGAAGAGGTGGTCGATTTCTATGCGGACGATGTGGTGCTGACCATCCCCAATCTGGACGAGCACATGTTGCCCTGGATGAACGATGAGATCCACCTCAACGCCCAGGACCGCGCCGACCTGGTGGCCTTCATGCATGCGCTCACCGATGAGCAGTTCCTGAGCGACCCGCGCTTCAGCGACCCCCATTGAGGTCGGGCTTTTCGGCCCATCTTCGCAGCGCTCATCAGACCCCTCATGCGTCCTCTTCAGCTCCTGACCCTTGCACTGTCCCTTGTCCTGCTGCCTTCTGCAAAGGCCCAGGAGAAGCAACCGCTCGTGTTGCGCGATGCCATCCTGAAGGCCGGCACCGACCTGGCCCCGGACCGGCTGCGCGGGCTGCAGTGGATCAAGGAGGCACCCCAGTACGCGTATGTGACCAAGGAGAACGTGCTGATGCGCGGCACCCTCGGCAAGTCCATGGATACGCCGATCACCGACCTGGCCACGATCAACAAGCAACTGCCGGACAGCGTCCAATTGAAGGGCTTTCCCGCGATCACGTGGGTGAACAGCGGCCATTTCCGCTTCCTGCACAACGCACGCACCTACGACTTTGACGTGGCGACCGGCAGCCTGCAGGTGCAGACCCAGCTCGTGGCGGGCACCAGCAACGAGGATATCGAACCCGCGAGCGGCAATGTGGCCTTCACCAAGGACAACGACGTCTACATCAAACGACCCGGCCTGGGCAAGAACCTGCCCACCCGCATCACCAGCGATGGCAAGGACGGCATCGTGAACGGTCAGAGCGTCCATCGCAACGAATACGGCATCACCAAAGGCACATTCTGGAGCCCCAAGGGCAACCTGCTCGCGTTCTACCGCATGGACGAGACCATGGTGACCACCTACCAGTTGGAGGACATCAGCACCAAGCCCAGCACGTTCAATGCGATCCGATACCCGATGGCGGGCCAGAAGAGCCACCAGGTCACCGTGGGAGTGCATGACCTGCGTACCGGGAACACCGTTCTCTTGAAGACCGATGCGGCTGTCGACGACTACCACACCAACATCAGCTGGAGCGCGGACGAGCGCTTTGTGCATGTGGTACACTTGGACCGGAAGACCGAGAACCTGAAGCTGGTGCGGTATGATGCGCTCACCGGCGCTCCGCTGGCCACGCTCCTCACCGAGCAGGACCCGGTGTACCTGGAACCCGAGCACCCGGCGCACTTCCTGAAGACCCGGCCGGAGCAGTTCCTGTGGCTGAGCGAGCGGAACGGATGGAACCACCTCTACCTCTACGACGCCAAGAAGGGCCTTGTCCGCCAGTTGACGGATGGGGCCTGGAACATCAAGGAGATCGTGGGCACCGACCCACAGGAGAGTTTCGTGATCGTGGAAGGCACCGCCACCATCGCTCCCGGGAACCCGGTTGGTGCGATGGAGACCCACCTCTACCGCATCGACATCGGTAGCCGCAAGACCCAGCGCCTCACACAGGAACCCGGCACACACCACGGCCAATTGAGCAGTGATGGTCAGGTGCTGATGGACAGTTGGAGCAGCATCACCGTTCCGGGCCGCATCGACCTGCGTGACGTTCGCACCGGCGCGGTCACGAAGACACTGCTCACCTCACGCGATCCGCTCGCAGGCCATGTGGTGGGGACCATCGAGACGCTCACCATCATCGGCGAGAACGGCGACCGGCTCAACGCACGGCTGATCAAGCCCAGTTTTTTCAGCGAAAAGCAGCGCTATCCCGTGCTCATTTACGTCTACAATGGACCGCACGTGCAGCTCGTCACCAATTCCTTCCTGGGTGGCGCCTCGCATTGGATGCTGGAGGCCGCCGAGCGCGGTTACCTGGTGTGGACCGTGGATGGCCACGGCAGTGCCCACCGGGGCAAAGCCTTCGAACAGGCCGTGCATCGCAACCTCGGCATCACCGAGGTGAAGGACCAAATGCGGGGTGTGGACCTCCTACGCTCCCTGCCCTATGTGGACAGCGCGCGCATCGCCGTGCACGGGTGGAGCTTCGGCGGCCACATGACCACAGCCATGCTCACCCGGCATCCGGGGGTCTTCAAGGTGGGCGTGGCCGGCGGGCCGGTGATGGACTGGAGCCTCTACGAGGTGATGTATACCGAGCGCTACATGGACACCCCTGCTGAGAACCCGGACGGGTATGCCGCCACCACCTTGTACGCCCAGGCCGACAAGCTCCAGGATGACCTGCTGTTGATCACCGGTGGCGCGGATGATGTGGTGCTGCCCCAGCACAGCCTCTCCTTCATCAAGGCCTGCGTGGCCAAGGGAGTGCCCATCGATTTCTTCGACTACCCCGGCCATGCGCACAATGTGCGGGGCAAGGACCGGGTGCACCTGATGGAGAAGGTGCTGCGGTACATCGATGCCCGCATGCTTCCCACCCGTTGAGGAAAGGCTTCCAAGAACAACGCACGACCGATGGAACCTTTTCCGTTCCGTTCGTGTTCGTTTATACCATTACACAACCCCATGAGATCACTGTACGCCCTCCTCCTTGCCCTTCCCCTCAGCCTGCAGGCCCAGACCATCCACCAGGTCCAGGTGGGCGGCAGCACTGTCGGTGGAACACCTCCGTTCTACAACCCGCAGAACCTCACCATCAATGTAGGTGACATCGTACGCTGGACGAACACCTCCGGCACGCACAACGTGAACGGCAGCACCTCGCTTTTCCCTGCTAATCCGCAGAGCTTCTCATCGGGCAACCCACAGAGCGGGAACTGGACCTTCGAGTTCACCTTCACGATCGCCGGCGTGTACAACTACCATTGCACGCAGCAGGGTCACTCAGCCACCCAGTTCGGCTCCATTACCGTGCTCAACCCGACCGTGGTGGCCGAGCGAACGGCGAACTCCATCAACCTGTTCCCCGTGCCCGCCGCCGATGTGCTCACGCTCGACCTCGGTGATCTGAAGATGGACCGTGCGGAGATCGTCATGCTCGACGGTCGGGTCATGGCATCGCAGGGGGTCAACGGCCAGACCATGGTCCACATGTCCACGGCCGCGCTGCCAGCGGGCAACTACATCCTTCGCCTGGTGGCGGTTGATGGCAACGTGATGACCCGCCCCTTCATCAAGGGCTGAGTTCAGGGCGTGCGCACGACGCGCACCACGGCTGGTGCCTTGCCAGCCTGTTCGGCCACGATGGCGTAGGTGCCAGGGGCCAAGGACGATAACGACAGATCGAAGGCCTGCTTGCCCACGGGTAGCAGGCCTTCGTGCATCACGGCCACCACATGACCCAGCGCATCATGCAGCACGATGCGCGTCGATGCCGACACGGAGGACTCCACCCAGAACGTCAGGTCTCCCTCCGTGGGGTTGGGATATGCGGAGATCCGGAAGAGAGGACCAGGTTCCGCAGAAGGCATACCCTGCGCCACATCCACAGGCACCGCAAGGGTGGCTGCACCAGCGATGGCGAGCTTGGCGATCTTCTCGTAGTAGGGAACGTCGAGGTACTCCACCAGGTCGCTGGGCAGGTGATAGTTGGGGTTGCCATCGGGCCCGAAGTCCTCGATCACCAGCACCGCCCCGTAGCCTTCGTTCCAGAAGGATGCATGATCGCTGTAGGTGGCGCCAGGATTGGTCACCACGAGGTCGAGGTCAAGGTCGTAGTGGCTTCGCACCGCCACAAGGGTATCCCCGATCTCGATCGAGTTGCCCACCGGCCGCACGTGCACACGCATGCGCTTGTCACCATTGCCATCGTAGGCGATGGCATCCATGTTGATCACGCCGCGCAGGAGCACATCATTGCTGGCCAGACCGGCCGCCTGGTACTCGCTGCCCACCAAACCCTGCTCCTCCTCATCCCAGAAGGTGAAGATGATGGGGTGTTCGAACTCGATGTTGCGAAGGACACGGGCCGCTTCAAGCAATGCTGCTGTGCCACTGCCGTTATCATCAGCTGCAGGAGCGGCCAGGTTGCCGCCGGGCATGGCATCGTAGTGCGCGCCGAAGACCAGTGCTGTTGCACCGGGGACCGTACCCGGCTTGGTCACCAGGATGTTCCGGCCCGTGGTGCTCCAGCTCTGCACCTGTGTGACGTAGCCGAACTGGACAAGCTTGTGCTCCAGCCAGGCCTGCGCCAGCGCGTTGCCGGGGTTGTTCTTGTGCCGGCTCACGATCGTCTCGGGACCATTGCCCAGGTCGATCGGCACCTCGCCTGTCAGCTCGTTCAGGTAGAGCATCATCGAATCGATCCGCACGGAATCGAGGATGGCCTGCACCACGGGATGCTGCGCATGGGAAACGCTCGTCGCGAACAGCGCGAGCCCCACGAAGATCGATCTG
>Ga0315900_10008702_pt1 | contig 13027 bp, 5 predicted proteins | sample LakEriMetagenome_FD_203521 | JGI IMG/M metagenome (GOLD analysis project Ga0315900, IMG submission 203521) | Freshwater fungal communities from buoy surface, Lake Erie, Ohio, United States - Buoy 12 MA114 | ecosystem: Environmental > Aquatic > Freshwater > Lake > Lake biofilm | place: USA: Lake...
CAATTTTCATCTACTTGGCTATATGTTAGTGAACCACCTTGACCCGACCTTTTATTTAATACTACTTCCATTTTCTGTTGATTTATTGTGCATAATCCCCTTGCCAATATCCACCTTGAACATAGCCATCAGATTCTACCACATCGCCCTTTATCCCTGCTATCATGTTGGCAAAGATATTCTTTTCCTCTAAGGTACTATATGGAGATTCACAAGCAAATGTTAGGGTGTCCTGCCATGAAATATCAGGTCTTTCTGCTACTCCTTCCTCTAATTGTGAGGCATACAACATCATCTTAGCAAACATATTAGCTTTGCTTCTAGTTACTATTTGATTTATAGAGTATAATGACCTTGTTGGCATACAACAAAAATAGTATTATTTTGAAATAAAAAAAAGCCTAGTTTTTTTATGCTAGGCTTTTTGTTTTAATGACTTTTAAATGATTTTAACGCATCTTCTCTTGTTTCAAAATACTTTCCACCCCAAGAGTTTGAATTACTATCCCAATTATAAAACCATCTACGAGATTGAAAATCTATATACTCCCCTTTACTCTCTTTTTCTTCAATAAATTTTAACTTTGATAATAGTTCGTGTTTTAAACAAGCCAAATCAAATGTAGCTGCCTCAACTTCTGCAATCATATTTGGTTCGCTTGGTTCACTATAACCTTGACCTAAGCTATAACTACCAATCCATATTTGCCATTTTTTAATAGGTTTTCCCCTATTATCCCTTTTTTCATTTTCATCTTCGCCTCTCATAATAATATTTTTTTTAATTTGTGCCAGCAAATATAAATATACAAAATAATATATGCAAGTAATAAACAAAAAAAAGGCTTCCAAAATTAATCAGAAGCCTTTTCTCACTTTAAAACAAATAACAACATTTATGAATAACGAAAACAGAGATACAAATATACTTAATTAAACCATTATTGCAAGAAAATGTTTTTAACATCATTAAATTGTTCTTTGGTTATTAGTCCTAACCTTCTTACTCTTGTTAGTTCTTTGTCTAATTCTGCCATGCTTTCATAGTTTGAGAAGTACTTAATTACACTATCATTGTTTCTGAAAGCCTTTTTTAACTCTAAGTCTTGCTCGGATAGTGGTTCTGTGTTTTTGTCTAGTTCCTTTTGGATAGCATCTACTTCTTCATCTATTTTTCTTTGCAGCTTAGTGTTAGCGTTTTGGATTACTTCTTCTGTGTTTCCTTTGAAAGTATTGTTAGATTCATAGTAAGATTCTAAGAAGTTTTGCCTAAAAATCATGTCCACATATCTATTGAAGTCTTTTTGGGCTTCTTCATCTGATACCAATGGATTATTTCTGATAGCATCAAGTTTTACCATGTTTTTCTTCATGTCACTTAAGGTTTTTCTTCCTGCCATCATTCCATACTTATCTATTTCATCCCTTGTCAATGTTTTTGGCTCTGCACCTTCTGTGAATACAGGCATTTCTTTATTCCACTCCCATATTTTACCATAACCATTGTTGTCTAAGAAGATATACATATTCTTTTCCTCAATGTTCTTACCGCTATTTACATATTTGGCAATGGTTGAACCTACTAATCCTTGACTTTCTGCTGGTATTCTGTAAAGTTCCTCTCCAAACATACCATAGATTTGTGGGGCTTTCATGGCTTGGTTATAGCTTGCATAAACAGGAATTATCCTATTGAACATCCACCTTTTCACACCACCTGCTATTGTAGCCTCATTTTCTAAGGCTGTGAATAAATCATCATTGCGCCTCATTTTAGTGTCAGCAACTTGCAGTAAAACCCTTCCTAAACTTGGGTTAAGCACCTCAAAGTTATCAAGTATAGCTAATTGCGCTATCTTCTTGGCTTTATCTTCTATTGGCAAGTTCCCAAATAATAAGGTAATACCACCTTGTCCAATACTCATATCCTTCCATTGGAGTAGTGGTGTTTGGGCTGCATTTACATAAGGTGTCAATCCTTTTCTTTCATCTTCATCACCAAATGTTTTGATTAATTGGTATGTAGAAATCATGCTTGAACCTGCATATTGAGGCTTATTCTTGGTGGTATTGTAAATTGGCTTACCATCTTTATCGTAACCCTCAAATACTGAATTTTCAATAAGCAAGCCTGTCCTTCTGTAAAACTTTTGCTTTGCAGGTGACATCCACTCTAAGCTACCAATGGCTTGTCCTTTCTTTAGGTTTAAAAAGAAGTTCTTTTGCTCACCTTTTAGTTCTTCACCCGTATTTTCTTTGTACCAATTTAAAAACCTTTTCTTTGCTTGTTTTTCTTCTTCCTCATCATCGTCAAAGGTTATTAGGTATGGTAAATATCCAGCAACGTATGTAAAGTAAGCACCCAATATCGCTTTGGCTAACAATTTATTTCTTTCGGTTTCGCTTATCTTATAACTTAGTGGGCCTGTTAAGCCTCTTGACATTCCTTTTTCTGTTTCAAGGAAAGACATGAAGTATCTTAAAAGTCCAAGTCCTAAATAGTTAGATTGGTTTCTTAAGGCATTTAAACCAACTCTTAGGTATGCAAGTATATTCTTTAATGCGAAGATATTAATTGATATGAAGTCTATAAGACCTGCAATAGTTTTCTTTACTATTTGAGATATAGCACTTGGGTCTAAGTCTTTAGTCATTTTGGCTATTGTACTCCAATCGTAAGCATCAATAGCTTTTGAGGCTTCACTTAGAAACTTTGAGGTATCTTCTAATCCTGCAATAATATTGTTTGCTAAAGCTAAAAGCCTTCTTGTTCCACCTTCTGTATCACCCGATAATAACTCGTTTTGAGATATTTTATCCATTTGGGCTTGAACATCTGCACCTAGCTTTTCATTTAGAATGTCAATAATATCATTGTTAAAAGTGTTTCCTTTTGGAGCCACATTTTCTACTGCATAGTCAATGGCATCTTGCTTTGATTCAAATTGCTTTACTTTTTTGTTAGGGTAAAAACCTTCTTTAACCTCTTTACCTTTGTCCTTTATAATCCAAACAGGCTGTCCTGCTTCATTAATTTTCATTTCAAAGGTAATGTCATACTGCATCCTATTTTTAACAGCCATGCGCCTTGCATTGTCGTACTCTACCTTTGTATTTAGAAGCCTCTTATACATTTCCTTGTTGACTTCTTCTCTACTAAGACCTTCTTTTCTAAGTTGTTCTCTTAGTAGTGGAACTGAATAGGTGTTGCTTAAAATAGCATTAAAGAATAAATCTTGGCCTGATAGGATATTTGATACGCTGTTAACATATAGGTTTACGGCTGTTCTTATGCTTTGAACTATTTTTTGTTTAGCATTGGCATCACCATTTTCTGCTCTTTTGAATAAATCGTTATAATAAGCTAAGTCAAACCTTGCACCTGCTGTGGCCTTAAATGGGTTGTCATATTCCTTCTTGAAACTTGAACCTTCCTGCACAGAAGTTTTTAGGTAACTTAAGGCTTGGCTCATGTACTTAGAATTGGTAAGTATAGAAAGGAACTTTTTAGCATTAGTTTTGGTTTCTTCATCATATACTAATGTTTGTCCAAAACCTTTTAAACCACCTATAAACAAATCAGAAACTAAACCTTTGGATATTTCTTTTAACTCTTTTTTGTTAATTTTTTTACCTTTAACTTGTTTAGATATTTCAGTTCCAAGTTCTTTTACAAAAGAAACTCCTAGTGTTAATGGGTATTCTATTGTATTTAGGTATAGTGTGTATAAGTTGTAAGTTAAGTTCACATCACCCGTTCCAAAGATACCAGATATTACAGGCGAAAGTACCCTTGCGTGCCAAAGATTGTTTAATAGTTCTGCTAAGGTCTTATTCTTTTTAGATTCTATTATGTCTTGTATCTTGCCTAGCAATACACCTTTTCTACTTTTTGTTGGGGCTTGTGAAACTGCCTTAGCTAATTCTTGGATAGCTTGAATATCGTCAACGGTAACCTCTTTTATGCCATACTTGTTTTTAAAGAAGTCCATTACCAATTCGGGGGTTATACCTAGATTTCCTGCCCTGATTAAATCGTCAAGTGGATTAGGTCTTGGTTTTGCACCCGCTTTTTTAGCTGCTTTTTCTTCCTCACTTAGCTGATTTCCAAACTTGGTTTCTAACTTGGCTTTAATATTTTGTGCTACTCCTTTGGCAATTTTTGTGGCAATTACCTTGGCTTGTGCATCACCTACACCAAGATTTTCTTTAACCATGTCAATCAGTTTTTGATTGTTGGTTTTGACATCTCCTTCTAAAGAAAGGTATTCGTCTAATATCTCGTTTACAAGTTCTTCATCGGTCTTTTGGATTTCAGAAGTTAGTTCTTTGATAGCTTTTTCTGTTTCTTTTAGGGCTTGTTGCGCCCTTTGAAGTTCCATTTTAGCCATTCTATCTTGCCTGTCAGTTTCTTCTTTTGCTTTTAAGTCGGCAATTCTCTTTCTTTCTTTGGCAAGTTCTTCCTCTAATTGAGCCGCTTCTTTGGCTGCTTGTTGCGACCTTTGTAGTTCAAGTTTTTCAACCGCATCTAATACTTTTTTAGCTTCCTTCTCTCTTAAACTTTGTATCTTTTTTTCTTGCTTTTCTTTGTAGTCAGCAAGTTCCTTTTCAGCATTGAACTTCTTAACTTCCTCTTTTAGTTCTTCGCTGGCCGCTTTTCTTTCCTCTTGTGCCTTAGTAAGTGGTTTCTTTTCTTTTAGTCCTTTTACTTGTTCGTTTAGGGCTTTTCTTGCTTCGGTTAATTGTTGAGGCGTCATTAGCTTTTGCCTTAGCATATCCTTAGATACTTCTAATATAGCTAAAGATAAACTTGCTCCTTCTGCCACCAAATCACCTACCTTTTCTACAAAGTCGTTATAGTTTTTAACACCTACTATCGCTGCAACACTTTCTTTTACAGGAAATATTGTTGACTGCGTATTAGTAGATTTAACCTTGAAAGCCTCAAATACATTTTTAATCTTAGCCTTTTGTTCGGTGGTTAATCCCTTTCCACCCTTAGTTATTTGTCCGTAAAGTTCATCGTTAAGCGTTTTAACAACTTCTTTTACGGTCTTTTTCTTTCCTTTTTTAATATCGTTATTGATAGTCTTTGCAGTAGATTCAGCGTTTGTCTTATTGCCTTCTGATTTCATTGCCTTTTGATTGGCTTCCTCTACAAACTTTTCTAAGTTAAAGGCTGCTGTTACGGGGTCGCTAAAATCTAGTGCAAAAGCCTTGAAAGCATTTACAGCCCTACCATAATCAGTTCCTAGACCTCTTGTTATTTTGGTTAGTGGCCTTGCTTCTTTAAATATAGCATTTGCAAGTTCCATGTTACCTGCTATAATAGCCTCTCTCATAGCCTTGTTTAGTGAGGCGTATAAAAGTGCTGCAAGTTGAACCTCCTCTGATTTAGTTAATCCTTCTATGTTTCGTGAAGTGAGGTTTAGTAAAGACCTTTCAATGCCATTCTTTTGTAAGTAGGCCATTGCCACCTCTCTATCGCTTTCCATGCTTGTAGGCTTGTACTCAAAGTCTATTTGTTCTAATCCCTTAGTTAGTTCATCTAAGGTGGTATTAGCCATGATAGTCTTGTAGTGCTTGCTTATCTCCATGCCTTCGCTTGGGGTCATGCCCTCACCCTTTTCTCCTTTTGGTGGCTTGGGTGGTTCTATCGGTGGAACTTCATTATCTGTTACTTCCTCTACTTGTGCTTCTACACCTTCTAGTTCTTCTTTGGTGGCTACACCGCCTTCTATAAGGTATTGCTTGAAAGCGTTTTGGTCGAAACCTTTGTATTCTTTTAGTTTTTCAATAGCCTCTTGGACTAATTCGTTTATTGCCCTTCCTGCTCTTAAACCACCAATGATAGTATCTAGTGTTGCGTTCCATATTCCAATAGGAATACCTAGTACTGCATCAAAGCCTTTGTTCTTAGTATCTACCTTTAGGTTGTTTAGGGCTTCTATGGCTTTTTCGGTGAAGTCTAATTGTCTTTGGTTTTCTTCTACAAAAGCATCTAACTTGGCTATTGCTTTTTCTTGCGCTTCTTTGGCTTTGGCTAAGTCAATCTCTTTTTGCTCAATTTCTTTTTTGATAGCTTTTAGGTCAGGTGAAAATAACTTACCCTCAATCTTAGCACCCCCAAAAATATCTTTTTGATATTCTGCGGCTGCGGATGCCATCTTAGATTTAGCCTTTGATAGTGCTACGTTTGCAGAATCTACTTTAGACTTGGCTTTTTTTACTTCTTCTTCGAGAATCTGTTTAGAGTTTGTGGCTTGCTGCTTAGTAGCTTCTACTTGTTTTTCTTTCGGAACTAATCTGTTAAACTCATTATACCAAGCCTCGCTTTTATATTGAGGGTCAGTAGAATATCCTTTTACACCAAAAGGCAACTTTTCTTTAAAATTAAATTTGTCCGATATTTTACCTGCTTCAAATGCAACTCTGCTACCTAGTGAAACTTTCTTTTCTCCAAGTTCTTTTTTAGTAAATTTTTCATAAGCCTCACTTGTTAAATTAGCAAGCATATCAAATGGGGTGTCTGTAAATGCTTTTTTAGCATCAAAACTTCCATCTAATGAGTAGTTGTCAGGATTAGAAATCAATGAGTTTATAAAAGCCTCTTGTTCTTCTTGCGGCAAAAGTTCAAATATTAATATCTGCTGTCTGTAATCTTTAGCCTTATACTCTTTTATTTTATCCCACCATTCAGGTTTTGTTAATCTGATATATCCATCATAAGACATTATGAAATACTTTTCATAATTAGACTTATCGGCTAACATCATTACATACCTTATAGGTCTATTACTTTCGTTTGAAATAGGATAATCAGAATATTCTCTTACCCCGCTTGCTAGGTTTACTTTATTAACATAAGGCTTACCATCTTGCACACCAAAACTCCTTGCAAATTTTGCATCGAAAGACTTTATTATTCTAAAGTTTTCAGGGTTTTTCTTTACATCTTCTAATGTAGGATAGTCTGTTACTTCTTCTTCGAGGCTTGCTCTTTCTTTTCCTTTATCAGATTTTGTACCGCTTTCTCCCTTAGATACTGCTTGATTTTTTCTTTCCTCTGCTCTAATGTTTTCATTGTTTTTTTCTATTACTTGGTTAATTAATTCTTCTTGGTCAGTAGCCATAAGTTGCTCTATTTCGGCTATTTCTGCCTCTGTTAAAGCATCTACATCGCTTTCTATTTTATCCCATGCTAATTCTAATTCTTCAAATATAGCTTCTTCTAATAACTTTTCCTCTTTTAGTTGTTGTTCGTATTCTGCAAACTTCATGTCGAAATACTCTTGCTCTGGGTCAGGAGTATTAAGCATCTCTACTGCGTATGCGTTTGGCCCATTAGGGTTGTCAAGCATAAATCCCGTAATCTCATTCAATAAATCTTCTTCTGTAACCTCAAAAGGAAATAATTGCTTATCTCTCATTAGGTCATCTACTAATTGATAAATTGATTTTCCGTTTTTGCGTAAGTAATTCATTCTTACGGCAGGGAACTTTCCTTTTTCTACCTTAAGATTGTTTCTGTCGTTTGCATTATTAAAAGAGTCAATAGATATAGGATTGTTGAATAAAGCTAGTGCAATGTAATCCCTTTTAGTTTGTGGGTCTAACTTGTTTATAGCTTTTTTAGGGCCTACTCTTTTAGGTTTTGATTTTGGTTTTACTTCTTGGGTAGCTTCTTTTTCAGATAGCAACGCATCAATTTCCTCTTGGCTTAAACCTAATGACTTGAGGTCTTTCTTAGCACTATCCATATCAGATTGTGCATTTTTGATAGCATTTTGCCTTTTTCTTTCATTTATAGCGTTTACTGAAACAAAGTTACCTTCAAGTTCCCCACCTACAAATACAGATTTAGTTCCTGCTGATTTATAGCTTTTAGATTCTGCCTTTTCTTTTTCGGCTTTAGCTTTATTATATTGGTCTGCAAGTTTCTGTTTAGCTTCTTTGTATGTTTTAGCCCATTTTTTATCAAAACCTGATTTTTGGTAAGCAGCTTCTCTTTCTTGTTCAATATCCTCTACCCTTTCTGCTTCTTTTTGTTCAGGAGTTTTTGCTTGCTCTTTTTTAAATAGGTTTTCAAAGTTAAAGCCTTCTGTTGCCTTTTTACCGCCCAACAACTCTTTCTTAAGTCCATCTATAAACTTGTCTATAATAACTGCATCAGGAACTCCATTAGGGTAAATTCTATTTACTTCTTTGGCAATAGTAACAGCATCGGAAGCGTTGTCAAACTTTATGTTTGCAATAGCAACGGGGTCTTTTTGATTTTGAATATTTAACAAGAAGCCGCCATCTTTACTTTCGTTTACTCTATACTTATCTGTTTCAAAGTAAACATTTGAACCCGAACCTAATTGCCTTATAGGCTTTACTTCTTTTTCTTTATCGGAATACAATTCGGGACTTGCTTCCCCGCCTTGTTCTTTAGACCTATTGGCTTGTGGCCTTCCCAGCATACGTTCGCCATCTTCTTTTTGGTTGGTTTTTTCATCTTCTGGATAAATTATTTTACTTTCATCTAAAACTAATATTTCATTGTCATAGGATTTGCTTCCTTTATCAATAATAGCATCATATCCTAGTTTTTTTGCTGCATCTGATAAGTATGTAGAGTCTATTTCATATATTTCAGAATAATTTGTTGGGTCGTATTGAAAATAAGTTTGGCCTTCTTCTAAGGTTAATCCTCTTTTTTTACCATATTCTTTATCTGCTGTTGCTATGGCTTCTTCTAATACTTTATAGTATTCTTCTGTGCTTGTGTAAAGTGGATTGCTTATGTTTAACTTAACTTCTGTAACATTATCCCCAAATTCGCCTTTTACTAAATCTTTGTTAGTTGAAAAATAAATCCCTTCTCCAAATCCTTCTGCTGTACTTGGTCTTAATCTTCCTTTTCTTTTTGTGTTAGAAGCATGATAAAATGTATCTAAATTATTTAAAGAAAATCTTTTGGTTTTACTTTCACTTGGGGTGCTTTCTGATAATATGGGTTCTTGTGCTTCTACTTCTTTCTTATCCTTAGCTTCTAATTCGTTTAGAAACTCTTGTACTTTACTATCTTCATATTCATTCAATGTTTTATCAATATCAATTAAGTCTAACTTAATCTTTTTATTGCCTTTTGCAACTTCGGTAGAAGTTCTGTGGTGTCCATCTAATAAATAAATTTTTTTAGAGCCTTTAAATCTAACAGCTATTGGGTTTCCTTCTGTTAGTTTTCCCCCAATGCCTTTTTTATCTAAAAGTGCTTGAGTTGGGGTGATTTCAGATATTAAAACTTCTGTTTCTTTTGTGTTTAGCTTATTTTCTTCTAAAAATTCTTCAAATTTAGGAGTCCCAATTGCTGGAATTGCTATATCATCATATTTTTTAGAAAAAAACTGTCTTACCGAATACTGTTCAGATGGTTTTTTGTTAGCCATTTCAGCTAAACCAATTTCTTCGCTATTTAGCTTTAATGGGTTATTTATAGGTTTTACTTCTTGGGTTTGCTCTTGCCCGCCTTCGATAATGCGATTGCCACCGCTTGTTTCTGCTTCTGCTGTGGCGATAGGTTCTTCTTGGTTGACCCTATTTTCTTGTTCCCCTTGTTGTTGTTCAGTAACTCCCTCACGTTCTGTGATATTACTTTGTTCGATGTTCCCTTCTTGAGTGGCATTGTCTTGTTTTTTTAGTTTGTTTAACGCTTCTATTCTTTGTTCTAAGGTTAGTTTAACATCTTCTTTGATAGCCTCTACTTGGGCTGTGTTTTCCTCTATTTTCTTTTCAACAATAGGTAAAACTTCGGGTTGTACCTCTCCTGCCTCTATTTGTTCTTGTAGAGATTGGTTTTCTTGAATTAAGGCTGTGGCTTCATCCCATTCTTCTTCTGTCATGGAATCAAAGACTTTCTTTTCTTTTTCGGCCTCGTCACCTATCTTTTCGTTATTCTTAACGATATTTTCTTGGATAACCTCTAATACCTCTGGGGTGGTTTCTTGGCTTGCAGCTATTTCTTTTAGCTTCTTTGTGTCCTCTCTTAGCTTATCTATTTCTTTGTTGCTATATTTTATAGCCCTTGCACCACCCGAAAGAAGTGCTGCCATTGTTAGCGAAGTGGTAAAAGTTTTTCCAATATCCTTTAGAAGTTGTAAATCATCTGTTTTGCCCGTTAAATAATCGGTGTAATTACCACCAATCGTGTTTAACATTTCGGAGCCAACTTCCTCAATCACATCAGCACCAAAACCCATTTTCTTAGCATACTTGTTCCAAGTTTCTAGCATTACATTTTGGAGTGCCTCTTGTCCTGCTTTATTCTTTGAGCCAATAGCCCTTTTAACCATTGGTATTGTACCAAATATCTTTTCAGTAGCATACTCTAGTCCACCTTTTACTAAGGCATTAGCCATTTTAGCATCGGGTGACATATTCTCATCTTCCATGCTTTCCAATTCCGTACCTGCCGTACCCATAATTGTAGTGGTAGCACCCAAAGCAGGGTTTACATAGCTTGCCATGAGCGCAAGTGTAGCAGGTAGGGTCTGCATTAATTCTTTTGAGGCTAAATCTGCTGTCTTAGCTACATCACCTTCCTTAAGTGCTTCCCATGCACTCTCTTTGGTAAATACCTCTTGTAAATCTTCGTTTTCTGCTGCTAATTCTCTTGCCGTATCTAGTAACCCACCAAAGTTTTGTTCTACAAAGTCAGTTGATACCTTTTCAGCCATATCAGCAGGAATACCTTTTGTCCTTGCAGCAAAATATCCCATGTACCTAGCAGTAGTAGGTAGTGTTTGTAGCATTATCTGTTTTGCCTCATTTACACCCGCTTGCCACCTTGCATCACCCGTATCTTCATTCATGGTTCTTTTAAGTTGGGTAGCACCAATACCTTTTTCGTAAATATCAATCTTGGCAATTTCTCCTTTGATATTGTCGGTTACTTGGTTTACCTGCTTTAAAAGTTCATTGTATTGAGGTACTAAAGCATTATAGGCTTGTGGGTCTGCCTTTGCTTGTTCTAATGCTAATTTAGATTGCTCTACTTGGGCTAAAAGTTCATCCCTTTGTATTAATTGCTGTGAGGCTTTTACTTGTGCTTTCTTTAGACCTTGTGAGTAGTTTTGTATTCTATTTCTTTCTTTTACTTCATCATAAGGTGCTTGACCTAGTTCTGTAAGTTGCCTTGTTATCTCTTGTGGAGATACAAAGTCAGGTGTGCTACTCTTTGGTCTTTGTTGTAGCTGTATAGGTTTGTCCGTTTTCGGAGTAGTAGTAGTTGTGGTTGTGGATGTGGATGGTGACTTTAATTGGGAAGTACTTTTTGCACCAAACTCCGCAGGAGTGTAAGAAGTTCCGTATTTTTTGTTGAAATCCTCCACCCCAAACTTTTTTTTTTCGGGTTCAAAGTAAGAATTAAACTCGTTTTCATCTGTAAAGAAGCCATCATCTTTTATAAGTTGATAAGCCTCATTCCTTTTTTTAGGGTCTGTTACAAATGACCTAAATTCATTTTCATCCGTAAAATATCCTTTGTCAGATATTAATTCGTAAACTTCTTTTATTTTATCAGGCATTTCTTACTTCTTTAAATATTCTTTGTATTGAGCAGGTGTTCCGTTTGGATTTTTAGCTTTCCATGCTGGGTATGAATCTTTTTTTGCAGTAGCAGGTTTGGCTTTTGCCGTTGTTGTCGCTGTCTTTGGCTTTGTAGGTGTAGCACCTTTCTCTTTTGCGTATTCAGGAAAATAGGTTTTTAAGCCTTTTTCATTTAATCCAAGTTGTAAGGAAATTTGACTTTCATCTACTACCATTGGGTTTGTGTCAATGTATTCACTATCTTCTTTTACTTGGCCTTCTACTAAAAACTTTCCGTTTCCAAAATAACTAATCTTTGGATTAAATACCTCTCTTACTTTTCTTATTTCTTCACCGCTTCCAAGTTTCTCCATGCCCTCTAAATATAGTTTTGCAGGAGTTTGACCCGTTGGATAATCTACAAGTGTCCTTCCTTGTTCATCAAACTTAAATTCGTAGTTGTTAGTTCTTTTACCATTTGTGTATAGGCTTGTGTCATAACTCTTACTTCCACCGCCTCTTGTGGTTTGCTTTTCGATAGTCAATACCTTGTTGTTGTCAAACTTTTTAGATAGAAAGCCTTTCATAGCTTCCTCTAAGTCTGCTTCTGTATCTTCGTTTAGCCCTACTTGGTTTTTAGTTAAATACTCTTTGTAGTAATCCCTAAAATCATCTGTGTATAGCACTTGGTTTACTAAGTCGCTATTAGATAGGATGTTGTTTACCGATTCTGTTTTAGCCCTCAAATATTCAGGGTCTTTTTCATCTATCGTATATTGGATAGTGCCACCTTTTGTTCCTATGTTCTTAGCCTTTGGAACTCCTTTTAGCCTTTCTTTTGCCTGTAAGCCCATTACCCTATCAATGTTTGGATTAGGTACGTTCTTTGGCTTGAAATATCCCGTTGTTTCATCATAACCTTCTATTCTTGGTGGTAGAAAGTTGAACTTAGAATCTTCCTCTACTATCTTGAAAATACCACCTTGATTAAAGTCGTTCATCAAACTTTTTCTTGTAACACTCTTTTCAGGTAGTTCATACAAAGATTTTATGCCTCTGTCTGCAAATTGCAAGGCGTTCTTTTCATCAAGTATCTTCTTTTGAATTTCAAGCACACCCATTTTATCGCCTTTTTTGTATCTATCTACAAGCAATGGCATATTTTGGGCTGTATAGTCCTTGAACTTTCTTGCTATTTCAGGGCTTGTCCACTTTCCTTCATCAAAAGAAGTTAGCTTCATTAGTTCATCCTGCATCTTAGCTAACCTTGCTTGCTCGGCTTGTTGCTTTTCAATTCTTTTGAAATCTAATTGAGTATCTGTCTGTAATCCCATTGTAATAGGATTATCCCATTGGCCGCTTAAATTAGTGCCACCTGCTATTGCTTCTCCAAGTCCTACGTTTTCAACCATGATTATCCTCCGTACATAAATCTGTTTTGACTACCTCTATTTAT
>Ga0315900_10008705_pt1 | contig 13024 bp, 12 predicted proteins | sample LakEriMetagenome_FD_203521 | JGI IMG/M metagenome (GOLD analysis project Ga0315900, IMG submission 203521) | Freshwater fungal communities from buoy surface, Lake Erie, Ohio, United States - Buoy 12 MA114 | ecosystem: Environmental > Aquatic > Freshwater > Lake > Lake biofilm | place: USA: Lake...
CTTACCTGCCTGTGGTCGGTTGCTATCTTTTTTAACTGGATTGCTATTTGGTTTCTGGTCATGCTTTGCGAAATAATCTTTTAATTTTTTGATAGTCTTTTTACTATACATTTCTAAATGGTTTTTGACAGTCCTCGCAATTCTTAAATTCATCATAAGGCATACCCAAATAAATACCCGGGAAATATGCGTCACGCTTTGGCACCACCGTATCGGCACGACTGCCGGGATTGATATACAAATCGAACTTAGAATTATTGCTTTCCTCGACTAAATACTTCACCAACCTTTGCCCGTAATATTCCGCACGGCTTTTGAACTTATTCTTTAAATCAATAAGTTCGCTCATTGATACATTTTCGCTCCCCTCGTTTGTCTTTTTAAGTACGCCCTTATTCCAATATTGATGCGTCAGGGTATCGGTAAGCTCCGCCACCACGTAATAAATAAGGCAGTCTCTCACGTAGCTTTTTAAGAGCGTTATTTCGTCAGCTGTTAGATTATTATCTTCGATACCTATTTGAAGACGTTCGTACAATCCTGAGCCTAATAAGGGCAAAATATACATGTCCTGACAGACCTTAATCTCAGGCACGATCATTTTGCTATCAATATTTGAGTGTATTTGTGTACGCTCATAAATATTCTCAGGGCTTATGAATAAAGTATCTCTCATTTTTTATTTTTTACGAATAACGAAATTTTGCACCCAGCGGTGACGGCATGATGGAGAACGCTCCCCATCCGGCTTAGTCCACCAACCGCCGCGTCTATCCCACACGCTATAACCTAATCTCATGCTCATTGTTTCAATATCGGCACGTGAAAAGAATTTATCCATATCCAATAACCTACGGCAAAAGTTACGATTACGGCTGTCGCGCGGGCCTTCATAACTATACATTATTTTTTGCTCTAAGGTGCGCGGCTTTTTATCGGTTAAATCTTTTAAAGGCTCGGGCATGGTGCGCTCAATAATTTCATCAATACCAACCTTTTTAACAGATGCCAAAATCAAACCCCCTTCAACAAGGCTTTCAATAATGCTGACAACCTCGTCAACAGGCATCTTCAATGCGCGGCCAATAACCTCAGGCGTTATTCTTTTATCCTTTTTGATAAGATCGAGAATGTTTACTTCCGCCTGTGTTAATTCATCTTGAAAATTAAAACGTGCGCGGGATGCAATTACATTGTAATTATCGCGGCTTTCACCATGCGCCGCAAATTCAGCAAGTAATAATTCATCATGATCTTGTGCACTAAATTCCATGTCATTGTCAATAGACAACATGACATTAATTTCGTCGTCAGACAAACCTAATGAAGATTTTAGTAAAAGTTTCGCCTGCTCTTTATTAATACGACCTTTCTCAAAATTGCGGATAATACGATTAACGCCCTGCCATTGTCTGCCTGTTAAGTTCTTTAAATTCTCATTAACCTGCGCGGATGCCCGTGCAGGCTGTACGTCAGATGGTACAGGAGGCTGTACGGCTTCGGGATACTTTGTCAAATCAATACCCAGCTTCTCCAATATCCACGCCTTTGGTGCAAACTCTTTAATCGTTGCCTCACTAAACTCAAAAGCAATAGGCTCAATAGGTGCGATCACCATTTCGCCCTGCATCCCGAATAAATTGCTTATTTCAGTAAACAAAGTCTCCAAAGATCTTTGTTTGTCATTTACGTATGTTGTCTTAAAAATCTCGAAGCTGTCGCGCATCTCAGTACGACCTCCCAATTGCCCTTCAGTCTTAATGCCAAATAAAACAGGACTTGTAATTTGATGACCAACAAATATCTGTTGTTCCGTGGTCTTATTTAGTATGTCGAAATGCTTATCAAGATCAGTATTCGACAAATCCAGAACGGTCGGAGCCTTTGCAGGATCGTCGCTAAATGACAATACAATGCCACCAGCGTTTTCGCTCCCCGTGAATTTCTTTTTAAATTTCGTTTCAACAACCTGTTGCTCTTCCGGTGATGGCTTACCCTCGTTAAAGTTAATCAGCTTACTGCTGAACATCCCGTTTTTAATTGTGCTTAAATGGTACTTAGATAGCTCAATATCGACCTCGATCCAATTGAGCGCACCAATATATCCCGGATATGAATAGGTCTCTAATCCCGGTCTGTATTCTTTATAAAATAGAATCTGCTTGCCTTCCTTTACTGCCGGATTATACGACGCCACAATCTCAGGCTGCACCCTTGTTGATTGCGTCCAGTCTTTTATAAAATATTGCGTGTTGTCCTTATTTGTACGTACTTTATGATAAGGTACATGATACACCGCGCCAACATTGCCGAGAGCGTTATAATGAAGCTCAAGATACACACCGCCAAAAATCTCAATATCCGTAGAAACCTTTTTGAGTAAATCATTTATTGTCTCATTCTTATTTGGTACCAACTCCTGTTGGCTGTTATCTTTATACGATATGCCATTGCCTATGATGTAATTGACCTTGCCTAAGACAATCCCATTGTGCTTACTGCTTTTATTCAGCTTCTCCAGTAACTGATTAGGATAAAGATTATCCTCCCCAAATTGAATGTAGCCTTTGCCGGGCAGTTCCACCATTTGCGGCAGCTTAACATCGGCGAACTTTATAAAACTTATATTAGGATGCATCGTACATTTTAAATTTAACGTCCTGTGAATATTGCGTGTAGCTTATATTGGTATTGTCGTCCAAAAACATCAATCCACTCTCAAGTAACCCTAACCCCGCCGGGTTTACATTCGTTGAGCTTGTCTGCTCATATATATCATAGCGCCACCACCCTTCCTTATAGTTTGCAAAATACGTATTAACGGGGATAGTAAATTCATTCCACCTGTCTTTATTTGTAGATACGTCATGCAGATAATCCTTTATAAAAGTAACTGTATCATTCGTGCCTCTATTCGTAAAGACAAACAAATAATACGGCGAATCAATAGTCTGCTTCTCTTTAAGAGTGCAGATTATTGTTGCCGTCGTTCCTTTGATAAATTTAAACATATCTATTTATAAATACCTTAAAACAAAAACCCCGCCCGGAAGGGCAGGGCTCAAATCAAACCAACAAACAAAACAAACTATCCTGCTGTCTCAAGTGCGCTGGCTACTGTACTATTCACCTCCAGCATCGGCTCAGGCTCACTACCTGCAAAGGTAAGATCAAACCCGCTTCTATCTCCAAAAGCAGTACCCGTTCCGAGTGTTCCGGTTGTAAAGTCAACACCACGTGTGCGACCTACTAACCAATATTTGCCGTTATTATCTTTTGCAACTGCAATAAGTACGTTTTGAGCTAATAATTTAATCTCATTGCGTACCGCAACGTTCAATTTATTAACTACTAATTTCAACTCAGAAGCATAAAACACGGTTCCGTTTTGAACGTTACCTGTCATTGTTTCTGTTAAGGATCCAGTTTCTTTAGGAAGTTCATACTTCCAAAATCTTTTGCCGGATGCTTTTGTCAGACCTGTAACAACCCCGCTGGCTTCGGCAATAGATGAAACGTTACCTTTCTCGATAAAGTAAATTTCAACTATTCCTCCACTGCTGTCTTTACAGTCTAATGTATATCCGGATGTTAGTGCGCAAGGCATTGTTAAAAAATTTTATAAGTGAAGGGAGGCTTTTACACCTCCCTATGAATTATGATTACGCTTCGAACTTGGATATTTCGTCTACAAAAGAAAATTGTATTCCTACCTTCATGCGTGCACTGAATTTGATGTTCTCATCATCTTCGCTCCAACGAATCCAGAATTTATTCTCTTCATCAAGTAAGTCAGTACCTAAGAAGATATTACTCATTCTGAAAGCGTACAAACAAGCATCAGCATCAGCGCTATCCAAACCATGTACAGGGATTACTTTGTAGTTTGTGCCCGGTACGGTAAACACTGCATTATCATCATCCCATTTTGCGTCAGGTGCATAGTGGAATAAGTTTTGATCCACGTAAGCCTGAATCAAATATGAGAAAGTTCCCCATCCGCAGAAGATACGAACGTCTGCTTTACCTTGCACTTTAGCAGGCAAAGATTTAATCAAAGCCAACACCGCATTTTTAGCGATTGAAGGGCTATTGATAGTAGTTGCAGGCGTACCGTAAAATCCGGTAGTGTTTGCATTGATAACTGAACCACCAGCAGCAGCGATCAAAGTTTTGATACCATCAAACTTATTCAAAAGTCCGTTAGTACCTGCACTTCCTGTTGCGTTAGCGGTCCACAAAGCAACCTCAAGAGCTTCAGCTATTTTCTTAGCTTTTTGATCTGAGTAGTCAGCGGCAAAAGCTAAAGAATCATATTGACCCCCTGCCTTCAGAGCTTGTTGAGTGTAGTAAGGCTCAAGATCCTTATCGCAAAGGATTTCGTTTACTTTCACTTTACCTACTGTCAAAGTACGTTGAGTGAAGGTAGTCGTTCCTGATGCGTTAAATCCGCAAGCGCTATCATCTTGGAAAAACACATCGGTATCCATTCTTCCAATAGCTTCAGAAGATTTAACACCTACGCGAACGTTACCGAGCGCAAGGATTTCTTTTTGTGTTCTGGCTTCGAATACTGAGTTCTTAACCAGCAGATCTACGTTTTGCTTAGTATATGCGGCTAAGCCCGTTACATTGTATGCCATTTTTACTTATTGTTTAAAAAGGTTAATAAGACTATTTAATTTCTCTTCTTTGTTTTCTACTTGCTTACCAAATTTGAAACCGCTTTTTACAGGCTCTGTTGGTTCAGTTGTAGGCTCTTTTACCAGCTTTTCAACTAACTCAAATAAACCTTTGATAGCATCTTCAGACTTAGCAAAAGCAGCTTTCAAATTTGCGTTTTCTGTTTCTAATGCTGAAAATTTAGCATCGTAAGAAGAGAATTTCTCTTCGTACTTTTTGCCCATATCTTCAGCTTCAGCAGGCGCTTCAGCTTCAGGAGCGGCAGCGGGTTTGATTTCACTGATAACACCACCCTCACCAAGTACGATAACGGTGCCGTCTGCAAGCTCATGCTCACCAGCGGGAGCGGGTGCCATAGTTTCTTTTTCAATAGAAACCACACCACCAACTTCTAACTTATCAATGTAAACCTCAGTGCCATCTTTCAGCATATAACCGCCAAATTCTTTTTTTGCAGGAGCTTCAGGCTCAACCGCTGGAGCGCCGGGCATTTGATCTTCAAACACCAGCGCTTTAACTTTTTGTAATAATTCGATCGGATTCATATCAATTACATACCAAAATAAATATTTATGGATATTTTGCTTTGTAAGTGATTGATAATTAATAAGATATAAAAAACCCCCACTTAGAAAAGCAGGGGGTATAAACCTAAACATTAAAAACTATGAACACAAACTTTGAAACAAATTTTTGCGCCGGGTATTGATTTCGTCAAAGTTAAAATGTTTATGGCAATATTCAAAAAGTTGTTTGCCCTTTGCCTCCCTTAGATCTTTATCTTCGACCAGCGTGCGGATATTTTTATCCCAGTTCTCATAATAAACCACATCATCCGGAAAACCTAAATATGGATTAACCTTTGAAACAATCACCGGGATGCCCTTTCCTGCCGCCTCCAGTATCTTCAGATTTGACTTATATCCATTGAATGTACTTTTGCGGAGCGGGATTAATTTAATATCGCTTTCCAAATACATTTGGTAATACTCAAACACCGGAAGGCCTCGATACGCCATATTAGGTAAAAGCGCATCCGCTGTAAAATAGCTTACCATTTTCTTCCAAATAGTTTCCTCTGTTATATTGCTATCTGAATAACCGCCAACAACCATTTTTACCTTATCCTTTAAATCGCTATTAAGCAAGCGTTTCATGACCGGACGCATCATTTTCAAGTCCTCTTCATGCGATATGCCACCCGCCCAAAACAACCTAATCAAGTCCGAGGCATTGCGCTCGCTTGTAAATTGATTTTGACCGTATGGGATGGCATTCGGTAATATCTCTACATTTTTGTTATGGTAGTAAACCTTTTCGGCCAACCGCTCATGGGTGCAGGTAACTAAGTCTGCTTCCTTTAAATGCTTTATAATACGCCCATCGACATTATGCCTATTATACGTATCAAAATCCAAATGCCAATTATCCAATATCCAAAAGTCATCGACATCGACAACTAATTTAAACCCATGCTTTTTGCGAAGCTCTATCAGATCATTTTTCGGCCACAGCCTGTTAATGTTTACAATGTCGTAATCAAACTCTTCCGGGAACACATCCGTTATTCGTGCCTTTTCTTTTTGCATTAAAGAAACGGGAAGCATAAGCCTGTGGTAACCGCAACCGCTGAAGGATTGCGTTAGAACTAAGATTTTCATTTTGTTTGGTTTGATTTGATTATAAAAATATTTGAACTACCTCTCCCTCATTTACACCTGCATTATTTAAAGTGATTGTTTTAGTCGATCCATCGTAGCTTACGTATCGTCTGTCACTTAATGGCAAATAAGTTAATAATAAGCCATCAATATAAACCGATGGCGGATTTACAAAAGCGTCATCCTGCAAAACAGTATCATCCGGCTCCATTGGTGAAAAACCCTTTTCAACTACAAACTCAATATACGGCTTTATACCAATAAGACCAAGCGGAATTGGTTGCAGATTAGTGGACATTTTGCAATAAATCTTTTAACTGATCAATGATAAGTTTTGCCGCTGCTTCCTCTGACATTTTCATTGACATTTTTATCGGCATCATATCAAACATTCCCTCCACGCTGAAACCCCTAAACGTGCCGTCTTTCACCTTTGCCCATGCTTCATCAGAGTTGATCTTAGCACCCAAAAACCACGTGCCATCCGGAAGGCTCTCAAACTGCTTCATTTTCGGTATGCCTTTGCTTTCATCTGCTATCCATGATTGAAAAAAAACTAAATCCACTGGTTTTGACAAGTCATGCATTTCGTTACCGTTCGTTTGAAAACCCTTTTTGAAAAACTTCTCAGCAATAGTCCGGATGGTTTCCTTTGTGAAGAATACTTCGTACTCCGTGCCATCCATATCACGGCGGAATATCTTTTTATCCGGGATCATCGCGGGGCCGACAACAATGCGTTCTTCTTCGTTCACCACCGTAAAGGCTTGCATCTTTTGCTTATCTATTTGTTCAAGTTTACGCTGCGCCCATTCGATCCCGGCATCACCACCCCACGCTAACCACATAAGCCGCCCGCACCCGTCGCCAAGTTCTTTATCTGAATTTTGCCTGTGCCTTTCAAATGCTGCCATGCGCGCGATCGTATCGCGGCTGATCGGCTCCCCATTGGCCAACTGATTTGCCCTTTGCTTACCGACCGCCGTTCCGCAATCACCCCACCCGTTCTCCTCCGCCCATCTCAAAGCTACCTTTGCGTTTTCGCTTGCCTGCTTAGGGTAGTCCGTATAGCTTTCAAATTCCTGTTCATTGAAAGCATAAAAACCAACACCGATCGCAGGCACGTCCACTAAGGCAACGGCATCCACTTCAACGCCGCTCTCAATATCTTCTTTTATTGTCAGTTTATAAACTGGTAATTGCTTTTCCATTTGTGTAAAATTAAGGATTCCCGATGGATGCGTTTCTATTTATATACGCGTTTCTTTGTTCTTCGTTCTGAATGTCAGAGTTCAATACATATGCCCTTGTAGCTCTATTGCCCATCTCATTCACAGCCGCCGTGTTGACCGCTGTGGCTGTGACCTGTGGCCCCGCTGTAGGTGAAATGGGAGCCATTACATTTGCGCCTCCTGTATCAATGCCACCCCCCGCGGCTCTTCCGATACCAGATACGGCCTGCTTTATAGCCATTATGATACCTGCAGCTTGTAACCCATAACCGATAAGCATTGGAATATTTTGGGGAAAACCAATAGCTGCCGTTTTAGCCGTACCTGCTGCAACCGATGCGGTGCTTTCAGCTAATTTAAGTTTACCAAATGTAATGGTTTTCTTTGCCTCCATTATCATTTCTTGAGCTGCTAAAACCTGCTTTATAACCAATGCAGCACGCCCTACATTTGTTTCAGCACCAAACAATCCTATAATCTGATCCGTAATGGCTTTCTTTTGGTTTAATTTATCAATCTCAAGCTGATTCTCCTGCGCCGTTAAATTGCGCTTTGCATCCAAATACTGCTGATCCGTTATTAGCTTATTCGCAAGTTGTTGCTCAAGTAACATTTTCTCCTGTTCGATAAATTGCGCCCTTGCATCAAAATCTAACTGATAAATTTCTTTTTGTTTATTGATTTGCTCAAGCTGTGTATTTAATCCAGTTTCAAGTATCTGCCGATCTAACGCCTGCCCTTGTATAGCTAATTCAGATTTCTTATTTGCTAATTCTATTTCGGCTGCAACCCTTGCCTCGGTTCCTGCATTTGCAGCGTCAACTACACCCTGCAACCTTGCAAGCTCAATCTTTTTTTCTTCCTCAAAAATTGCTTTTTTAGCGGCAAGTTTATCATTCTCATTTTTTATAAGCTCCGCTGCCGCCTTTTGTTCATTCAGTAGTCTTTGATTTGTTGCCTGTTGCTCCTGCTTGCCAAGCTCAATCTTTATTTTTGCAAGACCAACGGCATTGACTTTTTGCTCAGATAATAGTCCGGTGATTTGCGCTTCAACGGCTGCGACGTTATTCTTAGCTTCAATAACCGCCTTTTGCAGTTGTATGTTTGCCTTATCTGCATTTGCTTCCGCCTGTGCTGCTGAAAGGATGGCCTGCGCCTGTGCCAATTGCGCCTTTCTTTGTTGATCTAATATTTTGCCAAGCTCCTCATTTGCCTTTATCCTGTCATCAATGCTTTTAGTTTCATCATCTCTAATTTGCCTTTGTTGCTCCGCCTGCCTGTCATATTTCTCCACAAGCCCAGCTAATGTAGCCGCCGCAAGTTGAGCGCTATTTTTTAGCCTTACAATCGATTTCTGTTGTTCAAATGTCGCGGCAACATCTATTTTTTTAACGCCTTCAATGGTGCCAGTAACTACGTCGCCTATTGACTTTGCAGCATCTACAAAATTTGTCGCAATATCCTTACCTGCATTTATTGCATCTTTGCCCGTTTCCTTTAAACTATCTTTTGTTTCATTTATACTTTTTGTAAGCTCCTTTATTTTAGTTTGATCTTTGTCACCGAAAAAAGAATCTTCCCATGCAAGTTGAATTTCCTGTATTGCTAATTTAATAGCAAAAAAAGCCAACTTTAAAGGAGTGAATACTAATGTTAATGATCCTTTTAAAACCTTGCCTAATGCCTCAAATCCATTAGTGCTTTTACTTACCCTGTCAATGACGCCACCTATAATCTCAATCAGCTGCGTCATGAGTGATGCAATGGTACCTGTAACCGCTGCAAATGTGTCCGCTACCTTTTGATTCTTAAATAAAGCATCCTTTAATATACCGAAAGCTCCGGCAATAACCGAAACAATGCCAAGCGCCTTAATCGCATTTCCAAGACTGGCAAAACCGCCCGCGCCCTTCTTGGCATCCTCTCCGGCTTTCTTTGCCGACTTACCAGAATCATCAACACCTTTTTTGAGTTTCTCAACATCACCCTGCGCGTCTTTGGTATCGACCGTTATCTTAATTGGTATCTCCTGCTTAGCCATTATTTATAACTTTTAATAATTCTACTTTTGTTAATTCGCCGCTTGTTGCGTCGTAATCCATCACCTTATTAATCCGCCACAATACCCCATCAATAAATACGGGTTTACTGAAATCCAATTGCGCTATGTCCAGATCAGTCAGGTAAACATGACAGGTTAATAGCTTGCTGTCTTTATCGGCTATCTCAGCAATATACCCGCTCCAATAATCATTGAATAGATTGTTTGTCGGGTAAACGTTCGGGTAAAAATATATCTCTTCGGCCGCCCCGAAGTTTATATCCTTTGTCGGATTCACCGGGTCGTCAAAATGACCCGCGTAACCGTAAGTGGTTAAGGCGGCGCCTAAGTTTGGGTTTAATGTGTCATCATTATTTCGGATATACCAACTTGTAATAACCGTCATTTTTTTAGCCATTAAAATCCTGATATTGCTATCAGTTAGCTCCTCCTGATCAACCGCATTACCTGATGATTTTTTGTAAATGGCAGTTACTACCTTATCTGTCCCCTGATATTGGATTAATACGGATGGGGAAAAACCTACTTCAATAGTCTGCTTATCCTTTGCGAATTGAAAAGCCGTATCTTCTAAGCGTGAGCCGTATGGTAGGTTGTATTTCTTTTTATAACCCTCATTATAAAAGTCATTGTCCTCTTTATACTTATACTCAAAAAACCTACCATTTAGCATCCCCATCGGTTTGATATTCCACGGCTTATCTCTTGCAACCTTATATGTCCAGTCTTTTGAATCGGATAAATCATAATAATCCACATACGGCTCAATCAATAAATGTTTTTCTTTTAGCTTATCTTCAGTGATGTACAAATTAAACATCTTCATTATCCATGTGAAGAAGTCTTTTTGATATATACCCTGTGGCAATGAATCGTTAATTATTACTTCGTCATTTAAGTCAACAAAAGTAGTTATGACAACTAAGCTGTTGACCAAAGCTGAAACGGATCTAAGAGTTATATCATACGGGCTTTCAACATCAAAAGAAAGAATATCATTTGTATTGATTGAAAAATTACCTTCTAAAAAAGTTCCATAAAGACCTATCCTGCTATTCGGGTATATTGTTTTTTCATATAACTCGGTGCCATTTTTTTTGATTGATACCTTAATATAAAATCCGGGGCCCGGTATAAATGGATCATTTGTGCTATACCTTAATCTGACATCAAACCGTGCAAATAAATTTGTGGATGGCTGATTCCACGTGAATAAACTTTTACTTGTATTGATATTAAAGTTTCCACCTAATGCATAGTTAAATTCAACGGGATTGCTTATGCCACTTCCCACACCATTTGCAACTAACTGAACAGACGTTTTTTTGGTTAGCCTTTTTGTATTATTAGGTATTATGAGCTTTTTGAAAAACGTGCTATCAAAAAAACTACTTTCATAAGTGTATCCGCTTGGCTCAAATATCTTATCAATATACTCTTTCGCATATAACGCCGGGCGGAAAGTTCTGTAATCATAATCTATCTTCGCGCGAACTCCGTTTTTCTCTGGTGTTGAAAATGTGCCGTAGTCAATCAATGGATAATAATAACCCGCTCCGTTTATTGTGTCCCAGCTGTTTACAATGTTTGTTCTATTATAAACGTGGTTATATTCACTAAAATCTAAATCCTCCAACTTACCTGCCCCAATGGCTGCAATAAACCCGCCAAGTTCACCAAACAGATTCCCTTCGTATTCTATCATGTCGCGCTCCTTTACAATCCCTGTGAGCCTAAAAACGCCCTTTAAAAGCAAAAGTCCGTTTGCCCTTAACTCCGCCTTAGTGGTTTGAGCTACGTTAAAATTAACACCTATGTTTTCGTCGCCAGCGATGTATGGGTTATTGCTCCCAAGCTCACCCACAAACCCCAGCAGCTTATTATTTTTTGCTGTTCCTGGAAGAACTATCGTTTTGCTGAATGATGTATCGCGGCTGCCGTACTTATTAACGTCATCAATATTGTAGCTCAACTGCATCCCTAAATCCTGACGAATGTCAGCGAGCTGCCCTTCTAAAAATAGTTCGTAGATCATCGGTACTGAGTATTTTGTTTATACACCTCAATATTAATATCCAGCGTTTCAGTCTTATTCTGCAGGCCGTTCTTTATCTCATAATTGCTATCCGTAATCTGCACCGGGTGAAATAAGTTTGCCGTTTTATCCCATAAATACACCAAAGGGGAAACCATTAACTCAAATAGCCAAATGTACTCACCGCTATCCAGTAGATCCGTTGTCAGCTTCATCTTTGTATTAAACTCGCTGCCATACGTTCGCATCCCTTCATATAGCACCTTGCCGGACTTGTTGACCATATTAAACCCGCTCAGCTTCCATTCCATCTGCTCAAACTTCTTTTTTTGATTGTCGGTCATTACATTGCCATTGACAAAGGTAAAGCTATCCCATGCGCCGTAAGCATTTAGGAATACTAATGTATAAGGCGTGTATTTTGAACAGCGTTTTTTTAGTTTCTTTGTAGCTAATATAGTGCCGCTCGTTTCAATCTCTACATTAACATCGCCGGCTAAGCCATTTATACTGAAATAGTGAAAACCATCCACAGCCGTAACCGTATTTTCGCCGCCCGCAATACATATATCAAACTCATTGCCCGCCGCTAATCGTTTTCCGTTAAAACTTAATATTACGGGCTCACCAATATAAAAATAACTCTCATCAGGTCGGTTGGTTAGATACACCGTTCCGCTGCTAAGTGAAGCTGCGGATTTGTGAAGCGGATGGCGGTTGTAAGTATTATAAACGCGGTATGTCCCGGATGCATTATTTTCCAATGTTGTCGTTCCGCAAATCTCCCCATATCTTACATCATACTCACACCACCAAAAGTCAGCACCCGCATTCAACACCGGGAAAGATACATTATAAGCGCTTTGCATATCTATATCCGCCAGAGTATCTACTGCCAACGCCGACCTCACAATATTGCCAACATTTATAACGCCATAATTGTCATCTCCATACGGACTGTTCGTAATCCTTGTAAGTAATTCAGCGCCCTTGTAAAGATCAAAAATGTATTTAAACCCCGCGATATTCTTATTCGTGCTATCCACCACATGCCACACATCTTCATTTGCCGATACATATCCCGATGCCTGAGGAGCGCTCTTAATTGTGATTGCCATTATCTGCTTTTTATTTCTTTAATCAATTGGTCAAAGTTAGTTCTAATATTTAACCCCGTAACCTGTGCCAGCTTAACATCCAAACCTTTAAACGTTTGCTCAAAGCTGCGCTCCCAAAATCCGGTGTAAGGTAAACCGCGCTGCTGTATCTTTCGAGCAATAAGGAAAGCCAGCGTCTTTGGCTTTATTCTTTGCGTCGCTCCCCTTAACGCACGGCTCGACTTTTGTGCTTT
>Ga0315900_10008706_pt1 | contig 13024 bp, 10 predicted proteins | sample LakEriMetagenome_FD_203521 | JGI IMG/M metagenome (GOLD analysis project Ga0315900, IMG submission 203521) | Freshwater fungal communities from buoy surface, Lake Erie, Ohio, United States - Buoy 12 MA114 | ecosystem: Environmental > Aquatic > Freshwater > Lake > Lake biofilm | place: USA: Lake...
GGTGCGGTCGTTGGTCAGCCCCTCGTGGACGCTGAAGTAGGGGTTTTCCAAACCCGCATCGCGAACCATGGCAAAGTTCTGCTCGAGCGCCCGCACCTCGGGGAACTGGGCGATGTCCCAGGCATCGGCGCCGATGTCGGCGGCCGGCCGGGCCGACTGCACTTTCTTCAGACCCTCGGCGGGAAGGTGGTCGATGATGGCCTCGGTGACCTCGCGGCAGGTCTCGATCATCGGCAGCACCTGTTCGGGGAAGCGGCCTCCGAAGGCCTCCTCGAGGCTGGCCACGATCTCCATCCGCTCCAGTGAATCGAGCCCGAGCTCCACGATATTGGTGTCGAGCGTGAGGCTGCCGGCCCGTTCCTTGGCGATGCGGCGCACGTGGTCGAAGACCGTTTCCACGATCTCCTGGGGAAGCTCGCGGTCGGGCCGGTGGGCCCGGGCGGCCTCGCCCACCGGTCGCTGGCGGGCCAATCGCGGGGCCTCGGCCGCGGGTGCCGGGGCCGCCGCCGCCAGCCAGCCCACGTGCTGCTCGACCACCTCCAACGTCCCGTCGAGAAACTGCCGCTTGCAGGCGTGCCGCTGGATCTTGCCGCTGGAGGTCTTGGGGACGCTGTTGGGCCGTACCAAGACGATCGCCTCTGCGGCCACCTCGTGCTCCCGCGCCAGCCGGCTGCGGATCGCCTCGAAGGCCGCCGCCACCTCGCTCCCCTCGCGCCGGCCGCGCTCGATCTCGGCCACGATACAGACGCGTTCGCGATCATCGATGTCGACGGCGAAGGCTGCCACCGACCCGGCCCGCACGAGCGAACTGGATTCTTCCACCGATCGTTCCAGGTCCTGCGGGTAGTGGTTCCGCCCGCGGATGATGATCAGATCCTTGAGCCGCCCCGTGACGAACAGCTCGCCCTCGTCGAAGAACCCGAGGTCGCCCGTGCGCAGGTAAGGGCCCGGGTTCGGACGCCACTTGGCGACAGCCTGGCCGGAGGCCACCGGCTCCGGTTGGGCGAGCATGGCCCCGAACGTGGCCTGCGACTCGTCTGGCCGGTTCCAGTAGCCCTGGGCCACGCTCGGCCCGCTCACCCAGATCTCGCCCACGCGGCCGGGCGGCAGGGCCTCGCAGGTGGCCGGATCGACGATCAGCACGTCCTGCCCGTCGAGTTCCCGGCCGCTGCCCACCAGCCGCCGGCCACCGGTCGCACGCGGCGCGGCCATGCCCGTTTCGATCGAGGCCGTGTCGAAGGAACGGATCACCGGCGGCTCGAACTTCATGCCCCCCGTGACCATCAGCGTGCTTTCGGCCAGGCCGTAGCAGGGATAGAACGCCTGGCGGCGGAAGCCGCTGGGCGCGAACGCTTCGCAGAAGGCGTCGATCGTCTCGGCGCGGACCGGCTCGGCCCCGTTGAAGGCCAGCGACCAACTGGAGAGGTCGAGCGTCGCCCGCTGTTCCGGCGTGGTTTTCCGCACGCAGAGTTCATAGGCGAAATTCGGTCCGCCGCTGATCGTGGCCCGGTACTTGGAGATCGCCTGCAGCCAGCGCAGCGGCTTCTGCAGGAAGGCCACGGGTGACATCAGGACGTTGAACTTGCCGCCGTAGAGGGGCACGAGGATGCCGCCGATCAGCCCCATGTCGTGGAAACTGGGGAGCCAGAACACGCCCGACTGGCTGCGGGTGATCTCGAAGGCCTGCATGATCCGCAGCGAGTTGTGCAGCAGGTTCTCGTGCGAGAGCATCACGCCCTTGGGCGTGCCGGTCGAGCCGCTCGTGTACTGCAGGAAGGCCAGCGTGTCGCCGTCGATGTCGGGTCGTTCCCAGCGGTCGGCCCAGGCCGGTTCCAACTCGCTGTCCACCTTCCAGACCAGGTTCTCCAGGCTGGGGGCAGCCGCCCGCAACGCGTCGAACCGGTCGATCACGTCCCGCGTGGTGAGGGCCACGGAGGCGTCGGCATCGGAGGCGATGGCCTCGATCCGCTCCACGGAGCGATTCTTGCGCGGCGGGTAGGCCGGCACGGCGATCGCCCCGCCGTAGAGGCAGCCCATGAAGGCGGCGATAAAGTCGAGGCCCGACGGGTAGAGGAGCAGCACCCGCTTGCCGACCATGCCCCGGTCCATCAGCCAGGCGCCGAGCGCACGGGCCTTCCGGTCGAGTTCGGCGTAGGTGATGTTGAGTTCCTCGTTCTCGCCATCGACGAGGAACGTGAACGCCCGGTCATGGGGCCGGTAGGCGGCCCGCTGCCGCAGCAGGTCGACGATCGTGGGGGCGAAGGAGGCTTCGCTCGTCGGATTTGGGATCACGCTGGGCAAGCCTCCTGCGCCGGCGCCGCCGTGCCTTCCTGTGCCGGAGGGCCGCCGTGGTGTCTGGTCGGCGCGTCGCGCGGACTCGACCAAGGGCTTCGGCAGGAAACTCCCCGGCCGACCACAGTTTACCCCTCTGCACCAGACAACCGGAAGTTTCGGACCACACGGCGTTCGAGGCCGTTTTTGCCGCCGTTCACGCCGGTTTCTCGGCTTATTCGGTCCCTGGCCGCGCCGATGACGCCGAGTTTTCCGGCGTTGCGGGGGCTGCCGCGAAGCGGTGCTACGCCCAGGTTCGGCCGCTGGCGTGCTCGGCACGGGGCTGGAAGTTGCCCAGCAGGCCCCCGATCACGTCCCAGCGATCGTGCCGTCGAACCTCGATGTCGCCCTGCTGGTTGACCCGCACCAGACAACTGTCGGTGAGGCCGGCCCGTTGCAGTTCCTGCGGAGACACCTCGTCGGGCTCCAGCATGGTCATCAGCGTGCGGCCGCTCATCTCGATGAATTTCATGCCATCCTCCCGTAGAACCCCGTGCCCCGAAGAATTTACACCCCCTTCGCGGCCTCCTCAAAGGCCTGCGCCAGCCTCACGAAGTCCGCCGGCGGAATCTCCTCCGCACGAGCGTCGGCACCGAGCCCGAGGGCCGCGAAAGCAGCTTCCACGGTACGGCGCGCGGCCTCCTCACGCTTTCCTCCGGCCATGCGCAGCAACACACCGCGGAGCAGTTTGCGGCGGTGGCAGAACACGTCCCGGACGAAGTCGTGAAACCGGGCGAGGTCGCCGATCGCGGCCCGCCGCCCGCGGTCGAGGTCGAGGCGCACGATCGCCGACTCGACCTTGGGACGCGGCCAGAACACGCTCGGGGGCAGCACGCGGATGATCTCGCCGCGGCACTGGGCGCCGATCCAGACGGAGAGCGCGTTGTAGGACCGCGTGCCGGCCGGGGCTGTCATCCGTTCGGCCATCTCGCGCTGCACGGTGACGATGGCTGCGTCGAACGGGTGGGGGAGGGCCAGCAGATTCGAGATCACGGGTGTCGCCACGCAGTAGGGAAGGTTCGCCGCCAGGAGGAACCTCCCGTCGGCCGCGGCCGACCTCGCGGCGGCGAGCGCCTCGAGGAGCGGCGGGGCGAAGCGATGCTTGGCGGCCAGTGCGTCTCCCTCCACGAGCACGACGTTGTCGCGGTCCACGAGCCGGTCGCGGGCCAGTTGGGCGAGCCGCGGGTCGATTTCCGCGCTGACGACGCGGGCCGCCGCGGCCGCCAGCCGCTCGGTGAGGGCGCCGGTGCCCGTGCCCACCTCGAGAACGACGTCGCGTGGGCCGATCTCGGCCGAACGCACGAGGAGGTCGATGAGGTTCAGATCGACGAGGAAGTTCTGCCCGCGGCGCGCGTCGATCGTGAAGCCCACCTGTGCGAAGAGCCGCTTCAGGTAGGCGGTCGTCTGCCGCGGCGCATCCGCGGGCGTTTCGTTCTCGGCCGTCATGGCAGCGCCCCGCGGGCCGAGAGCCAGCGATCGACGTACTTGGCCACGAGGTCAGTCTCCAGGTTGACGGCCGCGCCCGGGGCGAGCGTGCCCAGCGTCGTGCTGGCGAGCGTGTGGGGGATGAGTGCCACGCCGAACGACGAGGCATCCACGTCGACGATCGTGAGGCTCACGCCATCGACCGCCACGGACCCCTTGGGAGCCAGTTGTGGCAGCAGGGCAGGGGGAGGCGTGAAGCGACAGGCCACCCAGTCGCCGTCGCGGGCCAGCGTCGCGAGTTGCCCCACGCCGTCTATGTGCCCGCTGACCAGATGGCCGCCCAGCCGGTCGGAGAGCCGCAGCGACCGCTCCAGGTTGACCGCGGCTCCGGGGCCGAGTCCGCCCAGCGTGGTCCGCGCCAGCGTTTCGGGGCCCAGTTGAAACTCCAGCCGGCCACCCTCGATCCGCACCACCGACAGGCAGCAGCCGCTCACGCAGACGCTGTCGCCGATCGCGGCGTCGGCGGCCAGATCCTCGGCATCCACGGCCAGACGCACGCCAGCGTCCTCGCCGACCACTGCCAGGATGCGACCGAGCTTTTCGACGAGGCCTGTGAACATGGGATCGGGCCGTGTGCGGCGGGGTGACGGGAGGATGGGCGTCTAGCCGCCGATGCGCCACGGCCCCTCGGCCAGCGCATCGAGGCCGCCGCGGTGGGTGAGATCGTAGTCGAGCGGCGTGAGCGTCACGGCACCGGCAGCCAGTGCCGTGACATCGGACTCCGTGGGGGACGGCGGCGGTGGCGGCTCGTTCGTGGCCCAGTAATAGGACCGGCCGCGCGGATCGACGCGCCGCTCGAACGCCTCGCCGTAGCGGGCCACGCTCATGGGCACGACGCGGAGCTCAGGCCGGCCGCACAGCGCCCGGGTGGGGATGTTGAGGTTGAACAGGCTCCCGGCGGCGGGCTTGCGGGCCAGCAGTTCGCGGATCACGTCGCCGGCGATCGCGGCGGCCCGGTCGTAGTCGGCGTCGTCGTCCCACTCGAGCGATACCGCGATGCTCGTGATGCCGAAGAACGCGCCCTCGATGGCCGCGGCCACCGTACCCGAATAGAGCACGTTGATGCCCGCGTTGAGCCCGCTGTTGATGCCGCTGACGACGAGATCGGGCCGGCGTGGGCAGAATTCGCTGATTCCGAGTTTCACCGCGTCGGCCGGGCTGCCGTCGACGGCCCAGCCACGGCAGCGATCGGAGGCATGCACCTGCTTGGCGGTGAGCGGCGTGAGGAACGTGATGGCATGGCCCACGCCGCTCTGCTCGGTGGAGGGGGCCACCACGCTCACTTCTCCAAGGCCGCGCAGAACCCGCTCCATGGCGGCCAGTCCGGGGGCGAAGATGCCGTCATCGTTGGTGAGCAGCGTGAGCATGGAGACGCACTATAGCAAGCGGAGCGGTGCGGATCGGCGGCCACCAGCGGCGGGACGAACGCGGGTGCGTCGCGGCACGGGCCCGCTCACCCTATACTGTGCGGTTTTTCCGCCAGCCCGATGGCAGACCGCCCATGACACTCTCCAACGCATCATCCGCCGTCACGGCCTCCCAGCCGGCAGGAGCCGCCTCCAGCCGGCCGCAGCAGGCCGAGCGAATTCTGGTCCTCGACTTCGGGTCGCAGTACGCCCAACTCATCGCCCGCCGCGTCCGCGAGCAGCACGTGTACTGCGAGATCGTCCGCCACGACATCGGCGCCGAGCGGATTCGCAGCCTGGCGCCCCGGGGCATCATCCTCTCGGGCGGTCCGTCGAGCGTCTACGAGAAAGCCGCACCACGCTGTGACCCCGGCCTGTTTCAACTCGGCATCCCCGTGCTCGGCATCTGCTACGGCATGCAGTTGGCATGCGACGCCCTGGGCGGCCGCGTCGGTCGGGCGACGGCCCGCGAATACGGCCGGGCCGTCTGCGAGGTGTTGGAAGCCGACACGCTGTTCAGCGGCGTGAGCGGGCACACCGAGGTCTGGATGAGCCACGGCGACCAGGTGTCCGACGTGTCGGCCGACTTCATTCCGTTGGCCCGCACCTCCACGTGCCCGCTGGCGGCCGTTCGGCACCGCACGCTGCCGGTGTTCGGGTTGCAGTTCCATCCGGAGGTCACCCACACCCCTGCCGGCGGTGCCATCCTCGGCAACTTCCTGCGGCAGGCGTGCGGCTGTTCCGGCTCCTGGCGGCTCGATGACTTCGCCGATTCGATGATCGCCGAACTGCGGCAACGGGTGGGGGACGACCGCGTCATCTGTGGACTCTCCGGCGGCGTCGACTCGGCGGTGGTGGCGGCCCTGCTCAGCCGCGCCATCGGCGATCGTCTGTCGTGCATCCTCGTCGACAACGGACTGCTTCGCAAAGGCGAGGCGGCCACGGTGATCGAGGAGTTCACCAGCCACTTCAAGACCGACCTGCACGTCGTGCCGGCCGAGTCGCTGTTCCTGGGCGTGCTCGCCGGAGTGACCGATCCTCAGGAGAAGCGTCGGCGCATCGGCAAGGCGTTCGTCGACTGCTTCAGCGACGAGGCTGCGAAGATCCAGGGGGCGAGGTTTTTGGCCCAGGGCACGCTCTATCCCGACGTCATCGAGAGCGGCGCAGCACCGGATGGTCCGGCGGCCACGATCAAATTGCACCACAACGTGGGCGGACTCCCGGAAGACCTGCAGTTCGAGCTCATCGAGCCACTGCGGGATCTGTTCAAGGACGAGGTGAGACAACTGGGCCTGCAGTTGGGGTTGCCGGAACGAATCGTGTGGCGGCATCCGTTTCCGGGCCCGGGGCTCGCCGTGCGCTGCCTCGGCGAGGTGACGAAGCCGCGTCTCGACACGCTCCGCGAGGCCGATGCCATCGTGCTCGAGGAACTGGAGCGGGCCGGGTTGATGCGGCGGGTGGCGCAGGCCTTCGCCGTGCTGCTGCCGGTGCAGAGCGTGGGCGTGATGGGGGACGCGCGGACCTATGACGACGTGCTCGCCGTCCGGGCCGTGGAGACCGAGGACTTCATGACCGCCGACTGGAGCCACCTCCCCTACGAGGTGCTGGCCCGGATGTCCACGCGGATCATCAACGAGGTGCGGGGCGTGAACCGCGTCGTGTACGACGTGTCCTCGAAGCCGCCGGCCACCATCGAGTGGGAGTGAGCGGCGGCGGCCCGGGCGGGTAGGATGGGGAGAACGCGAGCGGGGCGGCATGGCCGGCGCCGCGGAGGAGGTCCCATGCAGGTTGCGCTCGTCGAGGACGACCCCGTGATCGCCAAGGCGGTCAGCACCGCCGTGTGCGAGGCCGGGCATGAGTGCGCGGTGATGGCGGACGGCGTCGCGGCGATCGACGACCGGACGCTGCTGGGCAACGATCTCGTGATCCTCGATCTCATGCTGCCCGGGCTGGATGGCCTGGAGATCCTGCGGAGAATTCGAGGCCACGGTGTGCGGACGCCCGTGATCGTGCTCACCGCACGGGGCACGGTGCCGGACAAACTCAAGGCCTTCGACGCCGGGGCCGACGACTACATCGTGAAGCCGTTCGCCATGGACGAGCTGCTGGCCCGCGTCGAGGCGGTGTACCGGCGCACGTCGAACAAGCCGGCCATGCAGCTCGAGGCCGGCGAGATGCAGTTGAACCTGGCCAACAAGCGGCTCGTCGTCGGCGGCCGCCACGTCGACCTTACGCCCACCGAGTTCAGCATCATGGAACTCCTCATGCGCTACCACGGCCAGGTGGTGACCCGCACGATGCTCTGTGAACACGTCTGGGGTTTCGATTGGGACGGGCCCACGAACGTGATCGAGGTGCACATGAACCGCCTGCGCGGCAAGGTCGACCGGGGCCATGGCCCGTCGTGCATCCGCACCATCAGGGGCCGCGGATATGCCCTCACCATCGAGTGACTGGCGGCCCTGGCGGACGCTGCGCGGGCAGCTCACCCTGCTCAACACGGTCGTGGTGCTGCTGGTGATCGGGGCCGGGGTCATGATCGTGCGACTGGGACTCCGCGCGGTGCTGGAACGCGAGGTGGACGCCATGCTGCGGGGCGGCGTTCGCGAGGTCGCTGCGGCCCTCGACGACCTCTATCCCGATATCGATTCGGTGGTGGCCGAGATGCAGCGCAAGGCCCGCAGCAACGAGGACCGGGGCTGGTTCATGCACCTGCTCACGGCCGACGGCCGCACCATCTGGAAGAGTGATCACTGTCCCGACGAGGTTTCATCGGCCCTCCCGGCGAACCTCGACCGTCGGGAGGCCGTGCGGCAGGTTGGTTCCTACCGATGGGTGCGGCTCATGGTCGCCGAGCCTGGCGAGCAGGCGTTCCTCGTGCGGGTGGGCATGTCGACCGAGGTGCTCGATGAGAGCATCGCCGCCGTCTTGGGGTTGCTGATCACTGCCGGCGGCTTCCTGACGCTGTTTGCGCCGTTGGTCGGTTACGTGCTGGCCGTGCGGGCCACGCGGCCGGTGGCGGACATCTTGCGCACGGCGGACAGGCTCGAACCCAGGCAACTCGCCGATCGGTTGCCGGTGCGCGGCACGAGCGATGAACTCGACCAGCTGGCATCGACGATCAACCGTTTGCTCGACCAGGTGGCGGGCGAGCTCGAGCGGCAGGAACAGTTCGTGGCCGACGCGGCCCACGAACTGCGCGGACCGCTCGCGGCCGTGCAGAGCGCGCTCGAGGTGGCGCTATCACAGCCGCGTCGTGCGACGGAAGCCTATCGCGAGACGCTGGCCGATGTTCTGGAGGCGACCCGCCATCTGGCCAAGGTGGCCAACGACCTGCTGCTGCTGGCGGAGCGGGACGGCGGGCGGGCCATCGAGGCGAAATCGGAACCGGTCAGCGTGGCGGTGATCGCAGGACAGGCGGTCGGCATGTTCCTCGGCGTTGCGGAGGATCGGGGCATCGACCTGTCGCTGAACGCAGCAGAGCCGGGCCTGGTGGCGGGCGACCAGGCCCGCTTGCGGCGGGTGGTGGGAAACCTGCTCGACAACGCGATCCGTTTCACGCCCCGTGGCGGCCGTGTCGTGGTGCGGGTCACCCGGCAGGCGGACGGGGTCGTACTCACTGTTGCCGACACCGGCGTGGGCATCGCCGCCGGGGATTTGGTCCGCGTCTTCGACCGCTTCTACAAGGTGGATGCGGCACGGAGCCATGGACCGGATGGCCGCAGCGGCGGCCTCGGGCTGGCGATCTGCAGGTCGCTGGTGGAAGCGTGCGGCGGAGCGATCTCCATCGACAGTCGTCCCGGGCAGGGAACGACCGTGACCGTCAGGCTCCCGGCCGTTCGGTCGGCGATGCCACATCCCGCCTAGTCGCCCCAGTTTGTCCGCCGGGCGGTGCCAGGGGCCACAAGGCGCGTCAAACGGGCAGGTCCGCGTTGATTGGGAACGACCTGCGCGAATGTACGGGTGGAATCGATCACGTGGAGAAACCGGTTGTGCCGAATTTTCCTGACACACAAGTGTGTTCACCCCGCTGCCGCTCGCGCTGACGCTTCCGCCATGACGCGTTCAATGACTCCACTGCCTTCAATCCGGCTTTGCTTCCTGGTGGCAGTCGCCGTGTGCGCGGCACGGCTGGGGGGGGCGAGAACAACTCACGCCGCCGAGTTGTTGGTGATCGCCGAGAACGCCGCTGGCCAAGGGGTCGCCCTGCCGAGTGCGGCGGCAGGCTTCGGTTCGTTCGCCGAGGTCTCCGAGGCCGTGCATGCGGACCGCAACCGGATCACGGCCCTGGAGGCGCGCCTGCAGCAACTGGAGCAGGGCGTCGAGCCTCTGCCGTCGCCCGCGGCGCAGCAGGACGCGGCGGGCAAAAAGGACAGGAAGGACGACGGCAAGGATGCCGGCAAGGCGGCCGAGAAGAAGCCGGCCGAACCGTACGAGATCGGCAGCGACAAGAACTTCAAGACCGCGTGGAAGGACACGTTCCAGGCCGAATCGGCCAGCAAGGACTTCCGCGTCAAGATCGGCGGGCGGACGCAGGTGGACGCAGTCGCCTTCTCGGCCGGACCGGGGCCGAACCAGCAGCCGAATCAGGGCGGACTCGATCCGGGACTCGATGCCACGGTCAACTTTCGCCGGGCCCGATTTCGCATCGAAGGTCGGATGTACGAACTCTACGACTTCGCTTGCGAGTACGACTTCGTCAATCAGATCAACGTCAACAACGAGGTTTATCCCACGGAACGCGACACCGGGCCTCTCACGGCCGTCACGGATCTGTGGATGCAGGTCCGCGAACTGCCGCTGCTGGGCACCCTTCGTGTCGGCAATCAGAAAGACCCGTACGGCTACGAGCACCTGACGAGCAGCCGCTGGCTCAACTTCATGGAGCGGTCGTACAGCCAGGATGCCTTCGAGGGTCCGTTCAACAACGGCTTCGTGCCCGGCATTCAGATGCTCAATAGCAACGAGGAGGGCGACCTCGGCTGGCAGGTGGGCGAGTTCAAGAACACCTCCAACCCATTCGGCTTCTCCAACTCCACCGGCGGCAGCATGACCGTGGGACGGATCGTCTACCTTCCTGTGTTCGAGGACGAGGGTCGCAAGTTGATCCACCTCGGGCTCTCGGGCCGCACGATGGAGCCGCGGCGGCAATACACGTCGTTCGACTCGAGAACGGGCCTGCCGATCGGTGACCCGATCACGGCCGTCCGCTTCCGGAGCCGCGGCGACATCCGCAACGGGCCGCCGGGGCCGCTCAATTCGATCTACGCCGACACGGGCCTGCTGCAGGGCACGTGGCAGAACATGATCGGCCTCGAGTTCGTGGCCAACAACGGTCCCTGGTCGCTGCAGTCGGAGTACTTCGGCAACTGGCTCTACAACGCCCGGACGACGAAAGCAGGGCCCTTGGTGACCAACGGCTACCAGCCGGTGCCGGGCACGTCCGTGGGCACCGTGTACTACCAGGGCGGCTACGCCGAGGTGCTCTATTTCCTCACCGGCGAGAGCCGTACCTACTCGAAGATCGAGTACCGCTTCGACCGGCCCGTTCCCCACAACAACTTCTACGCCGTGCGGGGCGGCGGATCGGGCCGCCGGCTGAGCGTCAGCGAGGGCGCCTGGCAGGTGGGTGTGCGCTACAACTACCTCTGCCTCAGCGACGGCGAGGTGAACGGCGGTGTGCTCAATGGAATGACGCTCGGGCTCAACTGGCTGCTCAATCCCAACGCCCGCGTGTACTTCAACTACGACTTCACCTACCGCGACTTCGCCAGCACGCCCTGGACGAAGGACAGCACGGGGGCCGTGGTCCCCTCACCGAGCTACAACGGCAGCGGCTGCGTCAACGGGTTCGGCACGCGATTGGCCTTCGACTTCTGACGCGGCTGCTCGAGGAGGAACTACCATGCGACGCATCGTTCTCGCGGGCCTGATGGGTCTGGCACTGGCCACGTGGCTGGAATACGGCAGGGCGGGCGATCATCCGTGCTGTGGGCCCTCCTGCACCGACACGGGGCCCCGGCACCGCTGCGTGCCCGCCTGCTCGGCGACCTGGGACGAAAAGAAGATCAAGGACACCGACTACACGATGAAGTGCGAGTATGCATGTGCCCGCGGCCGTGAATCCTGGCACGCCCCGGCGCCCGAGTGCCGGTGCAGCCCTCCGTGCGGGAACGTGTACGTGAAGAAGCGGCTCTACAAGGCGGAAGGGGCGGAAAAGGTCGAGCGAGTGCCGAAGTACGACGTGCGCCTGGTTGCGGAACCTTGCGGCCACTGCGGGGATCGTGACGGGATATGCTGGTGGAACCCGCTGCGGTTCCTGTTCGATCACCACGGGCGGTGATCGGCGCTGCCGGCGGACCCGGTGAGGCCGCGCATGGTTCACGTTCGCGATGCAGCCCGGGACTGTGCCGCAGGCATCGTCTTCGCGGTGCCGATCGAGGCCGATGCCTTTGAGCGGCTGGCGTCGGACGAGGTTGCCACGCAGGCCGGTGGGCTGACGATCCGCGAGGGCCACGTCGCCGGCCGGCGGGTGGCCTGGTGCGTGGCGGGCGTGGGTCGTGCCGCCGCCACGCGGGCCGCGCGGCTGCTCGTCGATGGTCATCGGCCGCGACTGCTCGTCAGCGCCGGGTTCGCAGGCGGCCTCGATCCCGGGCTCGGCCGGGGCAGTGTCGTGCGACCGAATCGCGTGCTCACGGATGACGCTCACGAGCCGCTGCCGCTGGCCGACGTCGCGGCGCACGAGCCCGTCGCCATCGTGACCGTCGACCGGATCGTGGGCACCGCCGAGGCAAAGGCCGCGCTCTTCGCCCGCACGGGGGCGCAGGTCGTCGATATGGAGACACGCGCGGTGGCGGAGGTGGCCGGGGAGACGGGGCTGTCGTGTGTCTCGATCCGGGTCATCTCCGACGACGCGGGGCAGCCGGTGCCCCGCGAGGTCGCGGCGCTCGTGCGGCCGCAGTCGGCCCTCCGCCGGCTGGGTACCGCCCTGGGGGCGCTCGGCCGCCGGCCCGGTGCGGCCGTCGATCTGTGGCGGCTCTGGGAACACGCCGTGGTGGACGGCCGCACGCTGGCCACTGCCCTCGCGGATCTCTGCGGAGGGCTGCCGGCCGGCGATATCTGACGACCGTCACCGAGAGCCGGAGATCAGTCGCACGAGAGGATTTTTGGGCAGGTCGGCCACCAATGGGGCCGCCGCGCGGCCCAGGCACCGCGCCGCCTCGAACGCCGCCAAGCGGCCGCTGCGAACGGCACCCTCCATGGTGGAAGGCCAGCCAGTGGCGGTCCAGTCGCCGGCGAGGAACAGGTTGGGAATCGTCGTCCGGGCCGGCGGCCGGACGGCTTCGACGCCGGGGCGAACCGAGAGCACGGCCGTGGGGTCCGTGACGACCTTGGCCTGCAACAGCCTGGCCTCCCGGGTCCGTGGAAACACGTCGCCGAGTTCGCCCACTACGGTTTCCACCAGCCGCTCCCGGTCGCCGCCCAGCAGCCCGCGGGAGGCGCTGATCACCACCTGGCAGTATCCGGGCGCCGCGGCCGCATCCTCCGCGCGGAACACCCACTGCGATACGCGGCCCACGAGCACCGCGTGGGGGACATCGACGACATCGCGATCGAACCACAGATGCACGGCCGTGATCGGGGACCCCGCCAGCCGCTCGTCGGCGTCGGGCACAAGGCAGGGCAGGAGCCGCGCGGCCTGCCGCCAGGGCAGTGCCACGACCAGCGCCCCGCAGGGGAGGCGCTCGTCGGTGCAGCGCACCGCTGCGACACGCCCCGCCGGGTCGTGTTCCACGGCCGTG
>Ga0315900_10008707_pt1 | contig 13024 bp, 6 predicted proteins | sample LakEriMetagenome_FD_203521 | JGI IMG/M metagenome (GOLD analysis project Ga0315900, IMG submission 203521) | Freshwater fungal communities from buoy surface, Lake Erie, Ohio, United States - Buoy 12 MA114 | ecosystem: Environmental > Aquatic > Freshwater > Lake > Lake biofilm | place: USA: Lake...
GAATTCAGCGATAGATATGCTGGATTACGGTTCCACCGGTATGCCGAAGATCGTTGTGGTGGGTGGACCAAATCACCAGGTGTACTACAACGTCAACAATACGGTGAGCCAAACGGCCTTGCAAAACGCCATTACCACTGCATTATCAGCTACCGGCATCCAGGAAGAAGTTAAAGACCTTGAAATAAGCTTATTCCCAAATCCGGTTTCAGAAAATGCCAACATCCAACTCTCACTGTCAAAATCAACTGATCTTCTGATCACCCTTATTGATCTACAAGGGAAACAACTGAAAGAAATCTACAGTGGTTTCATGAGCGCCGGAAAAAATGAGTTGACGTTCAGCACAGTCGAATTTCCTGCCAATAAATACCTCCTCAAGATCAGCAATGGGACTGAGGCAATCGTTCGACCATTGACAATCAGTCGTTGAGACTCAGCCCCAACTAATCTGCTTTGGTTTGATATCTACAAGCTGTTGGTCTAAGCTGAATCCAGAATAAAAACTGTGTTGAGAGACGTAACTATTAATCTGCAAATTGCATCACAAACCGGATATACCCTTCTTCATACACTTCGTACACGTGATTGACAGTACGACCATTTGAATTTTTCATCGCAGCCTCTCCAAGCGCCGGATAGGCCTTCATGGCGGCTATGACCATGGATATCATTCCACCGGTCTTCAATTCAGCTGCCAGGCAGTTACCCGGTGGTATAGTGAAGGTGCGAAACCCCTTTTGGGAAAGAAAAAGTGCTGAGTCTTCCGGAATGCTCAGCACTACGGCCGCCAACGCCCGAAGATCCTCCTTGGCTACACTGTCGGGATTATCGAAGTAAACTCCCATCATGCGGGGTTTCTCAAAACCAAGCGATTTGCATGTGGACGACACTCGTTCGAAGGCAGGACCGATTTTCTCATAAGGACCGGTGTGATCTACACCCACTACCAGGTATCCGGGCGAGGTCGATTCTTTCACGGTAACTTTTGTAAAGGCCCCCTGGTACCCCAGGAATGCCAGCAGGATTACGACGAGTACTCCGAGGACTATAAGTGCTTTTTTCATGTATTAAGTTGACTTGATGTGGATCGTCAATCAAGGGGTGGTTGACCTTCGCTTTATTTACGAATATCAAGGATATCGAATGCAAACGCATACTGCAAAGCCACCTCTTTCAATCGCTCGAATCGACCGCTGGCACCGCCGTGTCCGGCATCCAGGTTGGTGTGCAGGAACAGATGGTTGGAGTCTGTTTTCATGGTTCGCAGCCGGGCAACCCATTTGGCCGGCTCCCAGTATTGCACTTGCGAATCGTGCAGGCCGGTGGTGACCAGCATGTGGGGATAAGCTTTCTTCTCTACGTTGTCGTAGGGTGAATACGATAACATGTACTCATATTGTTCTTTGATGTTCGGATTGCCCCACTCCTGCCATTCGAAGGTGGTCAGGGGAATGGTTTCGTCCATCATGGTGGTGACCACATCCACAAAGGGTACATCGGCGACCAATCCCCTATACACCTCGGGTGCCATGTTGCTGATGGCTCCGATCAGAAGCCCCCCTGCACTACCACCGCTGGCAAAAAGTTTGTCCTTTGAAACGTAGTTGTTATCCTGCAGCCATTTTGAACAATCGATGAAATCGTTGAAGGTGTTTTTCTTGTTCAACATCTTACCGTCCTCATACCATTCTCCTCCCATCTCTTGTCCTCCCCTGACGTGAGCTATGGCATAGACAAAACCACGATCCAGCAAGCTCAGTCGCGCACTGCTGAAATACGGATCCATGGAACTGCCATAGCTGCCATAGGCGTAGATCCAGCCGGGCATACTGCCATCCTTCTTGAACTTATCCTTACGATAAACAAGACTGAGCGGAATCCTTTTGCCATCGCGCGATGGAACCATGATCCGTTCGGTGACGTAGTTGCTTTTATCGAATCCCCCAAGCACCGTCTGCTCTTTCATCAGTTTCTTCTCCTTGCGGTTCATTTCGTAATCGAAGGTGGAGTTGGGCGTGGTCAGCGAAGTGTAGGTGTAGCGAAGAACAGTGCTTTTCATATCCGGTGTATAACCAAGCCCGGCAGAATAGGCAGGTTCGCCGAAGTCGAGGTAATGTCCTTCACCACCGGTACGCGGAACAACTTTGATCCTCGCCAGGCCCTCCTTGGTTTCCTGAAGTACCATGAAGTCATTGAAGTAATCGGCCTGCTCCAGGAAGACATCCGTCCTGTGCGGAACAACATCCTTCCAATTCGCTGAACCCGGGGTAGAAACCGGGGTTTGAACCAGCTTGTAGTTCACCGCATCCTTGTTGGTGGTGATCAGGAAATCATTTGCATACGCATGGTCTGTACTGTATTTCACGTTGTCCTGAATAGGCTCGATCAGAACGGGAGCACCCGGCTTGTCCGCATCGATGAATCGCTCGCAATTCGCATCGGTGCGACCAGAGTAGATGAAGATATACCGCTTCGACTTGGACTTGCTCAATCCACAATCCAGGGTCTGGTCCTTCTCTTCATACACCAGTTGATCCTGTTTCGGATCCGCACCGATGATATGCCGTTTTACACGGTCGATACGCAGGGTTTTGGGATCCGGAAGGGAATAAAAAAACGAGTTGTTGTCGTTGGTCCACTCTACTCCTCCCCTGGTGTTTTCAATTTTATCGGACAGGAAGGCACCCTTGCTGAGATCCTTCACCTGAAGGGTGTAGAAGTTTCGACCTACAGTATCCATGGACACAACCGCCAAGGCATGGTTCGGACTAACGGAGAGGAACATGTTGAAATACGATTTTCCTTTTCCGAGCGCATTGCCGTCCGCAATGACTTCCTCTGCAGCCTCCAGCGAGCCCTTTTTCCGGCAATACACCGGATACTCCCCTCCCTCAACGTACCGAACGTAGTAGTAATAGTCATCCAGCTTGTAGGGAACCGAAGAATCATCCTCCTTGATCCTGCCTTTCATTTCCTTGAACAGGTTTTCCCTGAAGTCGCGGGTGTGGGCCAACATGGTATCGAGGTAGCTGTTTTCGGCCTTGAGGTAATTGATCACCTCGGCATTCTCCCTTTCGTTGAGCCAGAAATAGGGATCCGACCTTTCGTGGCCATGTTTAGCAACGAGGGTTTTCGGTTTTAGAGCTGCCAGAGGAGGCTTTACATCGGGATAAACCGCTTTTTCCGGTTCAGGTTGATTGCAGGCTATGGACATGGCGAAGAGGCTGGTAAACAGGAAGAATCGCTTCATTTAATTAATGATTGTCCGTCAAAGATACCCAACTGACACATTTTAAGCTGTTTTCATGCGGTCTAAGCCACCGTCGATAGGTAAAATTTCTTTTCGTTATCTAACCATTCATCACTAACAGCAATCATCCTGAACATATAAGAACGAACATTCCTGAAAATGGGGGCTTTTTTTTGAATGGCTGAATACTGATTCATATCAGTTCTGTTTCAGAAAGCAGATCAAAAATTAACTTTGGAGGTGAAAGCCAAATCATTGACCCATGAGCATTTCAATTCGCATAGCTAACCTTGCATATTCATCTCTTAAATCCGTCCTCCTGGCATTTTTGCTGTTGTCTGTTCAACCTGTGTTGAAGGCTCAACCTTGCAAGGAGGTTGTGGGTTATTATTGCAACTGGCAATGGTACGACCGGGCTAACCTGGTCAATCCCATGACCATTCCCTATTCCAAATACACCATCCTGAACTATGCGTTCCTGAACCCTCAGGCCAATGGCAGCATTGCGTTATTCGACTCCTGGGCCGACGAGAATCTTTTACTGGGACCCATGAACTGGAGTACCGGATTACGAAACAACACCCAATCCCTGCCCTACCGTGCCCATTTGAATAATGTAAAAATCCTCGCTTCAATCGGCGGATGGACCCTTTCCAACAATTTTCCGGGTATCGCATCCGATCCGGTCAAACGCGCCACCTTCGCCAGCCACTGCCGCCAACTGATCACCACCTACGATTTTGACGGAATTGATATCGATTGGGAATACCCCGGTTATGCGCCACACGGGGGCACAGCGGCCGACAAGGTGAACTATACCGTACTTCTTCAGCAAGTCAGAGATTCACTCAACGCCTATGGATCGATCACAGGCAAGAACTATCTGCTTACGGCGGCACTTCCCGCCGGCCCATCCAACATGGTCAATATCCAATGGCCTCAGGTGGCCAACATCCTTGACTTTCTGAACATCATGACCTATGATTTCTTTGGAACCTGGGACAACAACGCCAACCACAATTCTCCGCTCTACGCCCCTCAGCAGGGTGATCCTTCACTGAACTGCAATGCGGCTATACAGGCCGTTATCAACTACGGCGTCCCCCGCTCAAAAATCACGATGGGTCTCCCATTTTACGGGCGCTCGGCCAAAACAAATTCGGCACCTGCACTTTTCGGATCCATCAACCATACGGCCGATGATGTCACATTTCCGGAAGACGAAGGCATGCCGTTGTACTACAACATTCTTCCCCGCCTATCTCAATTCAACAGGTACTGGGATAGTCAGGCCCAGGTACCTTATTTGCTGGGAAAAAACAGCCTTTACACTTTCGTCAGCTACGACGACACCAACTCCATCGCCCTGAAGGCACAGTACATCAATGATCAGAACCTACGGGGTGCCATCGTTTGGGAGATCACCGGAGATGTGCTGGAGACAGTTCCGGGAAGTGGTATCATCGGATCCACTCCGCTCGCCACCGCATTGAACACCACGCTTTGCGGAGGAACAGTAAACACATGCCTTCCGCCAGCCGGGGTAAGTGCATCAACTGTCACAGCAGGCAGCGCTCAAATTGCCTGGACCTTTCAAACGGGGAACACCTACTCGGTCATGTGGAAACGGTCGGTGGACATTACATGGAATACTGCTTCCGCTACTTCAAGTCCTTACACCCTATCCAATCTTAGTGCATGCACACCTTACAATTACAAGGTGATGGTCACTTGTTCCAACGGTAGTACGGCCGAAAACACTGCACAGAACTTCACGACTACCGGATGCTGCACGATACCCGGTGGACTTACCGCATCATCCGTTTCCTCTTCAGGAGCCAATTTGGGATGGACATCCACCGGAGCTTCTTCCTACAACCTTCAATACAAGGTAAGCACGGCCTCAACCTGGACCACTGTACCCGTGACAGGCACCACGTACACAATCTCCGGACTGACATCCTGTACGAATTACATCTTTCAGGTTCAATCTGTATGTGGATCAAGCACCTCCTCATTCAGTCCCTCCCAAGCGTTTCAGACAACCGGTTGCAATACATCCTGCCCTGTTCCAGTACCGGGTGCGGCCGGGTCCGTAACGAATACAGGGGCGACACTTTCGTGGGGCAGCACCGGAGTGGCATCATACAGCATACAATACCGGATCGACGGTTCCACTTCCTGGACTACTGTGACATCCACCACCAACAGCAGAACCCTGACAGGACTGACATCCTGCCGTAATTATGAGTGGCGCGTGGCTTCGGTTTGCACGGGCATCGCCCTTGTTTACAGCAACACGGCGTATTTCAGCACTTCGGGATGCACTAACAGTTGCAACAGCATTCCACAGCCCCTAACCGTTACCCCTTCATCAACAACTTCGGTTACAGTCACGTGGTCATCCACAGGGGCATCCAAGTACAGGGTACAGTACAAGTTACAAAACGCGACCGCCTGGACCTCAAAAACAGTATCCGGTACTACATTAAGCATAACGCGTCTCACATCATGCTCAAACTACAGCTGGCGCGTACGTTCCGAGTGTACCACATCCAACACCAGTCTGTACAGTAGCATCATGCCATTCACTACCACCGGATGCACGGTAACATGTCCAGTACCAACCGGTTTAACTGCAAACACAACGGGAAACGTTCAGGTGCAAATCGGCTGGAATGCAACAACTGCGGGATCATACAATTACCGCTATCGGAAAATTGGTGCAAGTTCATATTTGACCGGAACAAGTCCTGCCTATTCAGTAAGTCTCTCTGGTCTTGATTCATGTTCCAGCTATGAATTCAACGTACAGGGTGTCTGTTCAGGAGTCCTCAGCTCCTGGTCGTCTGCACTCAACTTTTCTACAACAGGTTCTTGTTCAACTTCGACATGCATTGTGCCAGGTGTTCCATCAGTCACACCATCCACCACATCAGCGGTGGTCACCTGGACGACAACAGGCGCGACTTCTTACACGCTTTACCATAAATCAACATCTTCTTCTACCTGGACAACAATTGCCGGTATCACCTCCGGGTCGTACACCTTGTCCGGATTGAGTACGTGCACATCCTATCAGGTGAAGGTGCAGGGCATTTGTTCCGGCACCGGCAGCACGGTTGGACCGGAGAGCAGCTTCACCACTTCCGGTTGCAGTACTGGCGGTCCTGCGCCGAGTAATTATTGCAGCAGCTATAGTCTGAATGCGAGCAGCGAATTCATCCAGTCCTTCCGACTGTCGAATCTGAATAACAACTCGGGCAACAACAACGGCTTTGGCAATTTCATAAACATGGTCGCCAATCTTAAGATTGGAAGGGTCGACACCCTCCGATTCATTGCCGGTTTCACCGGAAGCACAACCTTTGCGGAATACTGGACTGTGCTGATCGATTTCAACCGGAATGGCTCCTTTTCCGATCCCGGCGAGACCGTAGCCCAGACCATTTCCAACGGCACGGCTCAACAACAGGTGATTTTCACCCCTCCCGTAGCCGCATCTACCGGAGGGGCAAGGATGCGTGTACAAATGAAGAGGGGAGGTTATGCAGGCGCCTGTGAGGTCTATTCCAACGGCGAAGTTGAAGATTACCTTGTCGAAATTGCTCCATCAGGAAACAGGATCGCATTTGAACTGTCAGACCAATCTGTTGATTTGTTCCCCAATCCCGCCAGCGAGACGATCCAAATCAAATTTCGCAGCATAGAGGGCAAGAAGTCCATACGTATCCTGAATCTTGCCGGTCAAGAGATCGGAAACTGGCACACTGAACAGGCTCAATTCAGCCTCCCTGTTCAAGATTGGCAAGACGGTATGTACATCCTTCAGTACACGATGGATGGTCGATCCGGAAATCTGTTGTTCGTGAAAAATTGACGAGTACTCAGGGCTTACTACCTTTGCCGCCCTAAGCTTCAACTGTATGAATACAACCCAAGGACTCTTTCGACTCGTCATAATCTGTATGGCCCTGGCCTTCACATTGGGTTCATGCCAACCCAAAGATGGCCATACAAACTCGGCTACCGGCGACTCTGCCGCGCCCATCGATACGGTTGACTCCACTGTTTTTGCCAAGACTGATACCCTCTCAGCTTCAGAAATCCGGAAAGAAGAGTTCATACCGGCTACCCGGTTCGGATATTACAGAGCTTATACACCTCCGTCAATATTGCTGGATGAAAAGGGAGAAAAAACAATGGTTAACGGAAATCCTGTTCGTGTTCCTGCTACTGTGAGCTTCATCCAGATCAACTTCGGGAAAGTATACGGTGTACAGTTGGCACAAGGTCAACAGTTTCTCTTCACCGGCTTCTACGATTATTTAGAAGGATCGAATGGTGAGAAAGGCACATTGAACCTTATGCTAGAAGGCCGTTATCTAAAAACGGGCAAACCGGTCGGCTCATGGAATCCACAAATCAACTATTCGAGGACCGGCGATGAATTCCTGTTCACTCTGATCGGTGTTTCTGGTGCTCCCGATTCGAAAATGTCATTCGTCGCACCTGAAATTTCCACAGCCAAAATGCAAGAGTTGATGAAGGAAGAGGAAGGCAAGCTTTAATCATTCGATCAACGGATCAGTGACACCCTACCGACCTCCGTCCGCTCTTTTTTTAAAGCATCACGGTAGTTGATTTTATAGACGTAAACATCTTCGCTTGCCGGACTGTCCTGGTATGTTCCATCCCACCCTTCCAAAGGATTTTCCGTACTGAAAACCAGCTGCCCCCAACGATTGAAGACTGACATGCGGAAATCGGTATAATCCCGCCCATAGACAAAGAACATTTCGTTTTTATTGTCTCCGTTGGGCGTGAATCCGCTTGGAATCCAAAAGGAAGTTTCATTTTTAAACTCCAGTCTTCTTGATGTGCTGTCCTTGCAACCGTCGATGCTGGTTACGTAAAGTGTAATCCAGTATTCACCCGGACCGGGAAATAAATGAAACGGGTTCTGATCGGAGGAAACACTAGAATCGCCGAAAGTCCAAAACCACTGATTCGCAAACTGGGAACGATCAAGAAACTGCACTTCGGAAATGAACTCCGACGGATTTTCAGGCATGGAGCTGAAATCGGCTATCGGCTGGTCGAAAACATGGATAAGGTTAACCATCGACGTATCATCGACACAACCGTTTCCATCCGTAACACTCAAGGTGACGCTGTAAAAACCGGCATCTGCATAGGTTGTAAAAGGATTAGCCTGTGAGGCGGTTGTGCCATTTCCGAAATTCCAAAGATAGGATTGAATCGGTGCATCACCGGGCTGCACGTTTTCAGTGAATTGAACAGACAAGGGAGGGCAACCTTCAAAAATATCCGGAGCCAATGATGCGACAGGAAGATTCCAAACCGATACAGATTGAGAATCGATAGCAGTACAACCTTGATCAGAAACCGACTGCAGGATCACAGTATAAATGCCGGGAGCGGAATAGTTATAATCCGGATCGGTCAAAGAAGACAGCTGGCCGTTACCGAAATCCCAGTTGGTTTGCGCGATACTTCCGGTGGTTATGGATGAATTGTTATCAAATGAAATGGACTGGCCAAAGCAAACGGAGGGGCCTGTAAAATCAACCACAGGAAGCGGATAAACATTCACCGCAATGGAATCGATGTCAGTACAGCCACTGGCTTCTGTGACGGTGACTATGTAAACTGTAGACTGGTTCGGAGTGACCGAAATTGCAGATCCGGTTTGACCAACTGACCACACGTAGGAGACTCCACCGGCAGCCGACAGATCGATTGATTCTCCCTCACAAGCACTTTGGGGATTGGCCGAGACCACCGCAAGTACGGGATCCGGTTCGTGAACCTGGGCTGTAGCTGTTTCAGTACAATTGTTCGCATCAGTAACCAGCAATGTGTAAGTACCCGCCTGAAGTCCCGTCAATAGACTGGAGGAAGACCCGCCCGGAGACCAGGAGTAAACAAGAGGAGGAACACCACCTGTGACAGTCGACAATACACTTCCATCGGTAAATCCGAAGCAGGAAACTGAATCACTGGTCAATTGCATTGAAAGGGCGATAAAGAGATCGACGTCAAACGTATCCCGGATGGTACACGCATTGGCATCCGTTACGGTAAGAGAATAATTACCTGCAGGAAGATTGTTGGCGACGGATCCCGAGCCACCGGCAGGCTGCCAGTTGTAACTCAGTGGGGCAGTTCCCCCGTTGACGACTGCAGATGCAGAACCCAAGCCGTTCGACCCGCAAAACGGCTGCGTTACATTCAAAGTCAAACCAAGTGCAGCGGGTTGATAGACCGTTGTAGAGGCCGAAACGGTGCAACCATTCGCATCCGTTACAACCAGTGTATAAACTCCTGCTCCTACTCCGGTCAGCGAATTCTGACTAGAACCTCCGGGAGACCATGCATATTGCAAAGCTGGAACACCGCCGGAAATTACCCCTTGCACACTTCCATTGGTAAGACCATTGCAAGTCACCGAATCAGCAACCAATTGTAAACTCATCGGTACAAAAAGGTTGATTTGAAAGGCGGATTGAGCAGTGCACCCGTTGGCATCGGTTAGTGTGACAGAATAATTTCCGGCTGGAAGATTTCCGACTGTTGCCGATGCAGCTCCCAAGGGTTGCCAGTTGATTGCGATCGGCGCAACACCACCGGATGGATTAACACCGGCGGATCCAAGACCGTTCGAACCGCACACCGGTTGGTTTACGGTAAGATTCGTTGTGATTGCCGATGGCTCAACGACTGTAACCGATCCAGTTACAGTGCAGCCGTTCGCGTCGGTAACCAGACAGGCATATGTACCGCCATCCAGGCCACTTATCAAAGCAGTCGATTGTATAGGAGTGGTGTTCCATGAATAGTTTAAGGGAGCAACACCCCCAACAACGTTAGCAGCAGCAGTTCCATTATTGGCACCATTGCAACTTACATTCGTACTGCTGAAGTTTGCCGAAATGGCGGGAGGCTGAGTCACGGTGGCAGCGCCGGAAACCGTGCATCCATTGTTGTCCGTTACGGTCAAAGTGAATGTTCCGGCAGGAATGCCGGAGAGCAGCGATCCGGTGCTGCTACCACCAGACCATACGTAGGTCAATGGAGTAGTTCCGCCGGAAGCTGTCATGCTGATCGATCCGGTTGAAAGTCCGTTGCATTGTACGTTTTGCACGACGGGACCGGAAAGGGTCATTGGTGGTGGGTTGGCCAATGAAATTGTATCGGACGATGAACAACCGTTCGCATCTGTGATAGTTACTGTATAGAGCCCCGGAGAAAGTCCGGTCGCGGTAGCTGTCGTCGCACCGTTTGACCATAAATACGCATAGGGGGCCTGACCGGCACTTGCGCTTGTGGATAAAGAACCGTTGTTTCCGTTGTTGCAACTGACTGCCTGCAATTGCGATACATTGGATTGAACCGAACCGGAAGGCGTGATCACCACATCATCTGTCACGATGATCTGGGTTCCATTGCATGCGGTGTAAATCGCTTGTGCTGTGTAGGTGGTGGTAACAGTCGGACAAACCTGAATGGAGATATTGCTGCTATAGGGTAAACCGTTCTGCAGCCAGGTGAAATTCACAATACTCGGACCGGAGGGCAAAAAACGGAAGGCGTCGTTGGTTAGATTGAATACGGCCCGGTTTCGCCCGGGAATTGTAGCGGCCTGTGTACCATTCGCATTTTGGATGCCCTGGTATGCAAGGCCTGAATTCCAACCGGAACAGGTGGGCTTGCTTTCCACGTAGATATCGATAGCATTGGTTGTTTCGTAGAGTACGATCTGAGTGGTCGCAAACAAAGGCTGGCTACACGCTCCTACCGAGACACTGTTGGGGTCACCGAAATAGGGGATATTGTAGTAAGAAACGATCAGCTTCCTGCAAGGTGCCGTTCCTGCCAATTGATAGTAAATCGAGCCCTGGTTGGTGGGGTCGATATCCTGATAAATCCCCATGATACTGTTGACGGGAACGGTTGCTGAAGGCAACGGGGCCGTCCCTGTAAAACTCCAGGGGCAAATCGCCCCTGCTACTGTGGTATTGAATGAGATGATACCATTCGAACCGATGACGACCTGGGAATAATTGACTCCATAGAAACAAAAATTAAAAGGAAGATTGATGACGTTCGACCAGGTATCATCAATATTCACCAGAATTGGCGTTCCAACATTGTACGGGTTAGGTAAATACGGAATCGGAATGGCGGTATATGTGGTCGTCTGACCGGCATAAAAATATCCGGCGGATAAATTCGCACAAGGATTGGAACAACCAACACTTTGATCCGGGCCGGCATTGACAGCCGGACATCCAACCTGTCCGATTGACTTACCCAAACCGAAGAAAAACCAAAGGAAGATTAGGAACGGGATTCTGATCAGACCTTGATTCATCTTTAATACTTTGTATCAAAAGTACTCACGAGGCTTACCTTTGACAAATCAAGAACAGTCCAATGGTCGAAAGAATTGAACATTTACAGGCTGAAAAGCCCTTTGAAGCATCCTTTGTAACTGTTCGATTCCTGCATTTTAGCGGCATTCAGGCCAAATGGAAGGCATTTACAGAGATGGGGCGCGCGCGATTCGAATTCTGGAAAGCGGAAGGACTCCTGTTTTCCAAGCATCTGGGAAGTGGTGCCGGCAAAGGTTTTTCCATTTTACCTGACTTATCAACTTACGCATGGCTTGGCGTATGGAACAGCAGTGAACATGCAAAACAATTCTTCTCCAACGATACACGGTGGTTGAAATTCCGGTCATTGGCAGCTGACTGTTCCGGGTGGGACGGCATCCCAATTCGTTCTCATGGAACGTGGAATGGCCAACAACCTTTTGTAAGCGCGTCAGACCTTGGAGGATGGACAGGACGGGTCGCAGTATTGACCCGCGCGAGCATTCGACGTTCAAAGGCGCTTCGGTTTTGGATGAATGTTCCCGGATCAAGTAAAGGCATTGAAAACCAGCCGGGCTTGATTTTCGCAAAAGGCGTAGGTGAATTGCCTCTTGTCGAGCAAGCCACGCTGAGCCTTTGGGACAATGTTCAATCCGTTCAGGCCTTCGCTTACAAAGGACAAGCCCACGCCCCCATGGTCCGCAAAACGCGCGAAACCGGCTGGTACAGTGAAGAGATGTTTGTCAGAATGGCCGTCATGGACGAGTTCGGATTCGACACCCCAACATTGAAATAGGTTCTGATTTTTATTTTCGCAACGTAACCTTCAGGCGAATCAGGAAGTAAGAATGATCAGTACCGGATTGATCCGGTCAACAAGCCGACTTAGCTCAGCTGGTAGAGCATTTCATTCGTAATGAAAGGGTCATCGGTTCGAATCCGATAGTTGGCTCCACTTAAGGCAGGAATCTCAATTTCTGTCTTTTTATTTTGTACCTGTCAAGGTTCCTATAAAGCATCTAAATCTTCAAAGGAAACATCAAGGACAGGAAACTCCTCCCAACCCTTGTAATCGAAATGCCACCATTCGGTTTCAAATATCCGGAATCCGGCCCAGGTCATCACCAATTGCAGCACCCGTCTATTGCGGCATGCCGGTGCTGTTGTGCATTCGGCTTCGGCATGTGCCTGCTCAGTGAAGTCGTCGTATGCAGTAGGCATGGGTAGATTTTCGCCATCAATCAAATCATACAATCCCACATCCACAGCACAACCGCGGTTGTGCCGTGAGCCTTTTTGGGGATTAGCAACATATCGTTCGTCACCTATCAACTCCCAAAATCGCACCGTTGCGGAATATGGCCTATAGGCA
>Ga0315900_10008708_pt1 | contig 13023 bp, 17 predicted proteins | sample LakEriMetagenome_FD_203521 | JGI IMG/M metagenome (GOLD analysis project Ga0315900, IMG submission 203521) | Freshwater fungal communities from buoy surface, Lake Erie, Ohio, United States - Buoy 12 MA114 | ecosystem: Environmental > Aquatic > Freshwater > Lake > Lake biofilm | place: USA: Lake...
TTGAATTGCAAATCCAAACAATTCAGTTCTCTGAATTCCTGCAATTGGCCGAAGAAGGAAAACTTGCGATGTGGGGGACTCGCTGGTATGGCGATTATCCCGATCCCGAAAATTATATCAATCTTCTCGATGGCGCGCTCGTTCCCAATTCCTTGAGCGAGCCAAGCTATCCAAATAGCACGCGCTATAAAAACATGGAAGCAACGGCATTATTCGCGCAAGCCATGGCGGAGAATGATGAGGTGAAACGCATGGAACTCTATCGCAAAGCTGAATCAATGGCCATCGCCGATGCACCCGCAACAATGCTCTTTTATGAAAATCACTATCGCCTTCTCCAACCATGGGTACGCGGATATGCGCTTGATGGTCTTGCGAGAGTCATGCTGAAAAAAGCATGGTTTGTTGCTAGAAATTAACACGTTTATGTCATTCCCCTCAGACGAGGGGTGCCCGAAGGGCGGGGTGGGACTCTTGTTGGATGTCGCCCCGCTGGGGCTATTGTACCCCGAGCGAAGCCGAGGGGTACATATATACAGCGGGTTCTCGTCTCGGCTTCGCTCGACGAACAGTTTCAGCCGAGGTCTGCACCCCGAGCGGAGCCGAAGGTTCATATATACAGCCGGTTCTCGTCTCGGCTTCGCTCGCCGAACAGTTTCAGCCGAGGTCTGTACCCCGAGCGGAGCCGAAGGTTCATATATACAGCCGGTTCTCGTCTCGGCTTCGCTCGCCGAACAGTTTCAGCCGAGGTCTGTACCCCGAGCGGAGCCGAAGGTTCATATATACAGCTGGTTCTCGTCTCGGCTTCGCTCGACGAACAGTTGATGAACGAAGCCGAGGATTGCACTCCGAGCGAAGCCGAGGAGCTGTTCTTAATATCCTCCATTTTTCATTGAAACTAGAATTCTGATTACGCGTATGTTAGCCGTTTGTTCAACACTTTTTGTAATCACATGAATACTCCATATCATAATAAACTCCGTCAAATCGGCCTTTTCATTTCCCTGATGTTCATACAAGTAGTGTTGATATCATCAGAGATGCTTGCCCAATCGCAAAGTAGTGACTTAACCGATAGAGCCATTGATGGAGGAATAGGATTGGGATCGATCATTGCGGTTGTTGCTTCATGGTCTAGAAATAAATCAATCATCATGGCAATTCTAGCGGGACTCATGGGATGGGTCTATGTGGTGTATTTTGCATTTACAAGAGAAGAATAATAGATATTGTCAATAACAGATAAGTAAGGTCATTTCTCTGATTTACAGTTCTCTGTATGCGATAAATCGACATTGACAAGCATCTCATTACATTGGCAACATTTTGAATATTCTATTCTAATTCTCCTTAATCTCCGCATTTTTTGCGGAGATTATTTGTACATGCGGAGATTAATCGATCTATTCTCCGCAGATTTTGCGGAGAATATGATATCTCATTAACTTCGTTGAGTTATTCCGTATCATATTCATTCATCATCATGGCAAAAAACAGAACAACAGAAACCGCAATCGATCCAATTGATTTCATTCATTCATATGTTGAGAATGAGCAAAAGAAAGATGATAGTTTGAAATTGCTGGAACTTATGAAAGAATGGTCCGGCTATGAACCCAAGATGTGGGGTCCGACCATGATTGGATTCGGCACATATCAATACACATATGACAGCGGACATTCCGGCGAATTCTTCATCATCGGATTCTCTCCGCGCAAAGCGGCATTTTCACTCTATGTGAATGCACCGGGAAATGACAATCCTGAATTGCTTGAGAAATTGGGGAATTACAAAATGGCGAAAGCCTGTATATATGTGAAGAAACTTGCGGACATAGATCTGAATGTGCTGAAAAAACTATGCAAAGCGAGTCTTTCTCACATGAAAAAGAATTATGTGTGTACTTGAAGTTCTCTATGGCACTTTTGAACTTTCATGAATGTTCAAGAACACCAAATGTCCAAAATGAGACATATTCACCACTACATTTTCAAGATATTTCATAAGTAATGAATTTTTATAGAGTTGTAATCTTCGTTTTTTTGCTGTCATGTGGCGTGATGAATGGACAGCAGAATCTATTCAATATTCCATCGGGTGACATAACCAATAATGGTTCATACTTTTACCAACATCAGCTTAATGTCTATTCGAATAAACTTGAGTCAAAAGCCCATTTCGTATATGGCCTCGGAAATGGATGGGATGGAGGCATCAATCTTGTTGGAAAAGGAGTGTATTTCACACCTGAATGGCGGATGCTGCATAATGATGATCCTGATAAAGGTTCATTATATCCCATATTGATGGGGACCATTCAGAGGCAATTCAAACTGGCGGATAATGTAGATTTCAATTTCGGTGCTCAGATTGGATACAATATCTCGAATAAGTTGACCAATAAAGAGATCAATTACTTCACATATGCTCTGGGTATCTACCATCTCATGAACAAGAAGAGCAGAATAGTTGGTGGGATCTATCAGTCGAATCAAGAGTTTGTCGGACATGGTAATACAACAGGCATCATGCTTGGATATGAAATCAAAGTTGGTGATCGCTGGTATCTTATGGGTGATTGGATGAGCGGATATAATGATGCCGCAGTTGCCGTGATCGGTGGCATGTATAATGCCTCAAAGCGTGTGCAAGTTTGTGCAGGATGGCAAATACCTAATCCAGATACACCAAAACCAATGGGCCTTGTACTTGAAGTGAATCTTTTGGGATGGGATTTGTATTGATTGTTCAATGTCTATAACTGGTTATTTTGTGACACATCTTACACGTGAAATCATGCAAAAGTTATATGATACACCGAATTCAATCAACATTCATGTATAGTCTCAAAGCGTATAGTTTTGTATTGTCGATGTTTTCCTCACTATTGATCGGTTGCGGAACTTACAGACTTAGCAAAGAACATCGAAACACATTGCAGACAAATCAACATATCTCAATTAAGGGCATAGAAAGATCCTATCACCTCTTCAATCCTTCTCAGAAAGCTAACTCTCCAATCATATTTCTCTTTCATGGAAATGGTGGAAGCGCAGATAATATCGCAGGTTTGTCACATGTGAAAGCTCCTTATATTCCATGGTTTGACATCGCAGCTAATGAAGGACTCATTCTTGTGATTCCCGATGGAACAATCGGTCCAAAAAATTCTCAAGGATGGAATGATTGTAGAAATGATGCCCCGCGAATTCCCGCAAGCGATGATGTGGGATTCATAACAACATTAGTCGATACACTGAAAACATCACTCCGATATGATGACCGAAAAGTGTATATGGTTGGCACTTCCAATGGCGGACATTTCATGATGCGTCTTGCGCAAGAAATCCCACATCGCATGACGGCATTTGCATCAATTGTGGCTTCAGGACCTGCTAATTCCAAATGCAACACATCAACGATTCCCGTTTCTGCATTATTCATGAATGGTACGGCAGATCCGCTTGTTCCCTATCTGGGTGGCAATACTGAAAATGGTACAGTGATTTCAACTGATAGTAGTATTGCATATTGGGTAAAAAGAAATGGAACACAGACAGCTCCCATCATCACTGAATTTCCACAAAAGAGTTCTTCGAAAGTGATCGCATATCGGTATGCTCAAGGGGTAAATGGTACCGAAGTCATGCTATACAAAGTAGAAGGCGGAGGACATATCGAGCCCAGCCGAAGAGAGCGCTATTCCTTTCTGTGGACATCATTTGCAGGATCGCAAAATGGCGATATCGAAAGCGCGGAAGAAATTTGGGCATTCTTTAAAGGAAAAGTTCGTAAATAATCTACTCTAGATTATAAAAATCTGACTTAAAGAAATACAAGCAACATTAATCATATACATCCCTATAGAATGGATATCAGATTCAAAAACTTTATAGACCATTTTGCAGTAGAGCAAGAACTTACCGATGAGACAAAAGCAGAAATATGTAATCACTTGTCTATCCTACACTTAAACAAGAAACATGTATTAATCAAAGACAATCAATATCACGACTTTGCCTATTTTGTGATCAAAGGTGCTGTAAGAAGCTATTATCTGAAAGATGGGGTAGAAGTGAATACTTGGTTTGCTTTGGAAAATGACATGGTTGGATCATTGCAGAACTTTAAAAACTGTCCTTCGAGAACTACTATTGAGTTAGTAGAAAATAGCAGCTTGATATCTATCAATTTAAAGCAGATAAAGCCTTTAATGTTGAGAAATGTTCAGATTGCAAATTTCATTAATGCAATCATTGAAGAGTATGCTCTATTCTTGGAAGATAAAGTATACTTCTCACAAATGATGAGTTCGATGGATAAATATCTCGTATTGCTTGAACAAGATCCACAACTTTTTCAACGTATACCATTAACATACATTGCTTCTTTTCTTGGAATATCGAGGGAAACACTTAGCCGTTTGAGAGCAAAATAATTTTGTGACATTTGTCAAATGAATTCATTTTTCTGGATTGCAATTTTGCATTCAAAAAGGAAAAAACATTGATGAATTCAATAAACCATAACAACCGAATTTTGTCTGTAGACCTTGCCAGAGGCTTGGCAGTATTATTTATGATTGCTGTTCATACCTTGATGGTTTTTGCAAATCAAGAAGTACGAGACTCAGTATTCGGACAAATAATTGAATTTCTTGGTGGACCGCCGGCCGCTCCCGTATTTATGACATTGATGGGATTTTCATATGTATATTCCAGAAAGTCTGATCTGAAGTCAAGATTAACTCGTGGCTTAAAGATACTTTTGTCAGGTTACCTTTTAAATATCCTAAGGGGTGTCATTCCATTCACTCTTTCTACTCGATTACATCTCGATATTACAGAAACATTCCCATTAAACAAACTAAATGAATATACGATTTTAACCATCGTTGATATTCTTCAATTTGCAGGAATTGCATTAATGATTATGGCTCTGATTCAAGAGTTCAAAATCAACAAATATGTAATACTATTCACTGCAATTTTGATTAGTATGATTTCACCATTTTTCTGGGGATTACATCTCAACATACCTGTAATTGACCATATTTTAGAATTGTTTTGGGGAGACCAGCCAATTGCATACAGCTTTATCGATAACAAGATATCTTTTCCTGTTTTGCCTTGGCTTTCTTTTCCTCTTTTAGGTATGTTTCTTGGAATAACTATAAAAAAATCAAATGACCAAAGCATGACTTTTAAACACTTTGGAATAATTGGGATTTCTGTACTTCTTTTGGGAGTTGTTATTTCGTATTCAGATATTGAGTATCATTTTAATGACTACTATCATAGCCGACAAGGTGGTATGTTATTTATGCATGGTTTTGTATTGTTTTGGCTATACTTTACTAAGTTAATTCTAGACAAAGTGCATAAGAACAAGGTTTTTGAATTACTGTTTAAGTGGAGCAATGGGGTTACAAACATATATTTTGCACAATGGATCATCATAATCTGGAGTATTCCCCTCTTTGGTATAAATCAAAGCTCATTGCTATCAACTATATTACTAATAATAGGATTTACTATTTTGTCACATATCATAAATGAATGTATAAGTTATATCCGTAGAAAAAAGAAATAATTAACTGAATTGGATCATAGTTGAATGTTTGATGGATGTCAGTTCTTTATAAAAGTTAGGTAGAAGCGTTTTTTGATTCTTCACAGGTTCCTTAGATAACTAGATCCTAATTTCTCAAAGCCATAAACTTTTATCATTAATAGTCGCAAGTCGCACCATGAAAACTCATCAATATCATAGCACCGTCACATGGACCGGCAATAAAGGAAGTGGAACGAGCGATTATCTCTCTTATTCCAGAGATCATATAATTGCCATTGAAAACAAACCCGATCTACACGGTTCATCCGATACTGCATTCAGAGGCGATGGCACCAAACATAATCCGGAAGACATGCTTCTTGCTTCCCTCTCGGTATGTCATATGCTTTGGTATTTGCATCTTTGCGCGGATGCCGGCATCATCGTCACTGCTTATACCGATACCCCTTCAGGAGTATTGCAAGAGCGAGAAGGAGGTGGAGGAAAATTCACGGAAGTCAATCTGCAACCTCGGGTGACAATTAAGAATACTGATATGATTGAACTAGCTCTATCTTTGCATGATAAAGCTCACGATAATTGCTTCATCGCGAATTCCGTAAGATTCCCTGTGAAGCATGAGCCAATCATCATAGCTGAAGAATAACTCTCACTTTGAAATATTGCAAAGTATTTCATTAGCATTCTATAGCCTTTAGGTAATTATATTCAGGAAATGCTTTTTTCTCATTGAATTCACGAGACTTACCCATGGATCAATTACGGAAATATATTCTTGAACTGCACTCATATTGCAATCAAGCAGAGAGAATGAATGAAAATGTCTCTGACGTCAATGTCAGTTGGCATATACAACATTGTCTTTTAGTCATACACAAAAGCATCCAAGCCCTACTCCTTTCCAAGCCCGAAGACTATAAGTCGGAATTCAATCTTCCGAGAATCATACTATTTTATCTCAAATGGTTTCCAAGAGGTAAGGGAAAAGCTCCGGATAGAGTAAAGCCACAAACAACAGACAATATTGATTTTCAACCTCTGTTTGATAAAGCTGAAATTCACATACAGAATTTGGAACAAGCACTTTCAAAGCAATATATGCCACATCCGATATTTGGGAAGCTCGATAAACAACAAACAATAACGATGTTGACATTGCATACACTGCATCATATTCGAATCATCAAAGACATAGTAAAAGTTGGATGAATCAAGTTTTTAAACCAAAGTAAATAGATGTTGTCTGATATACTTGTAAGTTAGAACATCTCAGAATATTCAATGATACACTTAATATCGTCAAACAGAATGAACAGAATTATCATATATATTTCTACTCTACTTTTCTCGCTGCATTTTCTCCACGCCCAATCATTCAATCCTGCTTTGGCTTCGAGATTACAGAAAACGATTGACAGCATTCTCATAGCAAAAGACATAAAGGGAATTTCTGCTGGAGTGTATATTCCAAATATGGGTACATGGCAAGGCGTGAGTGGTATTTCTCATCCGGGTGTATCAATCACTTCAGACATGGAATTCGCAATTGCAAGCAATACCAAATTGTTCACCGCTGTATTACTTTTGAAACTTGCAGAGCATAATAAGCTTCGTTTGGATGATTCACTCCATGCATTCCTTCCATCATATAAAAACATAGACTCGAATATCACGATTAGGCAACTCCTGAATCATACAACCGGATTGGATGATGTGACAAGCGTTCCGGGCTATCCTGATTCGATATTAAGTAATCCACGAAGGGTATACACAGCAAGTGAACTCCTCACATGGGCGGGTCCACCGGCATTTGCACCCGGCAAAGGCTGGGAATATTGCAATACAAATTATCTTCTTGCGGGTTTGATTGCGGAAAAAGTGACGGGTCAATCCTATGGAAAACTATTGCGTGACAGCATCTTGACACCACTTAATCTCGACAGCACATTTTTGGATGTTCATGATAGCGTTCTGTATACAATCGCACATCCATGGCAGGCAGGACGCGACAATTCAGCAACTCCACGAATATCACTCAATAGTGCAGCCGGTGCTGCCGGCGGGATGTATTCCACATCAAACGAAATGCTTCAATGGTATGATGCGCTCATGAATGGCAAAGTGATCAATGCGCAATCACTCAAAGAAATGACGACATTTGTCGAGAAAGAACGCTATGGCATGGGCATCGCGGAATATATCGTAAGTGGCAAACCCGTCTGGACTCATGGCGGACAAATCTGGGGCGGATATAACTCTTCGATGATGTATGATCCCTCAACAGGAATCATCGTATGCATACTCACAAATCAATTACCTGCTCAAGCATTCCAAATATCCGTACAAATGCTCACAACCGTTTGGAATTCAACAGTCGGTATTGCTGAGTCTGAGGATACTGAGTCCATGCTCTATCCAAATCCAACCAATGATATGGTAACGATTTCAAGTGATCTTACAATTCAGTCAATCAAGATCTATGATATCCATGGAAAACTTTTAATGGAAAGTACCGAAAGCACATTCTCCATTGCACAATTGCCATGCGGTACATATCAAGTTCGAGCTTATACAGTCGAAGAAGTCCGCAATTATTCACTGATCAAACATTGATATTCATGAATTTACATCTGATCATCGTACTATTATCTATCTTCTTCATAGGCTGCGCAAGTACGAATACTCAAACCAATTCAAGCAAAGACCCTGCATTGCAGGAATTTGCCCGCTTGCTCATTGGAGAATTCTCAAGTAAAGAACAATCACTTCAAGACACCACATATCTGAATATTCATTTGTCGATGAGTAGAATTTGGGACGAAGACAAATCCGCAATATGGCTCTATGTTGAACAGGCCATGGATGCCAAAAGAGAGAAACCCTATCGCCAAAGAGTCTATAAACTGAATCATCCCGGAACAGACATCTTCACGAGCGACATTTATACACTTAAGAATCAAGAGCGTTTCATAGGATTGCAGAATGATGCTTCAAAAAAAATAGCGCTCACTCCGGATATGATTGAACTCAAAGAAGGGTGTACGGTATTGATGAACAATAGGAATGGCATATATACGGGCGGAACCGATGCCGATAAATGTCCATCCGATCTACGCGGAGCATCCTATGCCACAACCAAGATCTCATTGAAAGAGAATGTCCTCGAATCATGGGATCAAGGCTTCGATAAGAATGGCGTCCAAGTATGGGGCGCAATTAAAGGCGGATATATATTCGTGAGAGAAAAATGAAGACCTATCACATAGACCCCGATATCAGAAAAGCTGAGACCCTTCCAGGATCATTCTATCATGATGCTGAAGTATTTGGACATATGAAGGATCGAATATTTGCATCATCATGGCAATGGATTGGCGATAAGAGTTGTATTTCATTATCGAACTCAGCATATCCATTCAATCTCTTGGATGGATATATGAATGAGCCGATGGTATTGGTGCGCTCTGGAGATGATACGCTGCGATGCTTGTCAAATGTATGTACCCATCGTGGGAATATCGTCGTACATCATCCCGGATCTTGCAAATTTCTCACATGCATGTATCATGGCAGAAGGTTCAATCAAGATGGAACATTTGCATCAATGCCTGAATTTTCCTTGACTGAAAACTTCCCCCGACCCTGTGATGGTTTGCATACTTTTGACTTAGTGGAATGGGGTCCGTTTTTGTTTACCGGCATTTCTCCTGCTTTTGATCTGAAGAAGATACTCTCCATCATGAATGAGCGCATCGGTTTCTTGCCTCTTGATGAATTTGTGCATCAGCCGACATTGGGAAAAGAGTATCTTGTGAATGCGCATTGGGCCTTGTATTGCGATAATTATCTCGAAGGATTTCATATACCATTTGTACATCAGGATTTGAATTCCGTATTGGATTATGGACAATATGCCACGGAAATATATGATCATTTCAATCTGCAAATCGGATATGCACAAGATGGAGAGGAATGTTTTGATTTGCCCGAAGGACATCCCGATCATGGTAAATCCATTGCAGCCTACTATTATTGGTTATTTCCGAATATGATGTTCAATTTCTATCCATGGGGATTATCCATCAATATTGTGAAGCCAATAACGATCGAAAAAACAAAAGTGAGTTTTATCACCTATGTCTATGATGAAAGCAAATTACATTCCGGTGCAGGAGCAATGCTGGATAAGGTTGAGCGAGAAGATGAATTCGTGGTGGAGAATGTATTTAAAGGACTTAAATCGAGAGTATATTCAACAGGTAGATTTTCCCCTACTCGCGAGCAAGGCACACATCATTTTCACAGATTATTGGCTGAATTCTTGAGGCAAGACCAATGAGCATGAATCCTGCAGTATATTTTGAGATTCCCGTCACGGACATGGATAGAGCTATTGCTTTCTATTCAGTAGTTTTTGATTTTACTTTCGAGAAGGACATAATAGATCACAATGAAATGGCATTCTTCCCTTTTGAAGATGGAGTGCGAGGTATCACGGGAGCATTGGCAAAAGGAGAAATCTATGTTCCAACTGTCAGCGGAATACTCATTTATTTTGGAACGACTGATATTGATGCAATACTTCAAAAAGCAGTGGAAGCCGGCGGGGAGATTCTCTATCCCAAAACATCCAATGGAGAGCTTGGTCATGTGGCGGAATTCAAAGACAGCGAAGGCAATCGAATAGCATTGCATCAGAAGTAGGAATCAGACATCCAATTCCTGATTACGTCTCTTTGGATGTTTGATGCTGATGCGCGTATGCACTCTTTTGCGCCACATCTTGAAACTCGAGGGTTTCATTTCTCTTCGCATTAATGCAATGACATCGGACTCCGAATATCCATATTGCTGTTTGATCGCTTCAAAGGATGTACGATCTTCCCATGCCATTTCAATGATTCTGCTGATGTCTTCGGGTGGTAAGTTCATTGTAGATTATGATGTGTATGTTAAGACCTAAGAAACACATTGGAAGTGACATAAGTTCAGATTAGTGTAGAATTATACGACAGCTATATCAATTGCATACTTCACTCAAATATACATTCAATGGAAAAGTATGGAAATATCCAGGAAAATCCGGTTGGTATTTCATTACGGTACCCAAAGATATTTCAACTGAAATACGCACTCATTCAAAATGGCAAGAAGAAGGATGGGGTCGATTGCACATACAAGCAACGATTCATCATACACAATGGCAAACCGCCATCTGGTTCGACACCAAACATGATTCCTATCTACTTCCGATCAAAGCAGATATTAGAAAGAAACATGATATAAAAGAAGGCGATGAATTGGATATCACAATCACATTATGATACGATATCGCCCCGCTGGGGCTATTGTGATGTCGCCCCGCTGGGGCTGAGTGCGTCATTCCCCTCAGATGAGGGGTGGCCGAAGGCCGGGGTGGGACTCATTCCCCTCTATTCAGAGGGGTGGCCGAAGGCCGGGGTGTGAAAAGTTGAATTGAAATCGAAGTATGATCAATGATAAATGAAATGTAAGAGTGGGAAAATTGAAGAACCGAAAAATGGAAGAATGAAATGGCAAATGAGCGAATGAAATGAAGAAGAACTTAATGGTTGGTTCATCATTTATATACATTCTCCATTTCTCATTTCATTCTTCCCTTTCTCAATTTTTCCATTCTTCCATTTTTTCTACTCTCTTCGAGCCGAGAATCTGTACCCCGAGCGGAGCCGAGGGGTTGCTCTTCACTTCAACATTTATCTCTCTAGGAATCTACGAGTGTAACCAAGTCATCATTATTGTGTTATTCCTCTCAATCTTGAATTAATCCAATATAATGTCAGCATCATGAAAACTACACATCATAACAATAGCATGCTACTGATTGTCTTTGTAGCATTAGTCACACTCATGAATCAATCAGCGAATAGTCAGGATTCAAAACACTCTTGCGGTCCGGAAAACATCCACAGTCAGAGTGTTAATTATGGACAGGCAATTGATATTGATGGCAATACATACAAAACCGTCATCATCAATGATCAGATATGGTTTTCTGAAAATCTAAAGGTTACTCGATTTCAAAATGGAGAAGCAATCCCGAATGTGAGTGATTCAGCTGCTTGGGCCGGACTTCCGGGGCCCGGCATGTGTTCTTATCGAAATGATTCAACATATGATTGTCCCTATGGAAAGCTCTATAATTTCTATGTGGCAAGTGACCCACGAAATCCTTGTCCAAATGGATGGCGAGTTCCCACCATGGCGGACCTCTATAAACTCATCTTCTTCCTTGACCCCAATGCAAATGCACAACAGCCAGGAAATACGCCCAATATTGCAGGTGGTTATTTGAAAAGTACGGGTTTTGCATATTGGCGGACACCAAATACTAATGCCACCAATATTTCAGGTTTCTCAGCCATTCCCAATGGTGGCCGAAATGATGCCGGAAAGTTCTCAATATCAAATGATGCAGCTGCAGGTTATTGGCTTTCAACACTAGCAGGAGCAAGCCCCGGCAAGAGTATGGGGTTTTTTCTAGAACTAGCCTTTCCTCAAGAATTTGCCGTTCGCAATGCTTACTGGGCAAATTATGGAGCATGTATACGATGTGTAACTGATAGAAATTCAATGAATGCTGAAGACACCATTGATCTTAAATCAGAAGTGCAAATGACACAAACACAAGATGCACTTTGTCTACAATTGCAACCTACATTCTTGGGAACACAATACTCGATTATCGATGTGAATGGTAGAACCATGCTTGAAGGATTAATTCAAGACAATTTTGTGATTTCTATTGGAGATCTTCCAAATGGTTCTTATTTCTTGACTTTTCCTAGAGCAACACTACAAAGCGTACAATTTGTCAAGAAATAGTGAGAATAATCAATGGTTCATACAGTGAGATTATAATCAACTTCTGAAGATTCCGAGTAAAGTAAAAAATTGACACATTTGTGTCAGTACATTGCTATTTGATTCTGTAACCTTGCAACGGTTGGCCCGTAAAAAGGGCCAATCGTACAGTTAATCATCATTCAATCGGAACTCGAAATGAACGCCACTTTGATTCTCCTCTTGATCTTCACAACTTTCTCAATTCATGCAGCAGATTTCAAGATTGATTTTGGGATTTCAAAAGACAAAACAAGTGATTGGGTTATGATATCGGATAATATCATGGGTGGAGTTTCACGTTCAAAACTTGAATACAATGAAGATGCATTGAAATTATCCGGAAATATTTCACTAGATAACTTCGGAGGTTTTTCTTCGGTGAAGACCAGATTCAAAAGAATCGACTTAGCTGCATTTAAAGGGATCAGAATACGACATAAATCAAATAATCAGAAATTTGCTTTCACATTGGAAGACACACAAAACTGGACATTACCCAATTATAAAGGTGATTTTTTCAATCAAAAACCAAATGAGTGGGAAACAAGCACGATATTATTCAA
>Ga0315900_10008711_pt1 | contig 13019 bp, 6 predicted proteins | sample LakEriMetagenome_FD_203521 | JGI IMG/M metagenome (GOLD analysis project Ga0315900, IMG submission 203521) | Freshwater fungal communities from buoy surface, Lake Erie, Ohio, United States - Buoy 12 MA114 | ecosystem: Environmental > Aquatic > Freshwater > Lake > Lake biofilm | place: USA: Lake...
ACCGCCGCGCCGAAGGCGAGGGCGCAGGCGGCGACGCCGCCGGCCGCCACGGCGCCCGGGCGATACCGCGCCACCGCCGCCCGCCACGCCGTGCCCTGCGCGTAGCGGGCGACGACGAGCGTCGCCAGCAGCAGCGCGAGGAGCACCGCGACGACCAGCGCGAGGCGCTGCCACGCCGCGGGCGACAGCAGCGCCGGTGCGCGGCGGTACCACGGGCCTTCCAGCAGCGGCTGCAGGCGCCGCGCGGCCGGCTCGTTCTGCTCGAGCGCCGCGCGCAGCGTCGCGCGCGTCGCGGCCGACGGCGCCTGCGCGAAGGCCGCGAGCGCGTGCGCGAGCGCGACGTTCCAGTCCTGCCGCGCGAGGCGCGCGACCGCGACGTGGTGATGCGCGCCCGGATCGTTCCAGTCCTGCGCCAGCGCCGTCGCGCCGGCCTGCTCGATCGCGCGCAGCGCCGCCGGATCGGCGGTGTCGGCGCGCTGCGCCGTGGCCCAGGCCGGCAGCAGCGCGATCGCGACCAGCACGGCGCTGGCGGCGGCCGGCAGCCAGTCGCCGAGCCGGTTCGGCACCCAGCGCTCGCGCTTCGGCACCGGCACGGAAGCGGCGGCCGCGGCCACCCGCTCCGCCCAGTCGGCGGGTGGCGTCGCACGGGCCCCGAACAGCGCGCGTTCGGTGACGGTCCAGAGTTCCTGCCACCGTGCGACGAGGGCTGCGTCGCCGGTGAGCGCCAGCTGCGCGCGCGCGACCTCGGCCGCGGTCGGCGCGGACGACCGCAGGTTCCAGGTGCGCGCGGCGGCGCGCAGGAACGCGTGCAGGTGGCCCGGCTGCGGCCCACCGGGCGAGCGTCGTGCGCGGGCGGCCAGCCGTCGGAGTTCCCGCAGCCCGGCGCGGCGCATCCGGTTCGGATCCTGCGCCAGGGCACGCCACCACGCGCAGGCCACCCAGGCCAGCGCGGGCACCACGACCGCGATCGGTGCGAACCACGCCGGGTCGAAGCCCCACGGCGTCGCCACGAACGTGCCCGTCGCGAGCGGTTCCACGGGGCGCCTACCAGGTCACCGCGTTCGGATTCGTCGGCCAGCAGCAGGTGCAGGCGGCCCGGCGAGTCCGCCTGAGCGGCCTCGTCGAGGCGTTCGCGGGCGAACTTCATGATCGCGCTGCTGCTGCCGCCACCGGCGTCCGGCCGCGAGCGCACGCCCGCGGCCCGCGCGTTCTGCGGCGGCGTCGGCTTGCGGCCGCGGGGCAGCGGCACGTCGCTGGCCGGCTCGATCTCGCCGAGCGTCGCGTCGGTGCGCGACGAGGCGCCGAGGCCGAACGAGTCGTTCGCGAACTGCTGGGTGCCGTCGCCGATCACGATCGGCGTGTCGTTCTCCTCGTCCATGATCGTGTCCGGCGCCTCGGAGCGCTCCTCGACGAGCGCGCTCTGCGCGGCGAGCATCTCGCTCAGCTGGGCGCGGTAGTAGCCCCAGTCCGCGACCGACGGGTCGAGCTTCTCGCCGCGGTGCGTGGCCTCGATCGCGTCGCGCAGCACGCCCGGCGCGATCGTCGCGGCGGTGCGCTGCGAGTCGACGCCGTACCGGATCGACTCCTCGACCATCAGTCGCAGGTCGAACGCGTCGTAGCCGTACTCCGCGAGGTGCTCGACGATCGCCCGCAGCCGCGGGATCGGATCGCCATCGAACACCCGGCGCACCTCGAATCCCGCGTAGTCGTCGAAGTGCGCGCGCACGTGGGGCGCGGCGCCGACGCCGGCCACCAGCAGCACCACGGCGAGCGCGCCCGCGCGCCGCACCGCCCGCGGGCTCGGCCGCGGCGGGAACTCCCGGTACAGCGCGAGGAACGCGAGCAGCACGGCCGGCAGCAGCAGCCACTGGAAGCGCTCGGTCTCGACGGCGGCCGCGTCCGCCGCCGTGCGCCCCCTGCGACCGGTCTCTACGGTGTCCCCGATCAGCTCGTGCACGGCGTCGGCGTCGGGCAGCGCGCGCGCCTCGAGGTAGCGGCCGTTCGTGCGGCGTGCGAGCGCCTGCAGCGTCGCGGGCATCAGCCTGGACTGCACCGCCTGGCCCGCGCCGTCGGACAGGTAGCCGCCCTCGTCGACGTTCGGCACGAACCCGCCCTCGGGGGTGCCGACGCCGATCGTGATCGCGTGCACGTCGCGCTTCGCCAGTTCGTCGAGGCGCGACTCCCAGCCCTCCGTGCTGCTCTCGCCGTCGCTCAGCACGAACAGGTAGCGGTCGCGGTCCGGCGCCGCGCCGAAGCCGTCGAGCGCGGCGTCGAGCATGCGGCCGTAGTCGGAGCCGCCCTGCGGCAGGTAGTCCGTGTCGAGACTCGGCATGAAGGCGCGGACGATCTGGTAGTCCGGGCCGAGTGGCACCTGGACGAACGCGGTGCCGGCGAAGACGACGAGCGCCACGTTCTCGCCCTGCAGCCCGTCGAGCAGCTGCTCGACCAGGGTCTTCGCGACCTCGAGGCGCGACGGCGGGACGTCCTCGGTCAGCATGCTCCGCGACAGGTCGAGCGCGATCACCACCTCGCGCGTGTAGCGGAACGAGCCGTCCGCCTGCTCGCCCCACTGCGGGCGCGCGAGCGCCACGATCGCGAGCGCGAGCGCGATCGTCAGCAGGAGCGCGGGCCGCACGCGGTGCGGGCCGACGTCGCGGACGCGGTCGCCGGCGACCGCGATGCGCCGGAGCGCCGGCCAGCGCGGCGGGCCTTCCCGTCCGGCGAGCCGACGCAGCGCGACCGCGCCGGCCAGCGGCAGCAGCAGTGCGAGCAGCAGCCACGGATGCTCGAAGCTCATCGGGCTTCCTCAGGAGACACGCGCCCAGAACCAGGCGGCGGCGCACGCGGCGGCGGCCGTGGACCCGCCGTAGAGCACACCGGCACGATACACGCGGGTGCGGCGGAGCGCGTACGCGATCGGCAGGAACACCGCGACGATCGCCAGCTGGCCGAGCTCGACGCCGAGGTTGAACGCGAGCAGCGAGCTCCAGAGGGGCGCGCCGGCGCGATCGAGCTCGCCGAGCACGTCGGCGAAACCGAAGCCGTGGAGGAGGCCGAACGCGAACGCGACCCAGGCGCCGCGGCTGCCGGCCACCTGCGGCAGCAGGTTCAGCAGCGCGGCGACGAACACGGACGCCGCGATCGCCGGCTCGACGATCCGCCCCGGCAGCGACACCCAGCCGAGCGCTGCCGCGGCGAGCGTCAGCGAATGCGCCGCCGTGAAGGCCGTGACGACGACGGCCGTGCGCACGACGGCCTCGCGCAGGCCGTCGACGGGTTCGCGGCCCGCCGCGGTACGCCGGAACACCGTGGGCACCAGCAGCACCAGCAGGAACAGCACGTGGTCGAAGCCGGTCCAGATGTGCCGGACGCCTTCCCGCAGGAACCGCGCGAAGCTCCCCTGCGCGGCATCGCGCGCGAACGCGAGCGTGCCGGAGCGGGGCGTGACGGTCGCCTCGTGCGTGCCGGCGCCGGCCCAGACGATCCGCAGGTCCGCGTGCGCGCCGGCGTCGCCCGGCGGGAAGAGTGCGTAGCGCAGCTCGAGCGTCCGGATCGCCTGCGGCGCGGTCGCGGCCAGCCGGGCGAGCAGGAACGGAGTGCCCTGTCGAGCGCCGTAGACCAGCTCGACGAAACGCAGCGAAGCGGCCGCGCCGTTCGCGCGCACGGCGACGTTCCCGAGCAGGTGCGCCTCGATCTCCGCGCGCCGGCCGCGCATCTCCTCCCACTCGACCTCGCCGTCGCCGTCGGCGTCGAGCCGCAGGCCGGCGTCGAGTTCGCTCACCAGCACGTGCCAGTCGGCCCGCAGCGCACTCCCGTCCGCGACCAGCTGCAGCGACGAGTGGGAGTGCGTGCCGTGCGGATGGACCGCGTGGGAGTGCCCGTCGTGGGAGTGCCCATCGTGGGAGTGCCCGTCGTGGGAGTGCGTCGTGCCCGCGGCCGCGGGGTGTGCGTGCGTTTCGTGCGCGTGCGCATGGTCATGCGCCCCGTGCGCGTGCAGGCACGCCGGCGACGTCGCCGCCAGCAGCAGCGCGGCCAGCTCGACGAGCCGCCTGGTCATATGGCGTGCAGCTTGAACTCCGGCTCGCGCAGGAAGCCGATCATCTCGGTGGCCGCGGCACGCACGCAGTTCACGAACGCGCGCTGCACGCTGTTGAGCGACTCGTCCGAGCGGTAGACCGCGTAGAGCTCGATCGGCAGCGCCGGCTCGACGACGCGCATCTGGAGGTCGGGCAGCGCCGACGCAGCCGTGAACGGGTCGACGAGCGCCATGCCCTCGCCGCTGCAGACGATGTCGCGCGCGATCTGGTAGGTCTGCACCGAGGTGGTGATGCGTGCCGGCGGCTCGAGCTGCGCGAGGTAGGCCTCCAGCTGGCGACCGAGCTGGTCCGCGCGGTGGATGCCGATCAGCGGGCGATCGGCGAGCGAGGCGATCGCGAGGGGCTGCGTGGCCTCGACGCGCGACCAGGTGCCCTTCGGCGCGATCAGCACCAGCGGGCCCTCGCAGAGCGGCTCGCACAGCACGTCCGGGTGGCTGAGCCTCTGCAGCGTGAAGCCGACGTCCGCCTCGCGCAGCACGATCGACTTCAGCATCTCGCGCGAGTGCTGCGTGGACAGCTCCACCGACGGCTGGCCGACCAGCCGGTGCAGGTGCGCGATCGACTTCGGGATCACCGCGTTGCCGAGCGTGGGCGTGGTCACCGCCCGCAGCAGCTGCAGGTCCGCGCGGGAGATGTTGGTGACGAGCCGCTGCAGGTCGCGGAGCTCGTCGAAGATGCGCTCGATCTTGCCCTGCAGCAGCCGCCCTTCCGGCGTCAGCTGCCAGTGGCCCTTCACGCGCACGAACAGCGGGAACCCGAGCCGGCGCTCCGCCTGCTTCAGCAGCTTGGTGGCGGCCGGCTGGGAGATGTTGAGCAGCGAGGCGGCGTCCGTCAGCGTGCCGGCCTGCAGCATCGCGTGGAACATCTCGATGTAGCGCAGGTGCATGACCCGGGTGGGACTCAGGTCCAGCGTCGCGACGTCGTCGGGTCCTCGCATGCGAGCACCTCTGGTAGTAGTTTTCCGGCGGTTTCCCAGTGCGGCAGGGCTACTCTGCACGAGCCGTGCCACCCCGCATCCCCCAGATTCGCCGCCGGCTGCCGCGGCGCCGGCGGTCGATCCCCGTCCGTCCCGATACTGAAAAATGTACGGACCTTTGGCAAGCACGGATTCTCGCCGCCGGCGATTTGCAGCGGGCGTTGCAGCAACGCTGCACAGGTTCGGCACGCCGTGCCCCCTGCTTGGGGGGTCTTCGTCCACGCTTTGCACGGCCCCGGCATAGCCGGGCCCACCGGCGTCGCCGTCCGGCCGGCGCGTCCGGCGCGCGCCGAACGCGTGGCCGCCGAACGGCGCGTCGGCGGCGGTTCCGCGGCGACCCGGCTCGTCGCAGTGCGTCCACCGGCGCGCGTTCGCACGCATCCGTGCACCAAGCCGATGCGAGAGGACGCCGCGCTGCACCATGTTGGCGAGGACAGGCCAGCATGAGATCGGGTTATGCGCGGGCCGTCTCTTTTCATTAGACGGTCATTTTTCCGCTCGTATAGCGTCATCGGCGGGTTGCGTCCGCATCCGCTTCGAGGTCCCCGCCGTGTCCAAGTCACTCAACCTGCTCGGCCTGATGATCGCCGCCTCGCTCGGCGCCACCGCCCACGCGCAGGAAGCGCAGGACCCGGCGCCGCCGCCCGAGGGCGAGGAGATCGCGGACGTCGTGGTGACCGGCTCGCGCATCGCCCGCACCGGCTACGACACGCCGACGCCCGTCACCGTGATCGACATGGGCGCGATCCAGGCCTCGGGTCGCGCCAACCTGGCCGACTTCGTCAACGAGCTGCCGTCGGTCGCCGGCAGCGACCGCCCGTCCACGGCGAACCGCAGCCTCAGCAGCGGCGCCGCCGGGCTCAACACCATCAACCTCCGCTCGCTCGGGAACCAGCGGACGCTCGTGCTGCTCGACGGCCGCCGCTCCGTCGGTTCCGTCTCGCAGGGCACGGTGGACGTCAACACCTTCCCGCAGGGCCTCGTGAAGAGCATCGAGATCGTCACCGGCGGCGCGTCCGCCGCCTACGGCTCGGACGCGGTGTCGGGCGTGGTTAACTTCGTGCTCGACAAGGACTTCACCGGGCTCAAGGTGAACCTCGAGGCCGGCGCGACCACCTACGGCGACGACGACAACCGCACCGCGACGGTGACCGCGGGCAGCGGCTTCGCCGGGGGCCGCGGCCACGTGCTGTTCAACGCCGAGGCGGCGCGCCGCGAGGGCGTCTACGGCGTGCCGCGCGACTGGCTGGACGCGGGCTGGCACATGGTCAACAACCCGGCCTACACGCCGACCAACGGCGCGCCCGAGTATTTCGTCGCGCCGAACTCCGGCCAGAGCGTGATGACGCCGGGCGGCATCATCACGAACACCGCGCTGCGCGGCACCTATTTCGGCATCAACGGCGTGGTGAACCAGTTCGCCTACGGCGCGACCCGCGACCCGTGGACCATCGGCGGCGACTGGCGGCTCGGCCTCTCGAACGACCGCACCTCGCTCGAGCCCGAGAGCAACCGCGACGGCCTGTTCGGCCGCGTCAGCTGGGACTTCGCCGACAACCTGACCGCCTACGCGGAAGCCTCGTGGAACCAGAACGAGGCGCTGCAGTGGGGCGGCGAGCAGTCCGACAAGGGCACCATCATCATCCGCGCGGACAACGCCTTCATTCCGGCGAGCGTGCGCACGCGCGCGCAGCAGCTCGGCATCGCGCAGTTCAACCTCGGCAGCTCGAACGCCGACATCCCGACGCGCGAGAGCGACAACGAGCGCAAGGTCACGCGCTACGTGTTCGGCCTCGACGGCTCCTTCACCGCGCTCGGCACCGGCTGGAAGTGGGACGCCTACTGGCAGCGCGGCGTGACCAAGACCAACGAGAGCCTCTACACGGCCAACACCGCCCGGCTCGCGCTGGCGCAGGACGCGGTCCTGAACCCGGCGACCGGCCAGGTCGTCTGCCGTTCGACGCTGGCCAACCCGACCAACGGCTGCGTGCCGTTCAACCGGATGGGCGTCGGCGTCAACAGCCAGGCGGCGGTCGACTACATCATGGGCCGCCCGGAGCGCGACCAGCGCTTCCAGCAGGACGTCGCCGCGATCAACTTCAGCACCAACTTCGACAACCCGTGGCTGCAGCCGATCGGCTTCGCGATCGGCGCGGAGTGGCGCAAGGAGCAGATCTCGGGCTTCGTCGAGTCGCAGTTCCAGAACGGCTGGATCGTCGGCAACTTCCTGCCGACCTTCGGCGACTACACCGTGAAGGAAGCGTACGTCGAGACGCTCGTGCCGCTGCCGGCGCGGCTCGAGTTCAACGGCGCGGTGCGCGCGACCGACTACAGCGAGTCCGGGCAGGTCACGACCTACAAGGTCGGCCTGACCTGGGGCGCCACCCAGGACCTGCGCCTGCGCGCCACCGTATCGCGCGACATCCGCGCGCCGAACCTGGACGAGCTGTTCCTCGCCGGGCGGCGCCGCACGAACTTCGTCACCGACCCGTTCAACAACAACGTCTCGCAGCGCTTCGTCGAGACGGTGACCGGCAACCTCGCCCTGACGCCGGAAAAGGCGGACCAGTTCGGCATCGGGCTCGTCTACCAGCCGTCGTTCGCCGAGGGCCTCGGCTTCTCGGCGGACTACTACTCGATCGACATCGAGGACGCCATCAGCCAGGTCACGGCGCAGGACATCGTCAACCGCTGCTTCGACGGCAACCAGACCTTCTGCTCGGCCTTCAGGCGCGACCCGGCCTCGCAGACCGGCCAGGAACTGATCATCAACAACAGCCCGTTCAACTTCGTGTCGGAGAAGGCGCGCGGCTTGGATCTCGAGGCGTCGTACCGGACGCCGCTGAACGCGCTGTTCGGCGCGGGCGAAGGCAACATCACGCTGCGCGCGCTCGCGACGCGCTACCTCGAGATGTCGGAGAACAACGGCGTCGACCCGCCGACCGACCGCGCCGGCCAGAACACCGGCGACGGCCCGCCGAAGTGGCTGTACCGGCTGACCGCCGGCTGGAGTTCGGAGCGCGCCTCGTTCCAGCTGACCGGCCGGGGCATCAGCGCGGGCACCTACTTCAACAGCTACGTCGAGTGCACGTCGGGCTGCCCGCGCTCGACCGCGCTCAACCGCACGATCAACACCAATCGCATCGCCGGCGCGTTCTACCTGGACGCGTTCGCCTCCTACAGCCTCGACGTCGCGGGCGCCGAGAGCCAGGTGTTCTTCAAGGTGCTGAACGTCGCCGACCGCGACCCGGTCGTGGTCGGCCTCGGCCCCGGCGACAGCAGCAACGTCGAGCCCGGCATCAACCGCGCGCTCTACGACTACCTGGGCCGCACGTTCAAGATCGGCTTCCGGATGCAGTGGGGCCGCGGGACCTGAGTGGCGGCGGCGGGGCGGCCCGGGGCCGCCCCCGCCTGCGGCGAGTGTTCGGCACGCGAGGCGAGGCCCGCGTCGGTCGAGGGCCGCCCGGCCGCGCTACCAGCCGGGCGCGAGTCGCGGCCAGCGGGTGACGACCTGCCCGTCTTCCACCACCACGTAGCCGGGATGCTGCGCCGCCGTCGCGCAGGCGTGGTTCGGCAGGATCCGCACGCGCGCACCGACCGGCAGCTCCGGCAGCGGCGCGTTGCTGCCCGCGCGCACCTCGAGCAGCCCGTGTTCCTGGTTCGCGCGCGCCACCACCAGGTCGGGGTAGGGCACGCCGTGCACGTCGCACACGAGTCCGTGGCCCTGGTCCACCGGCTGCCGCGCGGTGCCGCGGTCCGCCGACAGCGCCATCCAGCCGGCGTCGACGACGATCTGCCGCTTGTCGCGCTGGTGGCCGATCACCGTCGCCAGCACGCCGATCGCGACGTCGCCGACGCTGCAGACGCCGAGCCCTGCCATCACGAGGTCGAAGAACACGTAGACGCCGGCGCGCACCTCCGTGACGCCGGACCAGTCGCGTGCGAAGTAGGCCGTCGGCGTCGAGCCGACACTGACCACGGGCGCGGGCAGCCCGGCGGCCCGCAGGCGCCCGGCGGCGTGCACCGCGCCCGCGCGCTCGCGCTCGGCGATCGCCGCGAGGGCCGCCTCGCCGCGGCAGTCGTAGGAGCCGCCCGCGTGCGTCAGCACGCCGCACAGCTCGGCGCCGCCGGCGTGCAGCGCCTCGCCGATCCGCAGCAGCCGTGGATCGTCGGGTCGCACGCCGGAGCGGTGGTCGTCGGTGTCGATCTCGATCAGGGTCGGGATCGGCACGTCGGCGCTCGCGGCCGCCACCGCGCGCGCCTGCTCCAGCTCGTCCACGAGGACCGTGAGCCGGATGCCCCGGCGCAACAGCGCGGCCACGCGGCCGAGCTTCTGCGGCGCGATGCCGACCGCGTACAGCAGGTCCGTCACGCCGGCCGCGGCGAACGCCTCGGCCTCGTGCAGCGTGGACACCGTCGCGGGCCCGCTCGGCGCGTCCATCATCCGGCGCGCCACCTCGACGCACTTGGCGGTCTTCAAGTGCGGCCGCAGCCGCACGCCGGCGCCGTCGAGGCGCGCGCGCAGCCGCGCGAGGTTGCGCTCCATCCGCGCACGGTCGAGCAGCAGGCACGGCGTGTCGAGCGCGTCGAGGCTCACGGGTGCACCGGCTCGGGCGCCGCGGCCGGCGCGCCCGCCGCGCCCGCCGCGGCCCCGCGGCTCAGCGCGACGTAGATCACCGGCGTGGTGAACAGCGTCAGCAGCTGGCTGATCGCGAGGCCGCCGAAGACCGCGATGCCGAGCGGCTGGCGCAGCTCCGCGCCGGTGCCGATACCGGACATCAGCGGCACCGCGCCGAGCATCGCCGCGATCGTCGTCATCACGATCGGCCGGAAGCGCACGAGGCAGGCCTCGTGGATCGCGTCCCGCGCCGACAGCCCGCGGCGCTGCCCTTCCAGCGCGAAGTCCACCAGCAGGATGCCGTTCTTCATCACGATGCCGATCAGCAGTATCACGCCCATCAGGCCCATCACGGAGAAGTCCTGGCCCGCGGCCCAGAGGCTCAGGATCGCGCCGACGCCCGCCGACGGCAGCGTCGAGATGATGGTCAGCGGGTGGACGAAGCTCTCGTAGAGCACGCCGAGGATGATGTACACGGCGGCGAGCGCCGCGAGGATCAGGAACGGCTGGGTCGCGAGCGAGTCCTGCAAAGCAGCGGCGTTGCCGCGGAACTCGCCCTTGACCGTGGACGGCATCCCGAGCGCCGCCACGGTGCGCTCGACGGCCTCGATGCCGTCGCCGAGCGCGACACCGGGCCTGAGGTTGAACGACAGCGTCGCCGACGGGAACATGCCGTCGTGCGCGATGCTGAGGGGCCCGACGCCCGGGGACTCTAGCCGCGCGAACGAGGATAGCGGCACCATCCGGCCGGTCGCCGGCGAGCGCAGGTAGAGCTGCTGCAGGCTGTCGACGCGCCCGCGCTGGCGCTCGTCCACCTCGAGGATCACGCGGTACTGGTTCGTCTCGGTCTGGTACTCGCCGATCTGGCGCTGGCCGAACGCGTCGTAGAGCACCTGGTTCACGTCCTCGGCGCGGAAGCCGAAGCGCGCCGCGGCGACCCGGTCGATCGTGAGCCGGGTGACCGCGGCGCCGAGTTGCATCTCGTTGGAGACGTCCCGGAACTCCGGCTGCTCGCGCAGCGCCTCCGTCAGCCGGCCGGCCCACTGGCCGAGCGTGCCGCTGTCGGCCCCGGTCAGCACGTAGGCGTACTGCGAGCGCGAGCCGCGGCCGGTCAGGTTGATGTCCTGCTGGGTGCGGAGCACGAGGCTGATCCCGGGCACCTGCGCGAGCTGCGGCCGCAGCCGGTCGATCAGTTCCTCGGACGAGACGTCGCGGTCGCCACGGTCCTTCAGCACCACGTAGAACCGGCCGTTGGCGATGTTCGGGTTAGGCCCGCTCGGGCCGACCACGTGGCCGATCGCCTGGATCGCGTCGTCCTTCGCGAGGATCTCGGCGAGCGCGTGGTGCTTGCGCACCATGTCGTCGAACGAGACGTCGTCGGCCGCGCGCGAGGAGCCGACGATGTACGCAGTGTCCTGCAGCGGGAAGAAGCCCTTCGGCACCAGCACGTAGCTGGCCACGGCGACGGCGACCGTGCCCGCGAAGATCGCGAGCACCGTGCGCTGCCGCGCCAACGCCCACGTCAGCCCGCGGTCGTAGCGCGCCACCAGGCGGTCCGAGAACGACGTCCCGCCGGCGGCGGCGTGCGCCATCGGCTTCATGAAGCGCGCGGCCAGCATCGGCGCCAGCGTCAGCGACGCGAGCATCGAGAACAGGATCGCGGCCGTCAGCGTGCCGGCGAACTCGCGGAAGATGCGGCCGACGACGCCGCCCATCAGCAGCAGCGGGATGAACGCGGCGACCAGCGCGAGGCTGATCGCGACGACGGTCGGCGCGATCTCGGCGGCGCCCTCGAGCGCCGCCTCGCGCATCGCCGCGCCCGCCTCGAGCCGCCGGTGGATGTTCTCGACCACGACGATCGCGTCGTCGACCACGAAGCCGACCGCGAGGATCAGCGCCACCACCGTCATGTTGTTGAAGCTGAAGCCGAGCAGGTACATCGCGCCGACGCTCGCGACCAGCGCCAGCGCGAGGACGCCGCCGACGATCGCGGTCGCGGAGACCTGGCGCAGGAACGCTCCCATCACGACGATCACCAGCGCGAACGTCAGCACGAGCGTCAGCTCGGCCTCGTCCAGCGTCGCGCGGATGGTACGCGTGCGGTCGTTCAGCACCTCGAGCTCGACGCTCGCGGGCAGCTGCGCGCGTATGTCGGGCAGCGCGGCCTTGACCGCCTCCGCGGTCGAGACGATGTTCGCGCCGGGCTGCCGGCGCACCATGATGTAGATGCCGGGGCGGCCGTTCTGCCACGAGCCCACGTAGGCGTTCTCGGGCCCGATCACGATGCGCGCGACGTCGCGCAGGAACACGGGTGCGCCGTCGCGGTACGCGACGATCAGCGCGCCGTACTCGCCAGGCTCGAAGATCTGGTCGTTGGTCGCGATGGTCGAGACGCGGTCGCGGCCGTAGATCGCGCCCTTCGCCTGGTTGACGCTGGCGGACTGCAGCACCTCGCGCAGGTCGGCGAGCCCGAGGCCGAGCGCCGCGGCCTTCTCGGGCGAGGCCTGCACCCGGAGCGCCGGCTTGCGCTGCCCGAACAGGTTGACCTCCGAGACGCCGTTCACCTGGCTGAGGCGCCGCGCGACGAACACCTCGGCGAGGTCGCTGAGCTGCGTCGACGGCATCAGGTCCGACTGCATCCGCAGCGCGAGGATCGGGCTGTCGTTGGGGTTGCCCTTGCGCCAGGTCGGCAGGCTCGGCATGTCGCGGGGCAGCTGGCGCGAGGCGGCGTTGATCGCGGCCTGCACCTCCTGCGCCGCGACCGTGATGTCCTTCGACAGCTCGAACTGCAGCGTGATCGAGGTCGAGCCGAGCGTGCTGTTCGAGGTCATCTCGCGGATGCCCGGCACGCCGCTGAGCTCCACCTCGAGCGGCGTCGCGACCGAGGAGGCCATCGTCTCCGGGCTCGCGCCCGGCAGCGAGGCGTTCACGGTCATCGTCGGCAGCTCGACCTCGGGCATCGGCGCGATCGGCATGCGCGGGAAGGCGATCGCTCCGAGCAACAGCACGCCGAGCGCCAGCAGCGCCGTGCCGACCGGGTGCCGGATGCACCAAGTGGACAGCGCGCCGCGGCGCGCGCCGGCACCCGCGTCAGCCGGCGGCATCCGCGCCTCCCGCGGGCGCGACGAGCTTCACCGCGCTGCCGTCCCTGAGCCGCGACTGGCCGTCGACGACCAGTTCGTCGCCCGGCGCGACGCCGCGGGCGATCACGACGAGGTCCTCGTCGCGGTAGCGGGTCTCGACGGGCACGACCTCCGCCTTGCCGTCGCGCACGCGGTACACGAAGGCGCCCGCGAGCCCTTCGTTGACGGCGCGTGCGGGTACCACC
>Ga0315900_10008712_pt1 | contig 13018 bp, 11 predicted proteins | sample LakEriMetagenome_FD_203521 | JGI IMG/M metagenome (GOLD analysis project Ga0315900, IMG submission 203521) | Freshwater fungal communities from buoy surface, Lake Erie, Ohio, United States - Buoy 12 MA114 | ecosystem: Environmental > Aquatic > Freshwater > Lake > Lake biofilm | place: USA: Lake...
CCCTCCCGCTGTTCTGAGCAGCGGCTAGCCCTCGATGCTGATCTCTGCGGGGGGCTCATCAGGGGGAAGGGGGCTCGTCTCCGCATCCGGCATCGACTCGCCCCCCTCCCCCTCGCCGCCCCCCGCGGTGCGGCATTCGCCGCGCCCCCGGCTTCCCCCTCCCCCGAGTGCGGAATCGAGGGCATCCTCGCCGCTGAAGGGCCGCATCGTGCGGCTAGCGGAGCGGCCGCAAGCGGCCGCCAGAAGGCATCCTGCCAGCCTCAACGGCGGCATCCTTGCCGCCGAGCCTCCGCCGCTGTTGTCGCTGCGTCGATTCAGATGGAGGCCCGCGGCGGCGGCTTCGCGTCGCGACGTGAGTTGGCGGGGCTCCGCTCCCGCGGCGGCGGCTCTCAGGGACTCATCCTCAGCCCCGTTCGCCGCGTGCCGCGTCCGCTCCCGGGGCGATAGGTTGGGCCGCAAGCCCCGGTATTCCGCGTCGAGCGTGTTCGGCGGAGCAGCCGGTTCCCGGCTGCGGCATGGCATCCTGCCGTTGTGGGCGGCGGCATCGTGCCGCCGCGATCGTATCAGCCGTCCGCATCCAACGGTGGCAACGCCTTCTGAACCACAAGGCAGGTTAGTTCGAGGTCGAAAAACTTGATCTGCCAGTACGAGTGCATGTCGCGCCGAAACTCGTCGGCGAATCGTTCGTCGATCAACACGTAGTGGCTGCTGAACTGCCCCGGTACGCAATAGCCCGGTTCAATTACGTCCGTTATTTCTTCGGGCGGATCTATGTATTCGCGGACAATGACGCGATTGTCGGGAATGACGGTGTGCCGGTCGAGCGAGTGCACCAAGCCCCGCACCACCTTGCGGGCGATGAACCGGACATCCTCGTCCATGTGCGGCATGACTTGCTTGTATGGAGTTCCATCGGGCTTCGGGACGGCAGAGTCCGTGATCTGCCGCCACAATCGCTGAAGGTCGCCACGGCCGGACTTTGGGTTACGAAAACTCCTCATGGTCTTCTCAATCAGTTCGTGTCTCGGAGCCGAAGGTGACGGCCCGCACGCGGCGACGACGTTACGGAAGTGCGCTTCGTGCTTGCTGAACCGATGGTTGCAGGTCGGACACGTCGGCACAGTGAGTGGCCCTCCAGGTATCGTCGCCCGCGACGCGTAGACGCACTTTGGCACGACGTGTTCCCTCTGATTCCGACCGGTGTTTGCGCCACAATACGCACATGGCCGCTGTTGATACTTCTGATTTTGTGGCATCCGGCGCTCCGCGGCTCTGCCAACTCAAGAAGTCGGCCTTCGCCGCGTCCCCCGCCTCGGAGCCGCCGCTGGCAGAATCGGGTTGGCCAACCGTTCGTAGACTCCGAAGAGGAACTCCACCCGCTGCCGATCGGATGAAAACGCTGCGGACCGATAGCACTTATCGACGGCGCGGTCCAGCTTTGCGTGGGCCTCCCGAAGTTGTCTCGGCATAGCCAGCGGGTCGTAGAGGTCCGCAAGCGTTTGTCCTGCGAACGCCCCCCGCGCGTCCAACACATCCTGAGCGGCGGCTTCAATCGCCTCCCTCTTGGCGGTAATCACTTCCTCCGGCCATGGGAAGTTGTTGTAGACGATCCCCGCTGAGTATTGGGGGTCGCTTTTCATTCGGCCCCCGACGAAATAAAACCACGCAGTGTGCATCGCAGATGACAACACACCAAAGTGGTAAAGCGTCGCCCCGGGCACGATTAGCGCGCTTCCGGTCGCAATAACGTCCGGTCCAACAAACCCGATCGGAAAATATCGCCGCGATGCAGAGCCTACTTTCGGGAATAGCAAGTACGCCGTACTCGGCTGGCGGATTTCCCCAAAAAGTGTCGGTGTCTCTGCTAACGCCCTCGTTTGGGGGCGATTGCTCGAAAGCCGAAATGTGCGAACGCTTTGAACCCGGCGTTGGACATCGGGGTCGCTACGTAATGTGGAAGGAGCAGCCCCGTCGAGCCAGAGGCACCAACGTACTGCACCATTCAGGAACTCATCACCACCCATGAGTCTCCTGATAAACGGATCCATTTCAGGCGTCCGCGCAACAATCTGCTCCCGATCGCCAGCCGCTAGGATCAAGCCCTCGGAGTCCGGTGCCGACCGATCCTGGTCGATCATCATGCTCCCGTAGTTCATCGAAGGAGCGGAGCACAAGGGCTGACGCCGATTGTCGATGAGCACGTTTGGCGCGTCCGTCAGATAGCAATTTATTCGATCGACTTCGACGCCGATCGGATCGCCGTTGATGTCTGGGTACTCGAACAGCATTGTGGGCGCTCGCTTGGCAGACGAGAGCCCAATGATGACGACATGGACGTGCGCGCGGCCTCTGGCCTCGCTTTGCCAGGCGAACGTGCGGTGCGCAAACGTAATCACTGGGTCGAATTCGGCTAGGAGGCTTCCCCAGAACGGAGCAACCTGTTCGCCCTGCGAGATCGAATTTGTCGAGACAAAAGCAAACTGAATGCTCGGTGCCGTTGTCGCATACCGGCAGGCTATCCGGTACCAACACGTTACGTAGTCGAGAATGCCCGTACCGGGAACCCCGTTCCAGACAACCTGCATGTCTTCTTTTTGTGACGCACTCTGCTCTTTTTTTCCGACGAATGGCGGGTTGCCCATGACGTAACTGCATTCCGCCGCGGGCAGCACTTCATTCCAGTCGACACGTAGTGCGTTCCCGTGATGAATGCGAGCCGTCTTTTTCAGCGGAAGCCTGAGCAAGGGTTTTCCGAAACGCTGACTGGCTTCGAGATTCATTTGGTGATCGATCAACCACATCGCCACTTCAGCAATGCGCGCTGGCCATTCTTCAATCTCGATCCCGTGCATCTGGTCGACATTGAGACGGACAAAGTTCTCTAACTCCACCGAATCCAAGAGTCGGGCCGAGGAGTGCAGGGCTGCGATGACCTCAAGTTCCAGCCGCCGCAATTCGCGGTACGCGATAACCAAGAAGTTTCCACAGCCACACGCCGGGTCAAGAAACTTGAGTTTCGCGAGTCGGTCATGAAAGCGGACGAGATCCGGCCGCCGCGCCTTGGCTCGCTCGAAGTCGGCCCGCAGGTCGTCGAGGAATAGCGACCGAATCAACTTCATGATGTCGCGTTCGGACGTGTAGTGCGCCCCGATCTGCCGCCGTCGCCGTGCCCCGGCTTCGCTTGCCATGATCGACTGGAAGAGCGAGCCGAAGACAGCCGGACTGATCTTGCTCCACTGAAACCGAGTGGACGCGAGGAGAGCATTTCGCGTGTCGGCGTTGAACTCGGCCATGTCGAGCCGCTCGGCGAATAGCTCGCCGTTGACGTACGGCAGCGCCGCCAGAGATTCAGGCAGGCCGCTTTGCCGTCTGTCATCCGGCGTGTCGAGCACTCGGAAGAGCCGTTCCAGCCGCGGGCCAAGGTCAGACCCATCCTGGCTCGACTCTTCGATGATGAGCTTGAAGGCATCGGGCTCGAAGATGCCCGTGTCTTCAGCAAACAGGCAAAACAGGATGCGGACCAGAAACCGCTCGAGTTGGTGGCCCGTGTAGCCGCTCCGTTCCAGCACGTCATGCAGCTGCCCAAGAACTTCGACGGCCCGGATGTTGATCGGATCTTGGGGGTCGGCCGCTCGGGACTGGATGCCACTGAGAAAGTCGAAGCGGCGAATGTTCTCGTGAAGGTCGGCAACATCGAACTGCACCGCCTGCTGCGTCGGGTCGGCGGCCTCCAGGTCGTAGAGCACCATCCGCGCGAAATCAGACACGATGACGTAGCGGGGAACCTCGTCGTCGCGGCCTTGCGTCGTGAGTGACTGGACGTACCCAAACGCCTGGCTTGCCGCCCTGGAGAGATCCTCCCCGCGGGACTTGTGCTCGCCGATCAAGACGCCCTGCCAGATGACATCGATCCGGTCGTAGCTGCCGCCAAGATTTCGGACAGTGGCTTCGAAGCTGGCGACCGACCGCCGATTGATGCCGAAGACGTTGAAGAACTCATTCCAAAACGTCTGTGCCTCGGCCCGCTCGCTATGGGCGTCGCGCCAGTCGTGGGCAAACTGAATCGCCCGATTTCGGATTTCCTGAAAGGGAAGACGCATGGATCAACGTCGGCACCGCCGTGCCGCCAAGGGGGTCAACAATCCAGTCGAGCGGTTCGAGTTTATCGCGTTGCGCCCTTTGCTGCCGAGCCTTGGCTGCGGTAGCCGCTGTTTTCTTGGCCTGCTCCCAAGTCGCTGCTCGTCGAGACCCGCGCGTCTGCATGTGCTGAAAAACTGCGGCTTGGCCGCCACACTGCGGATCGATCTGATATGAATACCGAGGACGCCTGGGAAACGCGTGCGCCGACTGCGTAAGCAGGCCCCGGCTAGTTCGGAGTCGCCAAGAAAGAGCCACGAAGAGTCGCCATGCAATCGCGTCGATCACTCCATGTGCCGCAACTCGCGAACAGCCACTTCTCGACCGCAGGCATCGCGTGGGAAATGCTGAAGTCCGCCGCGAGTCTTCGTAAGAACGGCGGCGTGGTCGATCTAATCGACCTGTCCGAAGTTCGGCATATGAGGCCCTACGGCGTCGCGATTGTCGCGGCAATGGCAGAACTCAGCATTCTTCGCGGCAATCCCGTCACGTATCTGGAGCCGAGGGACGACCAAATACGCGACCATCTGACGCGGCTGGGACTGCCCGCAATAGTTGGGCAGCATGACCAAACGCGCGTCGCGCCGCGACCTACCAATCTCCCGATCAGAATCGAGAAGACCCGATCCGATAGCACCGGCTCGGAGGTTGTCGAAATGCTGGTGCGAGAACTCGGATACGACTTGGTCGGCGGCCTCGAACCCGAAATTGCCGCAAACATCGACGAGATCGTGCTCAACACGCACACTCACGCGGACTCAGAAGTAGGATGCGTGATCGTTGGCCAGGCATTCCCCCAAAACTCTGTTCTCGAAGTAGCGATTCTTGATCTTGGAATCACGATTCCGACACACCTGGGCCGCGTTCTACCGGGCCTGCCCGACGACGCGACCGCCATCGAGAAAGCCATCGAGGACGGCATTACGGGAACGAAAGACCGAAATCGATTCGGCGAGCCGAACTCCGGGGCCGGACTCAATAACCTCGCGGAACATCTTGCGGCCAGGGGCGGCGAAATGGCGATCCTGAGCGGGTCGGGGATCGTATGGATGGACACCCTTGGCAAGTGGGGCAGGGACGTTCTCCACGGCCCCCGGTTTGAAGGAACCCTCGTAAATATCGTGTTTTCCACCCAGCCCGGATCGACTGGAGTTGGACCCGCCACCCTGGCCGATCTATAAATCCAGATATGGAACTCCGCCTGACCGACTTCGCGAGCCCCTTCCTCACGAGCGCCGCTCGGGCAGAGCAGGTATGCGCGGAGGTCTTCGCTCACTGGGATGCGGAGACCGTGACGTTGGACTTCGCCAACGTCCGCACGATGACGCCGTCGTTTGCCAACACGCTCGTTATGAACCTGCTGCACCGGGTTTCACTCGACGAAATGAATGCACGCGTGCGATTCGAAAACACGTCGCCCCACATCGACGCAGTTCTCGATAGAGCAATCACCCGGCATCTCAAGCTGGGGATTGAGTTGACCGCCTACATTCCGGCATAGGCGATTCCGCGCCAGGGCGACGCGGCTTGCCCCCCTCTTGGTGGCTGCCAAGGCTCTTCGTACATTCCGGCAATCGGCCGCCCCCGACCGTCACCGCCTGCGACGTTCTTTCAGGCTTTGCGGTCGACCCGCTGGTCGATACCCAGGAGCCGATCATGCCGCCGAGCGCATCAGATGACGCTGCGATCGAAGCGGCTATCGCTGGGCTCATTCGGCGCATTCCCGATACCTGGACGGACTTCGACCGCGACAGACTAACGGAGACGGAGGAACGCGCGACGTTCCTGCTCATCGCTGCCGCGATAGTCGAGAAACGCATGGCGTTTCGCGTTCGCTTGATAGGCCATCCCATCGCCGTGCACGCAACCGTGACCGCCACAGGCGAGTACGGCTTTGCCGAAGCGATGGAGCAAGTCGTCGCGGGCGCGTGGCAGCAGTGGCGAGCCGACCTCGAGCAAAAGCCGCCAAGCGAAAAGCCGGCGTTCCTCTGCGAGCGACTCGGTATCGACCAATGGCGGCTGACCCATGAAGGCGTACTGGCGAGGGGCGACATCGAGGCTGGCGACCCAGCGGCGGTTTTCGACTTTGTCCTGAAACGCGGTTTTTTTGATGGTCAGCCGCGGCTGCTGCCCGACGGCCGAGTCAGCAAACGAGAGCCTGTCCGCGGCCGGGGCAAAGGCGAGCGATTGGAGTTTGGTTCAGCGGAGAAACTCGATCCGCAAGGGCCAGCGGTGGCCGTAAACAACTGGCCCGAGGGCGCTGCTGCGATCGCCGCCGCTTTCGCGCCTTTCTTCGCGGACTTGAAGTCCCAGGGCGATCGTCCGGCCACTAGCGCAACCCCATCCTCCAGTTCTCCGGCATCTGCGATCGCCCGGCTTGTCGCCCTGGCCGACGAGGTCATTGCTCTGTTTGACGCAATGATGGGGGGCTACCCTGATCAGGACGCGGTCAAAGCTGCCGCCGACATTGTCTTCGTCGATCACCCCAACAAAACGGAAAGGTGGTCGGGACTACCGCGGCTCACTTTCCGCGGCGATGTTTTGCCCGTCGAAACATGGACCCGAGACCAGCGGGCTCTTACGGAGCGTTGGTCAAGCTATTGCGCCATGACGAATGCAATCTGCCTCGCGTACGCGACTGGAGCTCGAGGTCGCGACCTCGCGCGGCGCGTGCTCGACACCTACTGCGGATGGGCTGCGATCCGCGAGAGACTTCTTGATGCCCGCACGCTGAGCACCATTCACGCCGATGTCGTAGCGGAGGCTCAATTGTGGGGCAACCAAGCTGAACGCGTTGCATCGAGGGCCGAAGCTGTTGTCACCGGTGTCCGGCGCTTATCTGAGCTAGATGACCCGCGCTTCCCCGAGGAGGCCACGGTGATGTTCAGGGGAACATGGCATGTGTTCAGGGCGGAGCACTTTGTACCCGCCGTCGAGGCGCTTCGGCCCTATTCCCGCCTCGCGAGGGCAGGGGACGTACCGTCTGCGACCTACGCGTGCGATGCCGAGCCTATCGCTCAAGAAATGCGCTCTGCGACGCCTCAGTTTATGGGCCTGACCGCTCTCGCAAACGCCCTGGGCGTGCCTGATTCGAAGAAGGAAGCGTTTCGCCGGAAACTGGAACGCGTGCGACTGAAACTCGGCGACGACGGTTTTCATGAGGTGAGAGATCCCCCGCGAAACGCGGAAAAGTACCTCTACAACGCCAGCCATCCGCGGATCCAAGAGCTCGCGGCAAAGTACCGCGCCTAGCCAGTCCGAGTTTGTCCGACCGGCGTCCCGCCGAAGGAATTCCGCGCGCCGCCATGCAGGAAAACGCAGGAATTTGCGGTCGGACATTTGTCCGTCGACCGTCTTTTCGCAACACCTGATTTTCGCTGCCTGCGAAACCTCCACGCGAGCGGGCCGCACATCGCGGGCCGCGACCACGCAGAGGTTTCAACCATGACAGCGCCAATGGCTCTTCGGCCGCGTGAAGCGGCCCGCGCCCTCGGGGTCTCCGAGCGGTGGCTTTGGGAAAAGACGAAGACAGGGGAGATCCCGTGCCTGAAAGCAGGCCGGTGCACGCTCTACCCGGTCGCCATGCTCGAGGAGTGGCTCCGCAGCCGCGCGGCCCGGCAGCAGGAAGGCGGTGAGCGGTCATGAGCCGCGACCCCGTCAACCTCGTGCTGGCTCGCCTGAGGGAGCGGGGCCACGAGCCCCGCCAGACCGGCAGCGGTTGGACCTCGACATGCCCTGCCCACGCCGACACCAGCCCGTCCCTGTCGGTCGGCGTCGGCGACAACGGCAATGCGGTGGTCCACTGCCATGCCGGCTGCGACCTCGGCTCCATCGTGGCCGCCTTGCGGCTCGAAAAGAGAGAGTTGTTCGCCGACAATGCGAGCGCACCCGCGCCGCGCCAGAAAACCCGAAGACCGCCACGAGCGTTTCCAACCTGGGAGGCGGCCGCCGAGTCGATTTCCCAGGGCCGGGGCCGGCCGGCGATGACCTGGGAGTACCGCGACGCTCACGACACCGTAGTGGCCATCGTTTGCCGCTGGAACCTTCCGGACGAAAAGAAGGACATCCGGCCCGTGTCCCGCCAGCCGGACGGCACCTGGGCGGCTGTGGGCATGCCGGAGCCACGCCCGCTGTACCAGCTTCCCGAACTCGCCCGCGCCGAAACGGTCTACGTCTGCGAAGGCGAGAAGGCTGCGGACGCACTCCGGAGCCTGGGCCTCACGGCGACCACGAGCAGCTTCGGTGCAAAAAGCGCCCGCAAGACGGACTGGACGACGTTGGCCGGCAAGAGCGTGGTGATCGTGCCTGACCACGACGACGAAGGCGCGGCCTACGCGGCCGACGTGCTCCGGCTGGCCACCGCCGCCGGAGCCACGAGCACGGTGATCGTTCGGCTCGCCGACATCTGGAACGGGATCGAGCCGGGCGACGATGCATACGACTGGCTCGAGGCCCACGACGCCACCGACCCTGCGGATCTCGTCTCGATGCTCGAACAGCTCGCCGCTGATGCCCGCCATGACGCGCCGACGGAAGGTCCGGTCGTGGTGTGCATGGCTACTGTTCAGCCCCGGGAGGTCCGCTGGCTGTGGCCAGGCCGGGTGCCGCTGGGGCGGCTGACGCTGCTCGTGGGCCGGCCGAAGGAAGGCAAGTCGTTCTTGACCACCGACATGGCCTCGCGGGTATCGACCGGCACGCCGTGGCCAGATGGCACTGCCTGCACGAAGGGGGCTGTGATCTTCATCTGCGCCGAAGACGACCCCGCCGATACGATTCGCCCGCGGCTCGACGCCCACCATGCAGATCCCTCCCGTGTTCATCTGCTGAGCGCCGTGAGGCACGTCAACCACAAGGGCAAGCCCGAGGACGTGATGTTTACGCTCGCGGATGCGGCCGCCCTGGAGGCGGCAATCGCCTCGGTCCCGGATTGCAGGCTCGTTGTGATCGATCCTGTCGGCAGCTTCCTCGGCAGCCGGACGGATGCCCATCGAGACAACGAGGTCCGGGCAGTGCTGGCGCCGGTGGCGCGGCTGGCTGAGAAATACGACACTGCCGTCCTGGTTGTGTGTCACACCCGGAAAGCGCCAGGTACGAATGCCGACGAGCAGACTCTTGGCTCGCGCGGGTTTGTGGGTATCGCCCGCGCCGTGTGGCACATGAGTCGAGATCGCGAGAACAAGTCGCGACGGCTCTTCCTGCCCGGCGGGCAAAATCTGGCGGGCGAGCCGACGGGCCTGGCGTTTACGATCAACGGCGAGCCCGCGCGTCTTTCCTGGGAGCGTGAGCCGGTGGCCATGACGGCCGACGATGCCTTGACGCGTGAGCGCCGCGGCGGAGGAAACGGTTCACGCTCGAAGCCCGGCCCTGCGCCCCAGCGGCGCGACGAGGCCGCGGACTGGCTGTGCGGCATTCTTGCTGCCGGACCCCGGCCAACCGCCGACATCATCGAATCGTGGACGAACGGCGAGGGCGGCTCCAAGAAAACGCTGGTGCGTGCGAAGCAGAGCCTCGGGGTCGAGGCGTATCGCCCCGACAACCCCGGCCCGTGGTGGTGGAAGCTGCCGCCCAAAGGCGACGCGCCCGAGAGTCACGAGCCCACCGAGCCACCAGAAACGCCACACGGCCCTCTGGACTTCCTGGGCAAAACTCCGGGGTTGTACGCATTTCCGGAATCCTGAGCCCCCACATGACCACGTTCTTGAAACCCGGCCACCTGCAATGGCCGCTCCCCCGGTAGAGTGGCGAATCAAATCCGCGAGGACACACGCATGGCATCACTCATCAAAGACCCCAACGGCTCCTTCCGCATCGAAGTCGTAGTCCCCGACGGCAGCCGCAAACGCGTTCGGCTCGGGAAGGTGCCGGTGAAGACCGCCGAATCGTGGCACCGCCGCGTCGAGGCCCTGGTGAGCGATCTCGCGGCCGGGGAGCCCCACGGCCGTGACCTGGCTTCCTGGCTGGCAGAACTGCCCCTCAAGCTCCACGAGCGGCTTGTGAAGGCCCGTCTCGCAGACCGGCGCGCGGCAAGCACAACCGTGACGGTGGGGCCGTTCCTGACGGCGTGGCTCGAAGCGAGGAAACCGGAATACAAGGTGGCGAGCGTCCGGGCCTGGCAGCAGGTCGTTGACGGACTGACGGAGTTTCTTGGAACCGCCTTTTCGATCGCCGAGGTGACTCCCGAGAAGGCCGAGGAGTTTCGGCAACGCATGATCTCCGACGGGCTTCGCCCCACCACGATCCACAAGCGGCTCCAGCACGCGCGGCTGATGTTTGACCACGCCAAGCGGAAGAAACTCCTGGCCGAGAATCCCTTTGAGTACGTCCGCCATCGGCCCGGGGACGCCTCCGAGCGCCGGGCATACGTCGAGGCGGCCGACGTGCGCCGAGTGATCGACCACGCCCCGAATCAAGACTGGCGGCTTTTGATCGCCCTCTCGCGTTTCGCGGGCTTGCGCGTGCCGAGCGAGGCCATGAGCCTGCGGTGGCAGGACATCGACTGGGATCGCGGCCGAATCACGGTTCCCTGCCCGAAACTCGAGCACCTGGCCGGCAGGGGCTACCGCGTGATCCCGCTCTTTGCCGACGTGCGGCCGTACCTCGAGGAAGCATGGGATCGAGCGCCGGAGGGTGCCGAGTACGTCTTCGCCGAGGAGTATCGTCGTCGCGCCCACGGCAAGCACGGGTGGGCCGGCTGCAACCTGCGCTCGACGCTCGAAAAGATCATCAAGCGGGCCAAGGTGTCGCAGTGGACGCGACTCTGGCATTCAATGCGGGCGAGCTGCGAAACCGACCTGGCCCGCGAGTACCCGCTCGCGGTGGTCGCCAAATGGCTGGGCAACACGGCCGCCGTCGCGATGCGGCACTACGTGGATGTCACCGACGCCGACTTCGAGCGTGCCGCGGTCGCCGGCAGCAAACAGGCGCACAAAGCGGCGCAGCAAGTTCCCGCGAGTCGGTGTTTTGACTCGCAGGCCGAACCGTCCGCGCATGAAAAAGCCCCGGCTGTGCGGGGTCTCGCAGCATCCTGCGATCCCCTGCACAACCGGGGAGTGGAGGCGGCGGGAGTCGAACCCGCGTCCCGTGATGTTTCGGCACAGACGTCTACGCGCGTATCCGGTCGATTTGAGTCTCGTCCGCGCGTCCCCGGCCGGCAGGGTGCGTCACGGACCAGCCCGGAACGTTTTTAGCCCCGGCCGTACCAGGCGGTGAACCGGGGCGAGTCGGATTTGGCGACCGATTGGGAGGCCCTTCCGACTGGGGCCATCGCTCGGGGTTGCTTAGTTAAGCAGCCAGAGAGAAACGAGCTTCGGCAATTGAAGCTTGGTCGACTTTTAACGTGGCCAGCCGACCAACCACGGCACGCAATCTGAACCTCTTGCCATCCGGTCGAAACCGGTACGCCCCCTTGTGTGTGAAACCAAACTTTCCAGTCCCGACGACGAGGCGGCCACGCGGCCGCCAGCACCTGTCGGCGAAGCCCGGAAACATTGTACGAAACCTCAAGGCCTGTATCGGTCGTGCCGGAGTCGAGGCTGAATTTCCCGGCCAAAATGCCCGACTGGGCCGGCTTCGACACCTGCGAGCGTGAATATTTTCCTGGCGGGAGCCGGTGGCGCTCCCCAATTTTCAGACCCGAACATTGACGCTCTTCCCATGGCAGCCGTACTCTCCAATCAGCTTTTTCGGGGGGCTTTTTGCCCGGCCCTCCCGTCTCCAGGTGCCTCGACCATGATCGCCCCGCGTCGCATCAGCCGGTCCGTGCTGCAGGTGGCCGCCGCCGCCATCGCCTTCTGTGGCGCCGATGCGGCCTCCGCCCAGGAGTGGGCGAAGAAGATGTTCTCCGTCACGAGCCACAATTTCGGCACCGTCGCCAAGGGATCGAAGACCGAATACCGCTTCGTGTTCCGCAACCTCTACAAGGAGGATCTGCACGTGGTGGGCGTGCGGACCAGTTGCGGCTGCACGTCGCCGGAGATCACGAAGCGGGATCTCAAGACCCACGAGACGAGCGAGATCATCGCCAAGTTCAACACGCGGACCTTCCTCGGCCAGCACGGGGCCACGCTCACGGTCACGTTCGACAAGCCCTTCTACGCGGAGGTGCAGCTGCGGGTGGCGGGCAACATCCGCGGCGACGTGACCTTCGATCCGCCGTTCGTCGATCTGGGGAACGTCGATCTCGGCAAGGGAGCCGAGCGGACGATCCGCGTGACACGGGTCGGCAGCGGCCCGTGGGAGATCAAGGACGTCCGCAGTGCGAACGGCAACTTCGAGGTCGCGCTCTCGAAGCCGACCGTGGGGGCCGCCCAGACGACCTACGACCTGACGATGCGGCTCAAGCCCGACTCCCCCGCCGGGTATCTGAAGGGCCAGCTGATCCTGGTCACCAACGATCCCCGGGCCACGCAGATCCCCATGGACGTGGAGGGCAGGGTGGTCGCCGAGGTGACCGTCAGTCCGCAACTGCTCTCGCTGGGCGCGGTGCCGTCCGGCGGCTCGGTGACCAAGAACGTCGTGGTGCGGGCGAATCGGCCATTCTGCGTGACGGGGATTTCCTGCCCCGACGGCTGCCTGTCGTGCACGCCCAAGTCGACGCCCGCCACGGTGCACATCCTGCCGGTCACGTTCACGGCGGGCGCGGCCGCCGGCAAGGTGGAGCGGCAGTTGAAGATCGCCACGGACCTCGGCGAGGGAGCGGTGCCCACGGTCACGGTGCAGGCCGTCGTCGAGGCCGCCGAGACGGAAGAGACGCAGACTTCGGCCCTGCCGAACGCCACCCAGTCGGCGAGCCTCCCCGCGGCGCGGTGACGGAACGCTGATTCCCTCCGCTTGCGCTGCGGGCTTCCCGGCAGCGGTGGGGGAGGGAATGCATGTCTGCGTG
>Ga0315900_10008714_pt1 | contig 13016 bp, 12 predicted proteins | sample LakEriMetagenome_FD_203521 | JGI IMG/M metagenome (GOLD analysis project Ga0315900, IMG submission 203521) | Freshwater fungal communities from buoy surface, Lake Erie, Ohio, United States - Buoy 12 MA114 | ecosystem: Environmental > Aquatic > Freshwater > Lake > Lake biofilm | place: USA: Lake...
TCTACTAAACCTCCGTTTGACCAAACTTGGATAGCCGTATTAGCGGTAACCGCTGAAAAACGACCTTTAGAATAATCAAATAATCCTGGAGGGTCTAACTCAGCCTCGTTTCCTTCATAGAATAAATCATAAAGATTTTTCTTGAATGCTCCCGCTCCTGTGTAACCTTGACTAGGGTTATTACGTCCATCATTAACTGCGGTTGGAGAACCAATAGGTGCGTAATGTTCGTTTGGACTAACTCCATCAACATAACCTTGAATCTTAGGTACAAAGTAGAATAATTTACCGATTGGTAAATTCATCGCTTGTACAGATACGATGTCATTCGCTAATAATTTAGAGAATACACGTCTAACGATAGGGAATACAACAGTTTCAAACGCTCCGTTTGAACCTTCTCCAGTTGCTTCGTTAATCAAAAATGACGCTTGGTTTTCATATAACTGCGCCACATTTTCTTTTAGGTGACCTTTAAGGCCTTCAAGGAATCCTAATTTATCCCATTTTGTAATTGTATCTTCTTTGATAACTTTAAGGTGTTTTAAACCGATGTTACCAACAAGACCTGATTCTAATAATGCTCCCATTTTTTTGTTTGTTTTTTTTTATTTATTTTTTATTTTATTTTTGCCATTAAATCTTTCATTCTCAAAAACTGAGGATTCTCATATGTTTTTGATTCTATCAGGTTAGTGGCAGAACCTGTAGATTGTGATTTTTCAATTACTCTCTCAACTGACTCATTAACATTAGATTTACCTTTAGATGTTGTTACTGATAACTCATCTTTAATGGTTTGATATAAATTCTTAGATTCTTTAATAGTTTCAACACCATCAAATCTTCTTAAAATATTAATCTTCTCCTGTTTTGACGTAGAATGTTCTGTGAACAATCTTGTCGCGTAAGCTAAGTTTGAATTAAAAACTGCAACCTCGTTTAATTTATTTCTGAAAACATTAAGTGCTTTTCTATACTCTTCGTTTTTTTCTCTAAGTAAAGAAAGTTCTTGATTTGAAAAGTCTTCATTACGAACTTGTTTTCTACTTTCGTTTCTATCAGAACCTTTTCTTAAACCAACTTTACCTGATGTTACATAACTGTTAGTACGAGCGGCTTCTTTTGTTTCCATTTTCTTAGGTTTGATTTTAAATTCACCATCAAGATTTTCACCTTTTTTATCGTATGAGAAGCCTTTCTTTGCGCTTCCAGTTCCCATAGTTTTATTTGCGTTTTTCTTAACAGTTTTAAAACCACCTTTTCCTGTTTCATAACTGAATTTAGGACCTTTACCAACTTTACCTTTTGCTTTGAAAGACATTTTCTTTTTAGATTCCATGATACCTTCTTCCTTTTCAAGATTATAATCATCTTCCTCAAGTTCAAAATTTTCATCCCCTAATTCGATTTCGTAAACGGTATCTTCTTCCATGAATTCAGCGTCCCCCATAAATTCAGGGTCTTCCATAGATTCATAATCGGAATCAAGCTCTAATTCATAGATATTTTCTGACATTTCTGACGCAAAAATATCTTCCATTCCTTTTTCCAAATCTTCAGGTTCTAATTCTTCCTCTAAATTAGAATCGTCATACATTTCATCCAATTCTTCATCTAAATTAGAATCGTCATACATTTCATCAAATTCTTTGTCTTCAACGCTTTCTCCAACAATCATATATTCTTTATCTTCATCTTTAATGTTAATGTTACCCGCTTCATCCTTTGTTACAACGATGTTATCATCAGGACCCATTAATTTAAAAACACGAAGAACTTCATCATCTGATTTGTCGGTTAGGTCAATTGCGTCCTCTTCTTCATCTTCCATTTCCTCATCGTCACCTTCCTCATCTTCCTCATCACCCATGTCTTCATCTTCTTCTTCGTCATCGGTGTCTCCCATGTCCATAGTTGTATCCATGTCCATGTTCATTGAGTCATCAGAACCGGATTCAATTTCGGTCTCATCTTCAACCCCATCTTCAGGAGCATCTTGCTCTGTCAGAGATTCTTTTACCAATTCTTTGATTTCTTCCTTCATTGTTGAAGCAAGTATTCCTTTTGCGTTTTCGGCAACAGCCTCTTCAAGATTTTTCATCTGAATGATTGCCTCTTCTACGATTGATTTTTCTTTTGCCATTTTTTTTGTTTGGTTTTATTTGTATATAAATATGTCCAAATGTTAAAAAGTTTTTATTTTAACATTAACTATATTATTTTTTTTTAATTAAATATCTAAACTTTGTTGTCCCAAGGACTCCATTTTTTTCTTTTCTCTCTGTATTAATTTTTCTAACGCTTCTTTTTTAAATTCCAAATCTTTAATTTTTCTCATATTAGCATTAAATAAATCTTTCACAAAATCTTTTTTAGTTTGTTTTATTTTTGAAACTTTTCTTTTTTTATACTGAGTTTTAAACTCGATATTTGTTAATAAATATGGTTCATAAAAAGAAACCGAGTTATTTGATTTTGCGACAATTTTAGACCTATTATTTGAAAATAAAATATATCGCTGAGATTCAAAATTAACAAAGAATATAATATCAACATTTTTTTCAGAATATTTAGTCGGATTATAAAAAGTTTTCACCTGAAAATAAGTGTCAGCGTTTTCTTCATCAATATAACTTTTAATATCTTCAAATGGTTTTACTTGAACGTGAAACGAATTACCCCCAATTTCAACAGAAATGTCCATACCTTTTTTCGTATCTCTATAATCCCCAGAGCAAAATCTTTTGATTATTGCTCTATCTCCAAAATATTTTTTTAATATTTCAATTGCGAATTTTTCATTTCTATTACCTGATTCAATCGTTGTTCTATTAAGTTCAACTAATTCATCAGTATAATCACCGTTAAATAATTGTTTTTTATTATTCTCAATAAAATCCATTAAACTACTTGTTGTAATTTCTTGACCTGGATTTTGCGCGGTAAATAATTGTTTAATTTTGTCTCTAACTTTTGTATTTGTGTCAAATCTATTTAGAATTGACCATTCGTCTTCTCCGGGTATATGTGCATATGCTCTAATTACCCCTTCTCCTGTCTCGCAATTATCATCAGGACTTTGGATTGAACCCCACATTCCTAATGGTTTATAAACATCTTTAAGACACTTTCTAATATGGGACGAGATTGGGTCTTCTTCTTGTTTCTTCCAAGCCTCCTCTAGTACTTTAAGTTGTTTTTCTAATAAGACATATTTCATCTAATATAAATATGCGGAAAATAAAAAAGGAGGGACTTTTATTTCCCTCCTTTTAAAATCATTGAAATTTGATTTATTCTATCACTTCATCAATTTTGCTTTCAACAATTGCTGTGATTCTCCAATCTTGCGTATAAGCCTCAAAAATCTTTGTTACTTTCGCCTCAACATCGGTTGGAGAATACCCTCTAACCAATTTTTCTTCTTTTTGTTTTTTAACTTTTCCTGATTCAGCGTCAACCATATCGATGGTTATTTTCGCTACAAAATACTTTTCATCCATTTCACTCATAATTATTTGATATTAATATCCCAAATAATCGTTTAATTTTTTCATTAAGTCAATACTTTTATCGTTAACTCCCAAAGAATTTGTATCTCTCATCTTTTTTTCTTCTTCAATGTTCTCTTCAAATTTGGTTCTTTCGTCAGGATTTAAGAATAGATACGCACCAGGTGTAGATGGAGAAGACACTAAGTCAAAACAAATTAATTCAAAATCATCTTGAACTTCATTTTGTTCACCAACTTTTTTAAGTGAGCCAACTCCTCTTGATGATATACCTAAAGTCACTCCCTGTCTTAAATAGTTTGCCGCCATATCTCCTTTTGTTGATACAATTCCTCTTTCATGAAAACCTGGTGAAGTTAATAATTTAAGTTTACCCATTAGAATAGGTCCGTCCCACCAAATATCTGTAATAATGTGAGATACTCTATCCAAATCAATTAAAGATGATTCAGGGTGATTTAATTCAGAAAGAGAAGTTCCCTTCTCAATCATTTTTTTATAATTCTGAGACTCTCTTTTTAAGATATTTTCAGGGTAAACTCTACCGTTTCTATTTGGTGTATTGTATTTCTGTAATACGGCATAAAACTCAAATGGTTTTGAGTGGTCTAACATATTTTTGGACTCTTTAATAATGTCCATATTTCTACTATCCGTTGGGGAAATATACCCAGCATCTTCTTCGATAAGGATTCCCTTACCTGATTGTCCGGGTTTTAAAATCTTTAATTCCATAATATTTTTTTAATATAAATATTAAAGATTATCAGTTTGTGCAACTTTTTCTTTTGGTTGTTTCTTTAAACTAAATGTAAAATATTCACTTTTGTTAAAAATATGGGTTGAAATTTCTTTTGAAATCTTTTTCATATATGATTTTAATTTCTCAGATTTAAAATTCATTTCTTCTTTTAAGTAAAAATTTATCTCAAGATTTAAAAATGATTTTTTTGATACGACAATTCCGCTTGCTCTTAAATCTAAATCAACTATAAAATTATCTTTTAACATATCCTTATCTAATAATTCAAATATTAAATGTTTTATTTCTCTACTCATATTTAAAACAACCCTTGACCAATTTAGAGAATGTTTTATGGGTAATACCCAAGTTTGTATATTCAAATATACAGATTTGAAATCGACAGAATCTACAGTTCCATATACCGATTTCATTTTTTTGAATCCCTGAATTTTACAGGTTTTTCCTTTTTTCATTAATTTTCATTTGTTTAAAAGTTTATTTTTAAAAAAATTAAGTATAAATGATATCATTGTCAAAAAAATTGTTATATTGGCGATATTTGTATAATATGATTATTGTAAAATTAGATAAAAATATGTCGCTTGAAAAAGCTCTGAAGATTTACAAAAGTAAGATTATTAAGACAAGACAACAATCTGAATTGATTGAGAGAAAAGAGTACACCAAAAAATCCGTAAAGGACAGGGACTCTCTAAAGAAGGCAATTTACGTTCAAAAAAAGTTTAAATCAAATTAAAGATTTTCGTTTAAATTCTTTAACTTAAAGTAAGTTAACTTGTCGTATTTTTCTGAAGAAACTTTTGTTAATGTTTCATCTATTCTTGAATGAATTGTTACGTCCGATTCAGATGATTTCATATTCTCTAATTTTGTCAAAAGACTTTCTTTAACTAATTGAAATTTTAACTTTAAATCTTTGTCGTCTTCTTTAAGAAGTCTTGTTAATTCTTGTTTTTCAGACTCATTTAAATTCTCTACGTAGTTTGAGATTGTTTTGTTTGCGACCTTAACCATTGCACTAATAGGAATATTAACAGGTTCTTGTTTTTTAATAGGAGTTCTTTTTAATGACTCAGTAACAACTTTTTTTGCTTTGATATTTGATTCTATGTTTAACACATCTAAATTAAAAACGTTATCAACGTGTTCATAAATGTTGTTACATTTAACATCAGATAACCAAATATTTAATTTTTTTAAATCTGATTCAGTTATTTTATTTAAGGTATTTTCGTAAATTTTAATTGACTCGTTAATATAGTCTTTCGCAACAGATTCATTTAATCCTTTGTTGGAGTTTAATTCATCATACAAGTAATATAGTTTACTTAAATTTTTATTTGCTAAAACTAAATAATTAAAGTTTTTAATTTCGTCTTTAAATGTGTTATTAGAGTAAGATTCTAATAATACTTTTTCTATTTTTGATTTTATAATACCAAATTTCATTTTTATATTTTTTATATAAATATTAATCTTTTAGAATATTTCTTAATTGTTTTTCTATTTCTCCTAATGAATTTCTCGCCTTTGATAAATCTATGTAAGAATCTTCATTAATTAGACCTTCAGATTCTAATAGAATATTTAAATTATCTTTTTTAAATGACTCAGGTGTTACCGCCGCTTCAGGTGCCGGTGGAGGTGGTGGAGCTCCTCCACCCATTTCTTCACCTCCCATTCCACCAGGTTCTCCTCCGCCAGGAGGTGGTGGTGGAGTTGCTGCAGATGCTGTTGAACCTGTAACAACTTTATATAATTTATCTACATTATCAAATATACCTGTATGAGTAATGATTGTCGCAGTTCCTGTTAATTCAGCACCAACGGCCTTCTCAATTCTTTGTTGTTGTAAGTCAAGTTTAATTTCATCATCAGAGAATCCAAGTATATGTTTTTTAGCCCAAGATACAGATGTCGGAGCAATACCTTCAATTGCGGTTACGGAGTCTTTATAAGCTAATAATTTTTCTTTCCAAACATCAATTTTTAATAAATCGGCTTGAGAAGAAGGATTTGTTAATGTTAGTGTAAAATTATTTAACTCATCTTCAAAACCTAATAAAAATAAATGAATAATTGCAATCTTATTTAATTCTCCAATCATTGATTTTTGAATCTTATTAATTGTTCTTGCAAAACGAATATCTAATAATGATAAATCTTTTCCGCCACCAACTGGTTCTTCAAAACCTAAGAAAGCTTTTGGAACTCGGAGAGCCGTTAATAATTTCTTTTGGATGTATTCAATATCCGCAATTTCTCCCATGTTCTGACCACCTGGTAAAGTTTCAATTGGTGATGCTTGTGCCGGGTCTCTAACAGGGATAAAATAATCTTGGTCAACCGCCATTTGATTAAATCTCATATCAACATTTCCTGTCTTTGAATCCACAACTTGGTCTCTTTTAAATTTGTTAGCAACACGTTGTACATACGCCTCAACATCTTTATCATCCATATTACCTACAAATACTTTAAATACACGTCTTTCAGGGGCTCTTGCGGTTCTGTATATTAACATCGCGTCTTCAGATAATAATAATTGTTTCCAAATACGTCTTGCCTTTTCTAACATTGAGGTTCCGTATGGTAATTTTCTATCATCACCTAATAATCTAAAATGAGCAATTTCCCAAGAATTAAATTCCATATCCTTGGTTTTCCATTTAAATCTTAAACCTTTGTTTTCTTCAGGTTCTTCAAGTCTGGATGTTTTCGCTGGCATACCTCTCTCCAAACGTTCAATTTCTATGTTTGGTAATTGCATACAACCAACAATTCCTTTTTCAGAATCTAATTTAAGATAAACAAAATTATCACCATACTTACAAGCGTTTCTTGTCCACATTGGTAGATTAATATTGATATCTAACACATTGTTGAATAGGTCAGCCAAGATTGATTTAATACGTTTTGATTCTGAATAAATTTGTAACATATAACCATTTTGATTAACAGTTGTGGATTCTTCAGCGTATATGTCTAAAGCAGTTGAAATCTCAGGAGTATACTCCATACTTTCGTAATCGTAAAATGACGCCAATCTTGTTGGTTCGTAATAAACTGCTTGAGTATAAAGATTACTTTCAATTTTCGCCCATTGATTTGCTAAGTAAAATGTTTGTTGAGCTTGTAATTTTTCTTTCTCGTATTCTTGTTTGGAGTTTGTTTTAAGTAATTGTTCCTTATCAAACTTATATGTGGGATAATCCTGATTTAACAAAGCGTTAGGACCCATAGCCCTTTGTAGTCTTTGCCAAACCGTTAAATTCTTTTCGTTCTTATTATTTTCCATAGTAATAATTTTAACTTTAAATCTTTATAATTAAATAGTTTAAAAACTGAAGTAATTATTGATTTAATTATATAATACCAAGAATTCGTTTTATCTCTTCTAATTCTTCCGGAGTTGCTTTTAAAATTGCGTCTAATGCTAATCCTTTTGGTGGACCATCTGGTAAATATTCTTTCATAATCATTTCACCCTCATCGTTGTATGTAATTTTATTACAACCTTCTCTTGGTGTTCCGTCTGGTTTTAATAAACCGTATTCGTATTCTATTCTCATATTTTTAATTTTTTATAAAATGTAAGTCAACAAAAATTCCACAAGATGTTGGTATTGACATCCAATTAGGGGTTTCCCATTTTATCTGAACTTCGTCATTCACATTTAATGATTGTGAAAGACTTGAATTTATTACCGATTGCATTAATGGTGCAGTTCCACTAAATGAAACATTATTTGATAATAAAACATCTGTGTTATTGTTTATTCTAAAATAAACGGTGGAAAGTTCATTCGAACCTCCGCTACCAAGAGCGTACGTTGTGATTGTACAACCAATTAATGTACAGTTAAAAGGTATATTATATTTGTTTAATGTTGGACTTGAAAAAAGACTACTCGAACTAACGACAGTAGTATAATAAGTCGATAATTGAGACGGATTTACACTTGTTAATTGTTGTCTAAAAGAAAATCCTACACCACTATAAGTAATTGAACCTGTTGTTCCTGTAACGACATTTCCACTGTTATCTAAACCTAAATTAATGATTGGACTTCCTCCGCCAATAGTTCCAATATTAAGTGTTCCACCTATTTTGGTATTTCCTGTAACGTCAAGTGATTCAGTTGGGGTTAAAGTTCCAACACCTATTCTAATGTTATCAACATCCACAGTTATTGCGCTTAATGAACCAAAATATACATTACCTTGGTCACCATTATTAATAAGTAATGGTGAATTAGATTCGATAAAACTGGTTTTAGCCAACGCCATAGTAACTAATCCGTCATTTCTAATGGAAAAATTAGTCGTTCCACTACTATCTTCAACCTTTACTGCGTATTGTGAAGAATCGTTAGTTGTTCCCGCAATGTGCATTTTTGCAGTTGGGGTGGTAACACCAACTGACCATTCACCACTTGTTAAATCAACAAATGTTTTTTCGTCTGATGAGAATTTTGCCCTTTTATTTGGGACTGTGGAACTAAATTTAATATCATTATCAGTCTTAATTTGTGGTGTTATAACTTCTGTTGATGTTACCCCACTATTAAATGTCACTGGTTGATATACGGTTCCTCCTGTTACGGTGGGTTGCCAAGTCGCGTTTCCATTACCATCTGAAGTTAGTACATATCCTGGACTGGCCCCAGACATCACTTGCAAAGTATTTGTTTTTGTTTTTCCTGTAACATCTAAATCTGGATTTATTGTTACCCCAGAATTAAATACGGTTACCCCTGTTACAGTACCCCCACTCAATGGAAGGTAACCAGTCTCAAATGTTTGAGTTATGGTTGAGAATGGTATATTATATGTTATACCACTATATTCTACGGCAAATAGTGTATCTATTGTAATACCCGTTAGTGTTATTAATTGTCCTATTGTTTTACCTGTTAAATTTGGCATTTTTTTACTTTATAAATATTATATTATGGGTCAACAAACAATAAATATTCGTCTTCACCTGGTGATAAATAAGTTTCACCGTCAATTAATAATGCGTCAATAATTTCTGGTGTTGGTTCGGGACAATCTACAATTAAATTATCACCATTTTCAGTTATTATTGAATCTAAAAATTCTGTTGATAGATAACAAATTTCTATTGGTGTTGGTGTTGGTGTCGGAGTAAAACTCGGAGTTGGTGTTGGTGTTGGAGTCGGAGGTATTGTTGGTGTTATTGTTGGAGTTGGAGGTATTGTTGGTGTTATTGTTGGAGTTGGAGTTTGACTTGGTCTAGGGATTCTTTCTATCTGCGACTTAATCGATTCTTTATCGTTAGGTTGTCTAACAACAGTATATATCCCTTGCCCCGGAACGTTTAATTTACTTCCACCAATAAACCTACCTGATTTATTTCTCCTGATTAAACCCATTTTTTGTATAAATATTAACGATGACCAAATAGCCAACCGTATTTCATATAATCTTCTTTTGTATAACTGTTATTTGATGTTGACTGTCTTTCATTATATACCGGAATTACAGGGTTAAATGATAATTGATTTGACACACTTTCAGTATTACTAACCGACCAAGAATTTAACATAGCCTTTGTTTGTTCTGTTACTTTTGTTAAACTACTAAAAGAAGATTCCGCAACATATGTTGCCATAGCAATTGACATAATTAAATCGTCATGATGACCTTTTTGATGGTCTGGTCTTCCGTTAACATAAATGAATGTATTCATTTCGTTAAACAATCTACTACTATATATTTTAAAATCGTGTCTCATTGCCTCCTCAAAAGAAGCAATTATTTGAACTCTTTTATTATTGAAGTTTATTCCAGGTATTTTATCTGCGGCATTTGCAACATATTTCCATTTATTCATCATATCCACACCATCAATATATAGGTTTTTATAACCCATCTCTTGAAGTTTTCTTGATGTTGAAACTCCCATACCTCCTGTAATATCGACAACAATAAAACAGTTGTACATATTTGCCCATTTATAACAAACCTCCGCCATATTGTCGGGAGGTAATTTACTAACGTATTCTGCGACTTGTTCTCTTGTATCAAAATCTATGATTTGAAATGAACTAAAATCTTCGCTATCCCCTCTACTAACATCAACCCCCATTACATATTTGTGACCAACAACGGGTTCTCTCCATATCCATAAAGAATTACCCATCATTTTATTTTCAGGTTCTCTGACATAAGTTTCATGTATTTTTTGTAAAAGTTTAGAATCAAATACATTATCACCAGAACCTAAGAAATTACACTCCAACTCTTGTGATACTTTTCGTTTGTCGTACTTTAATTTTTTAACCATTTTTTCAAACCAATCTGAACAAGGTTTGAATCCATCTTGCATTATCTTTTTGGCTTCCTCAAAATTTCTATTGTTAAATGACTTATCCGACCAATCAATTATCTCCACATTCTTATGGTCGTTTTTATTTAAAAGGTAATGAACAATATCGTCAGTTTTAACAAAATATAAATCTTTTGTATATCTTGGGTCTCTAAACCAAAACATTTCAGATACTTTAAAATCGTTTAAATTTCTTAATGCTTGGTCATAAATTTCATAGTAAATTGGGTCAAATCCGTTAGGAGTTGAAATAACAATAACCTTACCACCTGTTGATAGTGACGCCATACAAGCCGCCCAAAAATCACTATCCGCGTCAATAAACGCCGCCTCATCAAATATAAGAATTGTTGGTGTAAAACCACGTAAAGCGTCCTTTGATGTCGCAACCGCCTTTACCTCACAACCATTTGTTAATTTATAATGTTTTTGTGAATTTTTTTCAGGGGCAAAATCAATACCCGTCCATTTAGGCCATTGAGCAACAAACGCCCTTATTTTATTAGCCATCTCTTGAGATGTATCGAGTTTGTTTGCTATAATAAGAATTTTTTCAGGTTTTGTTTTTTGAGCCAATACTAATTTTTTGGACGCCCATGCCGCGGTAACTGTTGTTACACCAGCTTGTCTATATTTCAATGCAATATTTTCATTGTAATTCTCATAGTCTTCCAATAATGAAATTTGGTCGGGAAATAATTCTAACGGTACGTATTTTGAAACCGTATTGTCATATGTTTGCAAATATGTTCTTAATGCGTATGTAGTATCCTTATGACACTTTACATACTCCATTAGAACTTGTTCTTTACTTAAACTCATAAATCATTTTTATATAAATACTAAAAACCCCCATTTAATTTCTTAAATGAGGGTTAATAAAATTATTAATAGTTAATTAAATATCTAAATCAAAATCCCAACCTGAATCAGAATCTTCACTTGACCCATATTGTTTTTTCTTAACATAAGAAGGATTTTGTTCCATCTTCTTTCTAAGTTTTCTTGACTTCTCAACAATACCTTTAATATACATTTCCGCAAATTCAGGTTCTTCTAACCCTAAAGTAAATAATGATTTTGTTAGTCTAAAAAGAACATCCTTATTTTCTTCAGACAAGAACTTTAATAAGAACGGAGTCAATTCTCTTTGTTCTGTAACATCGGTTACAACTTTATTGTAAATTTTATAAAATTCAATATAAAATTTTTCACTATATACCAAATCATAAGCCTCGGTTTCCAATGACGTAGATGCCTTTTTCGCTAATTGTCTTTGTTCAGGACTTCCTTTACCTCCGGCAGATGTAAAGAACATAATAACACCTTTAACTAATTCATGAACAAGTAAAGGTAATGTTCCCGCTCTTGCTTGAATTATAAAAGGACCTGACTGACTTTTAGATTGTTGTTTTGGTGGTTCAGGTCTTTTAGGGGTTTCAGGTTCTTCATCCTCTTCTTCCTCATCCGACCCTCCTTCTTCTGAACCTTGAGATTGTGGTGGCTTAACTTGAATTTGACCAATGTGACCACCTCCACCTGCTCCGACACCTCCAATATCATCAAATAACCAATACATATGTAACATTATAGGTTGGATAACATTTGATAGTTCTATAATTCTATCTCCATCAGGTAATTCTCTTATCTTATCTTCACAAATATCGTACGCGTTTGCATAATACAATGACATACCTCTTCTAAACATATTGATAATCATTCTTCTCGACACTTCATCAGAAAATTCATTTTTTGCTTTTTCTAATGTTTGTGGTGATATTTGAAATGTTGACTCTACTGCCTGCTTAACTTTTTCTTCATCAACCTCAACTCCGGCGGATTCAATATCTCTTTTTAAGTCTTCGATTTTTTGTTGTTTTTCAGCGTCAATATCAGCAAATTTATTTGCAATTTCCTCATCTGATATTTTTTCAATTTTGTTTTTCATCCCTTTTAGTTTGGATAAAAAACCTGTAGTAAATTTACCGTCTAATTTTAATTTTTTATCAAAAAATTCTCTATCAATACCCATAGCTTTCTCAACAGATTCCGTTGCAATCTGTTCAAGTTCTTCTTTGTTTGCCATTTGTAAAGACATCAGTTCTCCCATTAACTCACCAACAACACCCATAAAAGTACTAAACGCGGTTCTTGCATCAGTTTTAAGATTTCTATTCGCGATTGTTAAACTACGACTAACACCTGAACTTCTACCTAATAATTCTTCTAATCTATTAACCGAATCTTTAAATGCTTCAGAAGTAAAAAAATCTACTTGAGCTTGAGTTAAACCAAATTTACTAAGAGGTAATTCACCCCTTTCAATTTTTGATTGTAAAGTTCTACTTGGTCTTGCTCCGCCAAGACTTTCAGGGTCAAA
>Ga0315900_10008716_pt1 | contig 13012 bp, 9 predicted proteins | sample LakEriMetagenome_FD_203521 | JGI IMG/M metagenome (GOLD analysis project Ga0315900, IMG submission 203521) | Freshwater fungal communities from buoy surface, Lake Erie, Ohio, United States - Buoy 12 MA114 | ecosystem: Environmental > Aquatic > Freshwater > Lake > Lake biofilm | place: USA: Lake...
ATTGGGCAATAATGTAAAAGTTAAAAGATTTGATCAATTACAATCAACAGATTTGGTGACCACAATTAATAAAGAAACTTTGGAAATTCAATCATCTGGAATACATAATTATTTCCAATTGGTACCTGAAAGATTAGTTAAAATTAAAACTATCAGTGGAAGAGAGTTAAAATGTACCATAGATCATCCTATTTTAATTAAAACAAATCATGGATATCAAATGATCGAAGCAGGAAAATTAAAAATAGGACAAAAAGTAATTATTAAACATATGGAAAAATATCTTACATTAAATAAAACCAATAAAATAGTTATCGATTCAACAAATGTACCAGAAAACTATAAATCAAAATTACTACGAGCTGGATTACTCGATACTATTATCCCACAAGGGAAACTTGAGATATTAGCAAGGTTGTCTGGATATAATGTGTGTAATTCAGATGACATATCTAACATGTCTGATATACAAAAAGATATTGAAACGTTGGGACTGGAATATGAAGAAAGTATTTTTACATATTTAATTAATTATATTGAAGGAATAATACAACTATGCGATAATTCCAGTATTCGTGAGTATCTTTCTGGTTTCTATAGTGCATATTGTATTTGTAACGAGACAATAGTGGAAACTACTTTTAATGTTAAAAAAACGATTGGTAAAATGACATTAATAAAAGATCTTTTGAAGCAATTAGATATTCAAGCAATAATTTCTTGTGATCATTTGGATATTGATAACTATAATATTTTCCTTAAATTAGACCAATCTTTAGAAAATTTGGAAAAATTTTATGATTTGATAGGACCAAGATATATGAAAAATGCAAGTTGGGGAATTAGAGCCGAATATATTAAATATAATAAATATTATAAATGTGATTATGGCGAATTTTGTAGTTGGTATCATTTAAAAGATGATTTAGTTGCTTCTCCAATTGCGAAAATTGAGGAGATACCTGGTGAACCGGTTTACGATTTTACGACAACCAATAACGATCATAGTTTTGTCGTTAATTCAATTGTGACTTCAAATTGTTTCATTGAGACAAGTGAAGGTCATAAAGTGGGTCTTGTTAAAAATTTATCTCTTATAGGAAATGTTACTGTTGTAAAGAATTCACAAATAGATATTATTAAAATATTGATCAAAGATAAAGTTAAAAATATATTGGACGTTGATCCCAAAGAATTTAAAAAATATACCCGAGTTTTATTGAATGGTGAAATTATTGGATTAACAGAGGAGCCTAGAAAACTTTATCATGAATTAAAACAAATGAAATATAATGGCACAATCGATCCACAAACTGGTATATCGCACGATATTAGATCAGAAATCGAGTGTAAAGATTTGAGAATCAATTGTGATACTGGTAGATTATATCACCCCGTTTTGAGGGTTGCAAATAATGAGATATTGTTGAGTCAAGAAATGATCGACTTAATATCAATTGATGATAAAGATAGTGCTGTGAAAATAACAAATTGGAATAAGTTTATGATGAAATTTCCAGGAGTTATCGAATATATTGATCCAGATGAGAAATATAATGCTATGATTGCAATGTTTCCATCAGATGTAGAAGATATGAGACAAAAAATGGTTACTTCTATGAATTTAATTAAAAAATTACATGATCAAGATTTCAAAAATATCGTCAATAGATACGATCAATTTACATATGTTAGATACACCCACTGTGAAATTCATCCGGCATTACTCATTGGTCTCGTTGTTTCTAATATTCCATTTTGCGAATGTAATCAGGGACCAAGAAATATATACCAATATTCTCAAGCCAGACAAGCGATGGGGGTTTATGCTACTAATTATAGAGACAGATTAGATATTTCGTACATCTTATATCATCCTCAAAGACCCATTGTTACAACAAGAACAATGAAATATATTGGTACTGATAAATTACCTGCAGGAGAAAATTGTATTGTAGCTATTGCTACTTATGGTGGTTACAATCAAGAAGATTCTAATATTATGAATAAGTCTGCCATCGAAAGAGGATTATTTAGATCTACATCTGTTAAAAAATATAGTACAACAATACAAAAAAATCAATCAACATCTCAAGACGACATTTTTATCAAACCAGATAGATCACAAGTTGTTGGTATGAGACAAGGAACTTACGATAAATTAAATGAAAAAGGTTATGCACCTGAAGAAACAGTTCTTGAAAATGGTGATATCTTGATAGGTAAAGTATCGCCTATTCAACCTGTAGGCAATAGTAACAAAATTTATAAAGATAGCAGCGAATATTATAAGTCTAATGTACCTGGCGCAATAGATAAAGTTTATACAGAAATTTACACAAGCGAAGGCTATGAAATGAGAAAAATTAGAGTCAGATCCGAAAGAGTACCAATCATTGGAGATAAATTCTGTTGTTACGACGGAGAACATGATGTTCTTACATCGGAAGGTTGGATTAAGATAAATGAATTAACTATTGATCATAAAGTAGCAACATTAGTAAATGGAAATACATTAGAATACCTGAACCCGATCGCATTACAAGAATACGATTATGATGGTAAAATGTATGTTGTTGACTCGAATCAAGTGAATTTGAAAGTGACGCCCAACCACCGTATGTATGTAGGTAATAGAGAGGGTACAAAATACGATATTGAACTTGCAGAAAAAATTTATGGTAAAAGCAGGAAATATCTCAAAAATGTAGAAAACCATAAAATAGACATGTCAAATGTACCAAAAGAACTTAAATTAAATCAATACGGAGAAGTTGAAAAATATTTAGTGTTTGATCAAGATGGCAATATATGCCATGAATTTGATATTGAATCATGGTTAATAATATTCGGAATATGGATTGCGGAAGGATCATTGAATGGTCGTAGGGCAATTCATTTTGCTGTACATAAACAAAGAGTAAGGGATAACTTAGAAAAATCATGTGATAAACTAAATATTAAATTGGGGAAATATAATGAACATAAAAATGAAGAGATCAAAAATTGTTATGCTATCAATGATATTAATTTGTATAAAACACTTGAACCAAATTATGGAGGTTCAATTAATAAATATTTACCGAATTGGGTATGGTATTTATCACCAAACCAATCAAAAGTTCTCATTCATGGAATGATGTTGGGTGACGGTCATATTATGAAAGGTACAATAACAATGAGATATGATACATCTTCAATTAAATTACGGGATGATTTACAAAGACTAGCATTGCATGCAGGGTATTCAGCCAATTGTTATTTGAAGTATAAAGCTGGACATGTGACAATTATTAAATCAAGGAATGGAGTTAAATTAGAAAAAGAAGAAACAATAACAAGTAATGCCGATGCATGGAGATTAACAATTGTAACTTCACAAAATAATCCGCTTGTAAATAAATCTCTTAAAGCTGATAAAAGTAATGCTAAGGATAGGTGGGAAGATTTTAAGGGAAAAGTATATTGTTGTACGGTTCCTGGCAAAGGTGTTATATATGTGCGTCGTTGTGGGTTAGTTGTTTGGTGTGGAAATTCGAGACATGGTCAGAAGGGAACTAACGGTATCCAATTATCAGCTCCCGATATGATGTTTAGTGCAAAAGGAATTAGTCCGGATATCATAATCAATCCAAATGCTATTCCATCTAGGATGACAACAGGACAATTGATCGAATGTTTAGTCGGTAAAGTAGCAGCATTAGAAGGTAATGAGATAGATGGAACCGCACTAAGTAAATTTGATATTTACGATATCAAAGAAAGATTAAAAAAATTAGGTTATGAAGAAAATGGTATTGAAATTATGTATAACGGAATGATCGGTAAAAGAATGAATGTCCCAATTTTCATTGGTCCTACATATTATCAAAGATTAAAACATATGGTAGCTGATAAAATTCATTCAAGAGCTAGAGGTCCACAAACTATTTTGACAAGACAACCGCCAGAAGGTAGATCAAGAGATGGTGGATTAAGATTTGGTGAAATGGAACGTGATTGTATGATTGCCCATGGATTAGGTAGATTTTTAAAAGAAAGATTATTGGAAACAGCAGATGTTTATCATGCTTATGTATGTGGCAAGTGTGGATTATTTGCCCAAAGAATGTTGAGAAAAGACAATAAACCTTATCAAACCAAGAAAGATATCTATTTCTGTCAAGCTTGTAAAAATTATACAGATATCTATAAAATCAGAATCCCATATGCTTTTAAACTTTTGCTCCAAGAATTATTGGCCATGAATATTTGCCCAAGAATACATGTCAAAAAGAATAGTTACGAATAATTTGTTTAAGTTATAATACTTTATTTATTAACACAATAAATAAATTAACAATCCAATATTTTTGATCCCACAATCCCACCAACGACTGGAACAAGACATACTGTAGCTGCACCTAATGGTCTCCAATAATGTGCTAATTTACCTTTTTTAAATAATTTTTTTTTGAAACATAGTTTTCCAGTTCCATAAACACCATACGCAAAGGTCGTAGGTCCAACAACCGCATATGTGACTTGTGCACTACCTAAACTCCATATTACACATGCTGGAGTCACAAAATCAAATGATGGTGGTATCATTTTTAAAACTATAGAAATACATAATCGGCTAAATATTATAATTTCATTTTTTTTATACTTGATATACAAGTAGTTTAATTACATAATATGGATACCTTATGGAATCTATATTATTGCTTCCTTGATATGAAAATTTTATAAGAAAACACATCAAATGATATTTTTGATGTTTATTTTATGATTGATATCATAGCCAATTATTTGATAATTTTTTATAAATCGTTGCCGAAATATCAATGAATGTAACTTAATGAAAAAGATTATTAGATAACAATTTAGGCATGTATATATATCTTTTACCAGTCATATAAATATAGTTCAGGCCAGAGAATCCACAATATAACAACCTGATATTTTATCTGGAAATCCATATTGTTGATTGATGGCCGGAACTTTACAAAAATACTTTTTGTAAAGTCACGCGATCGGATGAAGTGTGCACTTCACCCAATTCCGGAATTATCCGATCGATAACTCGGCTGCTATCTTACAATATTGTGATAGTCAAAAGATATAATAAGTTCACATTTGATAAAATTTGTATTGTGAAATAACAGCCTGGAATATTTTCAATATAACTTAACAAATTAGTAGTAGCATATTATACTTTCCCTTATTCATAAGTGACACTTGTGGATTATTCATAATATAAATATTGAAAAAAAATATATTTGTTTAATAAGCTTAATAAAATTAAATTATGACGACTGTCAAGTTCCCAAACGATGAAAGATATTTTGTTATCCCAACAAACTTAATCACATCTGAATCTTATTTGACAGCACTAATTAATTTTACAAATTCAAATATTGTAACATTGTCTTGTACTTATGAAGAATTTGAACCTATCTATCAAACTCTGACCAATCAAATCAATTTAGATAAATATTGTGAAACATTTATTGATCGGAATTATTATGGCGCTAATCTTCCAAACTATGATAATTTACTGAAATTTTGTATCGGTAAACTATCCAATTTCCTGTCAACACCAAAAAGTATTCTGATGGCTAACGATCTAGATGAATATACATGCTATAAAAAAAATATGCCTGAACATATTGTTCCTTTTCAAATGATTACAATTGAAGAAAATTTTACCAGGCCATCTTTCAAAAAAATTAATTTTCAAAATAAATTAAAAATAAATCATGATACAGATTTTTTTTGGGCTAGTTTTTATGATGGGATACCATTTAGCGCAAGAGGAAATAATAAAATTAGTAAAAGAATTTTTAAAGTATTAACTGCCAGAATAGATAGTCATTTATCACAAAGTACAATAAATATCATTGAAGAAATAGTAAATTCTTATAAAATTAGCGGAGATGAAATTACCTTATGTAAAAGTTTAATGGAAATCTATAGAGGTGTTAAACATGATGAAATTAAATTAAAATGTTTGGGAGAAGAATCGTACTGTAGAATTAGATATATTGATCAAAGTCAAGCATGGTTCAAACATGTAGAAATGTTCCCTGTTCTTCATCCAGAAAATATCAAAAAGGCATCAGAAATTTATTACGATTCCGATATAAATATGGAACATTGTATTCATGAAGTAAATATTATAAAATATCCTAATTGTAAACATTGTCAACAATGCGGTATTAAACAAAATGTGAAACTCTATCTTGGTTTCATTAATATATATCCATTATAAAACATTTTTCCCGAATATGTATTTCTATTACTTTTATTATATAATCATAAAAGTGATTAAGTATCATAAATTGTTAAATAAAAAGTAATAAGCTGAATAAATATATTTTTATTAATTTACTGATAATAACAGTACATCACAACCTAGATGTTGTGGCGCGCGACAACATCTTTAGATTAGGTCTACGCAGGAGTTACCACAATATAATAATCATAAAATAGATATTATTGGACAATTTTATGATTATTATATTGTGGTAACTCCTGCGTGGACCCATAATATAGTTATTATCGCCATATTATTTTTATAATAAATATTATTAATAATTGAATTGTCCAGCTTATTACTTTTTGTAGCAAATTTGGGTACTCTTTACTTTTTTAGTAATCAATAAAAAGTGATAGATTCTGCTAATCGGAAAAAAATATTTTATAATGAGTATAATTCAGCAAAATGAAGATTCAATGGCATTGACGACAAAACCAAACATAAAGATGTAGAATATGAATAATTTTAAATAATGTTCAATGAACTGGTCTCTCGTGTAGTTATATATTTTAAATAAAGTTATTACAATCGATACAACGAGAGCACCTATCGTTCCTGTTATCAAAAATCTTTGGGATTTAGTTAAACCGCATTGATTGGATATATATAATCCAAACATATTCAATAGGCCAAGAAATAGAGGTGCGCCAAATGAATATAGTGGGTAAGAAACGTTAATCTTATTACCATAACTTGAAACAATCAAAAAAAATAGAATAAAGACAGGCCATGACGACCCAACAACAAAAGATTTTATATATTTATCCATTCTATATATTTCTAATTTATTTTTTTGTTTTCTTTCAAAATATCGCTTAATAGTGCTTTATCAAACTCCATGTTGGCTTCCTCTCTAGTTTTGAATTTGCCAAAATCGTTATAATTTGATATTGGGTGTGAGAAAAATATAATTGTAAAAAGAGGATTATTTTTGAAACCAGACCAATAATTAGTAAATCGATTAGCACAAGCAATAGTATAATCTGTTTTGTTTGTTATCGCGTGCCAATACCAAGGTGGATTAAATAACATATCGCCTTCATCCAGCAAAACCTCAAATCGTGGTATATTCAATGGATAATCACCAGGTTTTGCATTACAAATATCTAACTGGCTCACCGCAAATAATCCAGTTCTACTTAATAAAGGCTTAAGATATCTTGAATACTTTGGATCTATCAAATACCACAATTTTTGTCCTTTAATATTATAAAAAAAGTTTCCAGTGATTGAACAATGTAAACTAGTACCTGTACCTTTACCACCAATAAATAAATTGGTAATATGAACCTCGTTTTTAATATCTTCACCAGTATAGTATTTTATTTTCTCCAAATCAAGATAGTCCAATAGTTCTGGATGAAGACCAAATATTCTGCTCACGTTATTAGCATACCTTTTCCCTCCTTTTTTGATTGAATCAACAAATTGACTTATGGTAATATAGTTATATTTTTCGGTTGTTTTTGTTTGGATATAATTTTTATGCGCTCTAATATCAGCATTCTCAATAATAGGTAATTCTGTGGAACCATAATTTTTGGCAAAGAAATCAAGATCCCAATCTTTAATCGCTTTAGAATCTTTCAAAAAATTTTTAATCACAATAGGTGTTGTGAAATTATTGGATAATTTTATAAATTTATCTTTGGTCAGTTCTGATATATCGATTGAAGGTATGTGGTCTGGCTTAATAAAATGTGTAAATGGTGCATGATTATAATAATGCTGGTTTTCATCATCATACATTTTACTAACGATGTTTTGAAAGTGTTTAGTTTTGTTATCGGATTCTTGAGTGCTTAAATTAGTGCCAAAATGACTGTTCAAGATTGCAATAATATTATAGTAGTTAATAAATAATAAAATAAATAAAATGATAAGCAATAACAATATAATTTGTTTTTTATTCATTCAGTTATAAATAACTACAAGATAATTTTATTACAATTCATAAACTAAAATCAATTTAATAATCTATTCACAAAATCGCTAATTTCTTCTTCGGACATTTCAGGGAGTTCAGAAACTAATGTATCATTAAACACTTTCCTTTTCTCGTCAGACTCATCTGCAGAATAATGGTAATAATGTTTTGTGAGTTTTGAAGGATCTTCTTGTAATCCTAATTTTGAGATATTCTGAAGATCACGAAAAAGGCATTTATTATAGGGAACCAATAATTTGCCTTTAGGACCAAAAGTAATTCTTAAATTAGAACCAAGAAGAGAAAATGTTTTGAACGCCTTTTCTAACTCTGTATCAAATCTTGCAATAACAACAGATTGTTGTCCAAATTGTGATTTTCCGTAAGGTATAACTTCTAATTTTATATTCCCATATTTGGTAATAAATTGATACAGAGCTTCAACACATTGATTGAAATTTGGATTAAATTTATCAGAATCAAGATCGAAAGAACCTAAAAATGAAATTGTCACATGTCCTATAGAAATACCAGACAATGTAAATATTTCGTACGCGCATGTTAGTGGACCCAATTGGCAAAGCTCTTGGCACGCATTCCTTATATCTTCACTTGTTTGGCAATAAATCAACCTTTTCTCTTCTCCAATATTTTTAATATATAAATTTCCTGTGTGGAAGAAAATAGTTTGAATATGTTGTTGAGGTGTAAGCAAGACTGGAACAAGGCTGCACATGTTACTTATCTACAGAAGAAACTTTAAAAATATCCAACAAATAGTTTATTCTTCAATTTTTTTCCCAATGAATGCAAGTTAAGAAAAAAAGTCTATCAATCAAATACTAATTTGATTAGTTATATTAAGAATATTCCAAGCTGCTGTTCCACAATATAAATTCTATCAAATGGAAATCTGTTAAATTATTTGATTATTATAATATTGTAAGATAACAGCAGAGCTATTAATCGAATAGTTTCTTCATATGGGAGAATCCCCAATATGGATTACCAGATAAAATATCAGGTTGTTATATTGTGGATTCTCTGGCCTGGATTGTATGAGTGGACAACAAAAGATTGCCATATCTTATAAATTGTTACCCAACAATCTTTTCCATTGATTTTTCCTTAATGAATATATTTTTTGGAAAGTACAATATGATACGAATAGTTATGATAATTATACATGATTCGATACTTGTGGAATAATTGAAATAGTTACATAAAAACGATTAAAGCTTGTGATAACTACGATTGATAATGACTATTTTGGCAGTTGTATTGGGAATTATCTTTTTTGTTATTGGATATTGTACTACATATGTGCCACCATCTACCGGATTTTTTCATAGTAAATGGTCATCCGTATTATTGAGACTTCAAAATGGTATAGCTCTTTCAATACTATGCATCTGTTTTGTAGTCTGTTTTAACGTTTTTTTTGACTATATCGTTGACATAAGTTATAAAAATAGTTTAGGAAACGATGTCATATCACTACATTGAACTAATTTAGGTGGATAAATATGGCTCTCAACATCGTATTTATCATCTGCTTTTTTTATAAGTTCATAAAACTCTTCTAATGTGCCTTTTAGATAAGAATAATGAGTGATCTTAAAATCAAAATATTTAATAAGAGTAAAAATGTAATTACTTGAGTGCGAGATACCTGTGTAAATAATACCATTTGTGATATAATCTTTGTCTAAAAATCTTCTCAAAAAAAATAAATCGACTAAATAAACAAATATTTCTCTTTCTAGGCTACTCTTAATTTCATTAATTTGGGATACATCTTTTAAAATATCAAGTTTAATATAGTTTGGCAATCCGTAATTATGTCTCATACTTTTATCATAATACAGATCGTTCTGTTGGACATGAAGTAGTTTACTGAAACGATCTAATTTTTCGTAATAAGATTCAACATATTGAAAATAATCGTTAAATTTTTTAATCAAATAAGTATCAATTAACATATTTATTTTTTGATTAATATTTTTATGGTGATATTTATTCCTAATTTTGTCAATAAAATATTTTTTTTTGGCTAAAAAATCAGGATATTGTGGTCTTTTCCCATATATTAAATCATGTATCCCCATAACTTCTTCAACATTTATTTTTAATAAATTTTTAATTTCTTGAATATCGTCTTTTGATATCGATCCACTGGCAATTACTTTGCCGACAAATCCGTCTAAAGCGAATAATGCTTTGTGGTAATTAATAACATAATCTCTAATATCTATATAATGCAATCTAACATTAGGGAAAGTATTTGATTTTGATACAACATTCTTGTCTCTATCAATTAAAAAACTTGAAACAAACAAGTCAAAAATTTCATGAATATACTTTTTTTTTGTTTTAGTCAATAGGGTATTTATGTCGGTGGATTGAATCTCGAAAAAAAAATCGTATATTTTATCTTTTTCAGAAATTTGATCAAAATTATCAACTAGATAATTAACAATATCAACACTTCTTAGATCGGAACATTTTGTTTGCATATTAATTTTTAAATGGATATCCATAAAAATATAAATAACTTTCTCAATACCATTTATTTTACCTTCTAATCTCATAACATTTAGGGGACCATTTATAAATTTTTTTAAATGTTTCATTATAAAACTATCTTATATAATAAACTATTAGTCTTTCTAAATATAAAAAATATCTTCATTAAAATTAAATCATGGACAATTTAAGTCATCTTACATTTGGAGAACTCAGAAAAGAGTTAGCAAAATACAAAAATAACGAAGTCAAAAGTAAGTTAATTAGATGTATTATGTATAAAAGGTATTTAAATCACATTAAAATGAAACAAGAGTATGAACAGAAAAAAAAATTAAAAAAAGAGTCGTTCGAAATAATTAATGAAATGCATAGTGAAGAGTCTCACGATTTATCACAATCGCCTGAACAAGAAGAAAGTTCTGAGGAAAGCCATAATAACGATAGAAATATCAAATTATACGACAGAGATAAAGCTAATAGTCATTTAATGGAGAGGTTAAATAACGATTTAGATATTAGAAAAATAAAAAATAGTTTAATAAAACCCACATTTGTCCCTCCATTTGCCGATAATCCTGGTGATAATTTTGCTGCTTTCAAATCAAAAAAGAAAATCAAACAATAAGCCTATAAAAAGGCGATACGATAGAAGTTTCGCTCGATCTAATAATCCTGACAATATCTCCTTTTTTGAGTCCATAATATTTTGCTACAGGGTCTGTTGACAACATTCTTGGAATATTTCTTTTTTTACATTTATAATCGACATAAAAATTATCGTTATTTTGATCTATAATCTCATATTTTGGAACTAGCATGTTATCAACTAAATTAATCATTAAATCTTCTTCCAAAAATACTTCTGTTTTTAAATAATTGTTGGCTATTTGTTGTAATGCTTTAGTCGTTATATCGTTAACAATAATTATTTTTGGCATCTCTTTATACTTTAATAAAAATTCACTAATATTAGATTGTTTGCTAATAGATGTTATTTTTTGATACATAATTTTAATAATTAATTTTGTGTCATTTTTATTTTTTGGATTATCTAAATTAATAGTGTATGTATAATCGTCAGATTGTGTATCAATGATCATCTTTATATTTTTATCTAAATTTTCCTTTTTTAATAATCCTCTTTCTGTCAACATTTTTACACTATTTTGTAAAATAGTTTTTCTGATATCTTCATTATTTTTTTCCACTTGAAATATTTTTATTTTTTTATCATCCGATCCACCTTGACTAAAATTTATATCGGACCCAAATTGATCGATATTTATTGATACTATTTCGTAATTATCTTTACTCATATAGTTATATAATTATATGATATATTTAAGTATTTAATTTTCATTTTTTTTTAATTTATTTTAACATATCTCGTCGATACATGTGAAGAACAAGAGACCAAAAATCCCCCATCTTGATTATCTTCGGAATCTAAATCGATTAACTCTTCATCTGAATTCTCGGGGGATGGTTTTTCTTCTGGAAAAGAATTTTTGATCATCTCTTGAATATTTTGATTATTTGACACTTTATTTATAATATCTATATTACCCAATTTTAACTGTTCGTTTGTCTCTTGAACAATAGATTTAATATCTTGATCATTAAATCCACCTGTTTGTCCTTCCATATCTAGATCTAAATCGATCGTTTCAAAAAATTCTTTTTTTGTTTCTTCCAACATATCTCCAATGTCAGATTCATCATGCAATTTTATGTCTAATCCAAAAACACTAAAATCTCTTCTAATTTTGTTTTTTAAGCCGGGTTCTGTAATATAAATTAAATTTGGATTATATCCTCTCAAAACATCTACAATAAAAGAGAAAGAACTGGGATCACAGTCAATAACAATTTTGTTTCCATCTATAAATATTGTATCGTGTGACTTTTTTGACTGTATAATATTAGATAATATGGGGGATCTACTTAATATTTTTGAACTTATAAAAAATTTGGAACCATCAACAATGACTTCGTATAAATTATTCATCTAATCTAATTAATTAAATTATGTTTAAGTGAATTATACCTATTATAAAATATTTTTTCCGGGTCTTTACAAAAATACTTTTTGTAAAGTCGCGCGATTGGGTGAAGTATAACTTCACCCAATCCCGGTTAGCTAATTCTATTACTTTTTATAGTTAAATACAAAAGTGAAAAGTAGCCAAAATAGATAAATGAAAAGAGATAAACTGAATAATTGTATTTTTAATATTATTTTTTATGAAAGTCAT
>Ga0315900_10008717_pt1 | contig 13011 bp, 13 predicted proteins | sample LakEriMetagenome_FD_203521 | JGI IMG/M metagenome (GOLD analysis project Ga0315900, IMG submission 203521) | Freshwater fungal communities from buoy surface, Lake Erie, Ohio, United States - Buoy 12 MA114 | ecosystem: Environmental > Aquatic > Freshwater > Lake > Lake biofilm | place: USA: Lake...
TTCACCACCGGCCGCATCTACGAGCGCGTGATCGCCAAGGAGCGCCGCGGCGACTACCTCGGCGCGACGGTGCAGGTCATCCCGCACATCACCGACGAGATCAAGCGCAACATCCTGCTCGGCGCCGGCGAGTCCGACGTCTGCATGGTCGAGATCGGCGGCACGGTGGGCGACATCGAGTCCTTGCCCTTCCTCGAGGCGATCCGCCAGCTCGGCGTCGAGCTCGGCCGCAACCACTGCGTCTTCATGCACCTGACGCTGGTCCCCGTGGTCGGCGGGTCGGGCGAGATCAAGACCAAGCCGACGCAGCACTCGGTCAAGGAGCTGCGCGGCATCGGCATCCAGCCGGACATCCTGCTGTGCCGCGCGCACGACCCGCTGCCCGCCGAGCAGCGCCGCAAGATCGCGCTCTTCACCAACGTCGAGGAGCGCGCCGTCATCTCCGCGGTGGACGCGCGCGACATCTACGAGATCCCGATGCTGCTGCACGAGCAGGGCCTCGATGCGATCGTGGTCGAGAAGCTCCGCCTCGAGGCGCAGGCCAAGCCCGCGGACCTCTCGCAGTGGCAGGCCGTGGTCGACGCCAAGGCCAACCCGTCGGCCGAGGTCGACATCGCGATGGTCGGCAAGTACGTGCAGATCCGCGACTCCTACATCTCGCTCAACGAGGCGCTGACCCACGCCGGCGTGCAGACCCGCACCCGCGTGCGGATCCACTTCATCGAGTCCACCGACATCGAGGAGCGCGGCACGGCGCTGCTCGAGGGCATGGACGCGGTCCTGGTACCGGGCGGCTTCGGCGAGCGCGGCATCGAGGGCAAGATCGCCGCCATCAAGCACGCCCGCGAGCGCGGCATCCCCTATCTCGGCATCTGCCTCGGCATGCAGCTGGCGGTGATCGAGTACGGCCGCAACGTGCTCGGCCTCGACGGCGCCAACAGCACCGAGTTCAACCGCGCGTCGCCGCATCCCGTGATCGCGCTGATCACCGAGTGGCAGGACGCGGCGCGCGGCGCGCAGGCGCGCGACGAGTCCTCGGCCAAGGGCGGCACCATGCGCCTCGGCGCGCAGGACGTGCAGCTCGCCGACGGGTCCCGGGCGCGGTCGCTCTACGGCCGCGGGACGATCCGCGAGCGGCATCGCCACCGCTACGAGTTCAACAACACCTACATGGATCGGTATCGCGCCGGCGGGCTCGCCTTCACCGGCCTGTCGGGCGATGGTCTGGTCGAGATCGTCGAGCTCGCGGGCCATCCGTGGTTCCTCGCCACGCAGTTCCATCCCGAGTTCACCTCCAACCCGCGCGACGGGCACCCGCTCTTCACCGGCTTCGTGGCGGCCGCGCTCGCGCGGCGCGGCGCGGCGGGCAGGGGCTGAGATGCGCCTCGGGTCCTTCGAGGTCGGCGCCCGCGAACCGCTGTTCCTGATCTCCGGACCCTGCGTCATCGAGAGCGCGGCGCTCTGCGAGGAGGTCGCGGGCCGCATGCTCGAGATCACGCGTCCGCTCGGCATCCCGTACATCTTCAAGGCCTCGTTCGACAAGGCGAACCGCAGCTCGCGTTCGAGCTTCCGCGGGCCGGGGCTCGAGGGCGGGCTCAAGGTGCTCGCCGACATCCGCAGCCGTTTCGGCGTGCCGGTGCTGACCGATGTGCACGAGGACACGCCGCTCGCCGAGGTCGCCTCGGTGGTTGATGTGCTGCAGACGCCGGCGTTCCTCTGCCGCCAGACCAACTTCATCGTCGGCGTCGCCTCGCAGGGCAAGCCGGTCAACATCAAGAAGGGCCAGTTCCTCTCGCCGTGGGAGATGCAGAACGTGGTCGACAAGGCGCGATCCACCGGCAACGCGCAGGTGATGGTCTGCGAGCGCGGCTTCTCCTTCGGCTACAACAACCTCGTCTCCGACATGCGCGCGCTCGCGGTGATGCGCCGCACGGGATGCCCGGTGGTGTTCGACGCGACCCACTCCGTGCAGCTGCCGGGCGGGCAGGGCGGCTCCTCCGGCGGCCAGCGCGAGTTCGTGCCGGTGCTGGCCCGCGCGGCGGTGGCCGCCGGCGTCGCCGGCGTCTTCATGGAGACCCACCCGGATCCTGCGCGCGCCCTCTCCGACGGGCCGAACGCCTGGCCGCTCGCGCGCATGCCCGCGCTGCTCGAGACGCTGGTGGCGCTCGACCGCAGCGTCAAATCACGACCTTTCGAGGAAGACGAAGCATGAGCCGCATCAAGCACATCAAGGCGCGCGAGGTGATGGATTCGCGCGGCAACCCCACCGTCGAGGCCGATGTGGTGCTCGCCAGCGGCGCGATGGGCCGCGCGGCGGTGCCCTCGGGCGCGTCCACGGGCACGCGCGAGGCCGTCGAGCTGCGCGACGGCGACCGCAAGCGCTACATGGGCAAGGGCGTGCTGAATGCGGTGGCCAACGTCGACGGCCCGATCCGCAAGGCGCTGCGCGGGCGTGATGCCCGCGACCAGGCCGAGATCGACGCGCGGTTGATCGCGCTCGACGGCACGGAGAACAAGTCCCGTCTCGGCGCGAACGCGCTGCTCGCGGTGTCGATGGCCACGGCGCATGCGGCGGCGGCCGACGCCGGCCAGCCGCTGTGGCGTTACCTGGCGCGCGGCAAGAAGCCGCTGATGCCGGTGCCGATGATGAACGTCATCAACGGCGGCGCCCACGCCGACAACAGCCTCGATGTGCAGGAGTTCATGATCCTGCCGGTGGGCGCCAAAAGCTTCTCCGAAGCGCTGCGCCAGGGCGCCGAGGTGTTCCACACGCTCAAGGGCATCCTCAAGGGGCGCAAGCTCACGACCGCGGTGGGCGACGAGGGCGGATTCGCGCCCGACCTCGCCTCGAGCGAAGCGGCGCTGAAGCTCCTGCTGCAGGCCATCGAGAAGGCGGGCTACAAGCCGGGCCGAGACATCTGCCTCGGTCTCGATGTCGCGAGCTCGGAGTTCTTCCGCGACGGCCGCTACACGCTGCACGGCGAGCACCGCAGCTTCACGGCGGCGCAGTTCGCGCGCTACCTCACCAAGCTCTGCGACAAGTACCCGATCGTCACCATCGAGGACGGCATGGCCGAGGGCGATTGGGAGGGCTGGGCGGGCCTCACCGCCGCGCTCGGCAAGCGTGCGCAGCTGGTCGGCGACGACCTGTTCGTCACCAACCCGAAGATCCTCGCCGAGGGCATCGCCAAGGGCATCGCCAACTCCATCCTCATCAAGGTCAACCAGATCGGCACGCTGACCGAGACCTTGGAGGCCATCGCGCTCGCCCAGGGGGCCGGCTACTCGGCCGTCGTCTCCCACCGCTCGGGCGAGACCGAGGACACCACCATCGCGGACATCGCCGTCGCGACCGCCGCCGGCCAGATCAAGACCGGGTCGCTCTCGCGCTCGGACCGCATCGCCAAATACAACCAGCTGCTGCGCATCGAGGAGGCGCTCGGCCCGCGTGCGCGCTACGCCGGCCGCGACGCGTTCCCGGTGCGCGTCTGAACGGCCCGCTTTATTTCGGTCCGTCACGGGGTTAACCTTCGCGCCATGGCCAAATGGTTCGCCGGCGTCCTGGTCGCAGCTCTGGTGCTCCTGCAGTACCGGATGTGGCTCTCCGACGACGGCGTGAGCGAGACGCTGCGCCTCGCGCAGGCGGTCGAGTCGCAGAAGGCGACCAACGACGGGCTCCGTGAGCGCAACGCGCAGCTGGCCGCCGAGGTCGCCGACCTCAAGGACGGTTTCTCCGCCCTCGAGGAACGCGCGCGCAGCGAACTCGGCATGGTCGCGCCCGACGAGACCTTCTACCAGGTGGTGCCGCGCGTCGCGCAGTCCGCCGCGCCTGCGGCGGCACCTGCGCCGTCGGCGTCCGCTGCACCCGCCCGCTCGGCGCAGCGCTGAGGCCGGCGGTTTGTCGCTCCCGCCGTACTGGCTCGTCATGCCGGCGGCGGGCCGCGGCGAAAGGCTCGGCGCCGGCATCCCCAAGCAATATCTCCCGCTGCTCGGCAGACCCATGCTCGAGTGGTCGCTCGCGCCCTACCTCGCCGACGCCGATTGCCGCGGCGCGGTGGTGGTCGCGGCCGCGGGCGACATCCACTGGGCCGCGCTCCGCCCGCGGCTCTCGCGCCCGGTACGCGACGCGGTGGGCGGCGCGACGCGCGCCGACTCGGTGGCCTCGGGTCTGGCTGCGCTGCGCGCGGCGCGGGCCGGCGACGACGACTGGGTGCTGGTGCACGATGCCGCGCGGCCTTGCGTGACGGCGGCCGAGATCGCCGCGCTGCGGGCCGCGGTCGGCGCCGATATGCAGGCGGCGGGCGGTCTGTTGGCCCTGCCGCTCGCCGATACGCTCAAGCGCGGCGATGCGGCGCACGGCGCGCTGCGCAGCGCGGGTACGCTGTCGCGCGAATCGTTGTGGCGTGCGCTCACCCCGCAGATGTTCCGGCTCGGCGCGCTGCAGCGTGCGCTCGAGGCCGCCGCCCGTGACGGCCGCAGCCCCACCGACGAAGCGCAGGCCCTCGAGTGGCAGGGTCTCGCGCCGCGGCTCGTGGCGGGCGAGGCGACCAACCTCAAGGTCACGACGCAGGCCGATGTGACGCTGGCGGAGGCCATCCTCGCGGCGCGCCAGGCCGTCGCGGCCCGCCCCGCGGCCGTGTCGGGGTCGCGTCCATGATCCGGGTCGGCTCGGGCTTCGATGTCCACGCCTTCGGCCCCGGCGACCATGTGATGCTCGGCGGGGTGCGCATCGCGCACGCCGCGGGGGTGCGCGCCCACTCGGACGGCGATGTGCTGCTGCACGCGTTGTGCGACGCGCTGCTCGGCGCCGCGGGGCTCGGCGACATCGGACAGCATTTCCCGGATTCCGACCCGCGCTGGCGCGGTGCGCCGAGCTCGGGCTTCGTCGAGGCGGCGGTGTCGATGCTCCGCGAGCGCGGCTGGCAGGTGGTGAACGCCGACCTCACGCTGCTCGCCGAGGCGCCGCGCATCGGACCGCACCGCGAGTCGATCCGCGCCCGCGTCGCCGCGCTGCTGCAGGTGGCGCCGGACGCGGTGAACCTCAAGGCCACGACCACGGAGCGCCTCGGCTTCGTCGGCCGCGAGGAGGGTCTCGCCGCGCAGGCGAGCGTGCTCATCGGGCGCGCCGCTTGACCGCGGCCCCCGTTTGAGCGGCGCCGCGATGGGCGATTGGCGGGCGTTGGCGCTCGATCCGCCGCGGGCCTACGGGCCGCCGCTCGGCACCGCGCGGCTGCGCACGGTCCCCGAGGACTTCCAGGTCGAGGAGCGGCTCGGTTTCGAGCCCTCGGGCGCCGGCGATCATGTGCTGGTGCGGGTGCGCAAGCGCGGCGCCAACACCGCGTGGGTGGCGCGCGAGCTCGCGCGCATCGCCGGTGTCCGTCCGCACGACGTCGGGTATGCCGGCCTCAAGGACCGCCACGCCGTCACGACGCAATGGTTCAGCCTGCCCGCGCGCCGGCAGGGTCCCGCGGCGCTCGCCGAGGCGCGCGGCGAGGGTTGGGAGGTGCTCGAGGCGCACGCGCACCGGCGCAAGCTGCCCCGCGGCGCGCTGGCGGGCAACGACTTCCGCATCGTGCTGCGCGGCTTCGACGGCGACCGTGAAGCCTTGGAGCGCCGCGTCGAGAAGCTGCGCCAGCACGGCGTGCCCAACTATTTCGGACCGCAGCGCTTCGGCCGCGACCTCGCCAACCTCGCGGTGCTGCGCGGCGGCGCGCCGCCGCGCGAGGGGCGGGGCTTCGTGCTGTCCGCAGCCCGCAGCCTGATCTTCAACGCCGTGCTCGCGGAGCGCGTCCGCGAGGGCACCTGGAACCGGCTGCTCGCAGGCGAGCGCGCGAACCTCGACGGGCGCAACTCGAACTTCCTCGTCGAGTCGCCCGACACGGTGCTCGAGCAGCGCGCGGCGGCGCTCGACCTGCACCCGACCGGCCCGCTGTGGGGCGAGGGCGACAGCGGCACGCGCGGCGCGGTGGCGGCCTTCGAGCAGGGCATCGCCGACCGCTTCCCGGCGCTCACGGATCTGCTGCGCGGCGCGGGCCTCGAGGCGGCCCGGCGGCCGCTGCGCATGGCGGTGCAGGACCTCGCCCTCGCCTGGCTGCCGGCGGGCGACGGACGCGATTGCGAGTTGCGCTTTGCGTTGCGTGCAGGCAGTTTCGCGACGGTCGCGTTGCGCGAACTCATGGAGCCGTCGTCGGCGGGCGACGCGGCGGTCGATTCGGAGGAAGAGCATGGTTGAGATCCAGGATCATGGTCCGGTGCGTGAGATCCGTCTCGCGCGGGCGCCGGTCAACGCGCTGTCCGCGCAGTTCGCGGGCGCGATCGATGCGGCCCTGTCGGACGCGTATGCGGCCGGCGAGGGCGGCGGCACGGTGCGCGCGGTGGTGCTCTCCGGCCAGCCCGGCATGTTCTCGGCCGGGCTCGACGTCCGCGAGGTGATGGCCTCTGCGGCATCGCTGCGGGCGCTCATGGTGGCGTTCTGGCGCCTGCAGCAGCGGATCGCGCGCGGCCCGCTGCCGGTGGTGGCCGCGCTGACCGGTCACGCGCCCGCAGGCGGCACGGTGCTCGCCGTGCTCTGCGACCACCGCGTCATGGCCGAGGGCAAGTTCCGCATGGGCCTGAACGAGGTGCAGGTCGGCCTGTTCCCCGGTGAGACCATCTTCCGCTGTTTCGAGCGTCTGGTCGGCAGGGGGCGCGCCGCTGCGCTGCTGCCGCGCGGCGCGATGCTCACGCCCGCCGAGGCGCTGGCGGCGGGCCTCGTGGACGAGGTCGTCGAGCCCGCCCGCGTGGTGCCGCGCGCGATCGAACTCGCCGCGGAGTGCGCCGCGCTGCCGCCGATGGCCTACCGTCGCACGCGCGCGATGGTGCGCGCCGACCTCGCGGAGCTTTTCGCGGCCTCGCCCGAGGAGATCGCCCGGCAGATGGGCGACGACTGGGTGACCGACGAGACCCGCGAGAAGATGTCGGCGATACTCGCGCGCCGTTGACGGCGCGCGGCGTGGAGCTGTCGCGCCGTTGACGGCGCGCGGCGGCGTTCAGGCCCGCAGCAGCACGTAGATCGCGCCGGTACCGCCGTCGATCTGCCGCGCCGAGCAGAACGCGACGACATCATCGTCGCGCCGCAGCAGCACGTTCACCGCGTTCTTGAGCACGGGGCCGCGCGAACCCGAGCCGAGGCCCTTGCCGTGCACGATGCGCAGGCAACGCGCCTGGCTCGCGTGGGCGCGGGCGAGGAAATCGCGCAGCGCGGGCTTGGCCTCCTTCAGCGTCATGCCGTGCAGGTCGAGTTCGTCGTCGACCCGCCAACGACCGCGGCGCAGGTCGCGCAGCGTCGACTCGCGCACGCCCTCGCGGCGGTAGGAGAGGGCGTCGGCGGCTTCGACATCCAGCTGGGCGGGCGTGAGCTCGAGGCTGTCCTCGAGGACCTCCTCGACGGCACGGCGCGAGAACACGGCGCGCGCCGGCGGCTTGCGGCGTTTGGGCGTGCGTACGCGCGGCGTGGCCGGCAGCGGCGTGACGCCCCGCATCGCCTCGCGGAAGGCCTTGCTGTCCTCGTCGTCCTTGTCGCGCATGCTGCCCTGCACCGGCGCGCTGTCGCCGGTCCGCCGACATCCAGTATATTGCCCGCGCCATGAAGATACTCGTCAGCAACGATGACGGCTACCGCGCCCCCGGACTGGCCGCCCTGCGCGGGTCGCTCGAGGGTCTCGCCGAGCTCACCACGGTCGCGCCCGAGCGCAACCACAGCGGGGCGAGCAACGCGCTCACGCTGGAGATGCCGCTGCGGGTCACCGAGTTCGGGCCCGGCGCGTACTTCGTCTCCGGTACGCCCACCGACTGCGTCCACCTCGCGATCTCGGGGCTCTTCGACCACGAACACGACATGGTGGTCTCGGGCATCAACAACGGCGAGAACCTGGGCGACGATGTCCTCTACTCGGGCACGGTGGCCGCAGCGATCGAAGGGCGCTTCCTCGGGCTGCCGACGGTGGCTTTCTCGTTGCGCCGGCCGGCCGACGGCGAACCGGACTTCACGGCCGCGGGCAAGGTGGCGCGGCTCGTCGTGCAGCGGCTGCTGGCCGAGCCTCTGGAACGCACCATGATCCTCAACGTCAACATCCCGCATCTGCCCTTCGAGCGGCTGCGCGGGTTCCGCAGCACCCGGCTCGGTGCGCGCCACCGCGCCGATCGCGTGGTGCCGACGACCGATCCGCGCGGCCGCCCCGTCTGGTGGGTGGGTGCGGCGGGCGAGGGCGAGGACGACGGTCCCGGCACCGATTTCCATGCGGTGGCGGAGGGCTACGTGTCGGTCACGCCGTTGCAGGTCGACCTCACGCGCCATGCGGCGATCGATCCGGTCGCGCGCTGGCTCGAAGGCATCGGCTGACGGCGCACGACGCCCGTCGCCTCCGCATGGACGCCCGTCTCGACGGCATCGGACTCACCTCGGCCCGCACCCGCGAGCGGTTGGTGCAGCGGCTGCGCGAGCAGGGCATCCAGGACGAGGCCGTGCTGGCGCGGATCCGCGAGGTGCCCCGGCACATCTTCATGGACGAGGCGTTGTCGAGCCGCGCCTACGAGGACACCGCGCTGCCGATCGGTTTCGGCCAGACGATCTCCCAGCCCTACATCGTCGCGCGCATGACCGAGGCGATGCTCGAGCGCCGCTCGCCGCGCACCGTGCTCGAGGTCGGCACCGGCTGCGGCTACCAGACCGCGGTGCTCGCCGGGCTCGTGCCGCGCATCTTCACCATCGAGCGCATCGAGCCGCTGCTCACGCGAGCGAAACAGCATCTGCGCGCGCTCGGCATCGAGAACGTGCGGTTCCGTCACGGCGACGGCTACGAGGGTTGGCGCGCCAACGGTCCCTACGATGGCATCCTGGTCGCCGCCGCACCGCCGGAGGTGCCCGCCGAGCTGCTGTCGCAGTTGGCGCCCAACGGCCGGCTCGTGATGCCGGTCGGCCCCGAGGGCAAGCAGGTATTGGTGCGCTATACCCGTCGCGAGACGGGCTGCGTGCGCGAGGAGCTCGGCCCGGTGTCGTTCGTGCCGCTGCTCGCAGGCGTGATCGGACCCGGCGGCCGTTAGGTCTCCACGGTCGGGAACAGCAACGCCACCACGCGTCGGCCGTCCGCGGCGAGCAGGTTGAAGGTACGGCAGGCGGGGCCGAGGGCCATCACCTCGAGTCCGATGCGCCGTTCGAGGAAGGCGTGGCGCTGTGCGCCGGGCAGGAAGATCTGGCCGCCCGCCCAGCCGACGATCACCACCTCGGGCCGGGCGTCGAGCACGGACGCGAGGTCGGCCGCGTCGAGCGCGCGTGGATGCTGCGCGGTGAGCGGCGTGATCGTGCCCTGCGCATCGAGCGCGAACGCCTCCCGCAGCCGCCGCTCGCCGATGCGGACCTCACCGTCCGCGTAGCCCTTGATCTGCGCCGTCATCGGCGCTGCCGCATCGAGTCCCATGCTCCGGTACGATACGCGATGTGCGCGACCTCGTGCTCGTCCTCCCCGATCTCTTCCTGACCGACGCCGACGCAGACCTGCGGTCGGGCGCCGCGTCGCGTCCGGCCGCGCTCACGCGGCTGCGGTTCGCGCAGGCGACACCGCTGCGCGGCGGTTGGCGCGGCGCACTGGCGCGCGGCATGGGCCGCGCCGACCTCGTCGCCGTCGATCCGGCCGAGGTGGTGGCGGCCGCCATGGGGTCGGCGACCCGTACGGACGACGACGCCCTGCACGAGATTCCGCGCGACCCGTGGCTCGTCGCGCCGCTGCATCTGATGGCCGGTCTCAAGACCGTGCATCTCGCGCCCGACGGGCTGCTGCGCCTGCCGCCCGACGAGGCCGCCGAACTGGCCGCGGCGCATGATGCGACGTTCGGCGCCGACGGCGTGACGCTGCGTCCGGTGGGCGGCGCGGGCTTCCTGCTGGAGGGGCTCGGCACGGCCGTCGGTGCGGTCGCGGTCGAGCCGCAGCGGCTGCTGGGCGGTGCGCTCGATGACGCGCTGCCGGGCGGGGCGGGCGGGCCGGCGCTGCGCGCCTGGATCACCGAGACCGAGATGTGGCTGCATGGATTGCCCCTCAACCGCCGCCGTGAAGCGCGGGGCGAGCCGCGCGTGACGACGCTCTGGCCGTGGGGCGGCGGCGAACCGCTGCGTGAGCCGCTCGCTGCGCTGCCCGTCGGCACGGCGGCCGAGGCGGCGCGTTGGCCGCGCGTCTGGAGCGACGATGCGTGGGTGACGGCGCTCGGCGCGCTCGCGGGGGGCATCGTCGAGCCCTTGCCCGGTGCGGCGGGTGCGGAGGACGCGCTCGCGCCGCTGCTGGCCGCCGCGGAGGACTCGGGCTGCGCCGTGGTGCCGGTGCTCGGCATGGGCCTCGAGGGTCTCGACCGCGCGTTCATCGCGCCGGCGGCCCGCGCCGTGGCGGAGGGGCGACTCGAACGGTTCACCATCGCCGCCAACGACCGCGCGGTGCGTCTTGCGCGCGCCGACCGCTGGCGCATCTGGCGTCCGCGGCGTGACCTGCTCGAGGCCTTGTCGGAGAGCGGCGCATGAAGCTGCGCGTGGTGCGCCGGGAGGTGGATGTCGGGCAGCTGGCGCGCCTCGCCCATCTGCCGCCGGTGCTGGCCCGCGCCTACGCCGCGCGCGGCATCGGCGAGGCGGACGATCTCGCGCAGTCGCTCGACCGTCTGCTGCGGGTGTCGACGCTGGACGGCGTCGATGCGGCCGTGCGGTTGTTGCTCGCGCACCGTCGGCCCGATGGGCGGGTGCTGGTGGTCGGCGACTACGATGCCGACGGCGCGACGAGTTCGGCGCTGATCGTGCGCGCGCTGCGCGCCTACGGCTGGCCGGAGGTGGATTTCCTCGTGCCGAACCGTTTCGAGTACGGCTACGGACTCACGCCGGAGGTGGTCGAGCTGGCGGCGGCCCGTGCGCCGACGCTCATCGTCACGGTCGACAACGGCATCTCGAGCGTGGCCGGCGTCGCCGCGGCCCGCGCGCACGGCATCGAGGTGCTGGTGACGGACCACCATCTCGCGGGCGCCGAGCTGCCGGCGGCGGATGCGATCGTCAACCCGAATCTGCCGGGCGCCGCGTTCGGTTCACGCTGTCTCGCCGGTGTGGGTGTCGCGTTCTACGTGGTCTCCGCGCTGCATCGCGCGCTGGACGATGCCGCGCTGCCGAAGCCGTCCACCTGGCTCGATCTCGTCGCGCTCGGCACCGTCGCCGATGTCGTGCCGCTCGACCGCAACAACCGCGTACTCGTCGCGCAGGGGCTGCAGCGCATCCGGGCGGGCCGCTGCACGCCCGGCGTGCGCGCGCTGCTCGAGACCGGCGGCCGCACGCTCGCGGGCGTGGTCGCCGCCGACCTCGGCTTCGCGGCCGCGCCGCGCCTGAACGCCGCGGGGCGGCTCGACGACATGTCGATCGGCATCCGCTGCCTGCTCAGCGATTCGGCGACCGAGGCGCTCGCCATCGCGGCCCGGCTCGACCAGCTGAACGCGGAGCGGCGCAGCATCGAGGCGCGCATGCAGGAGGAGGCCATCGCCGCGGTGCGGCACCTCAAGGATCCGGACGAGGGCGACGCACGTGACGGTGCGCGGCGCCGTCACGGCCTCTGCCTCTACGACCCGGGTTGGCACCAGGGCGTGGTGGGGCTCGTCGCGGGCCGCATCAAGGAACGCGTGCGCCGACCGGTGATCGCGTTCGCGGACGCCGGCGAGGGCGAACTGCGCGGCTCAGCGCGCTCCGTGGCCGGCGTCCATGTGCGCGATGTGCTCGACGCCGTCGCCACGCGCCACCCCGGGCTCATCGTACGGTTCGGCGGCCATGCGATGGCGGCGGGGCTCACGCTCGCCCGCGACCGCCTCGACGACTTCGCCGCGGCCTTCGACGCGGAGGTCGCGCGTTGGCAGGCGGGCGGGTCGCTCGCGGACATCGTCGAGACCGACGGGGCGCTCGGCGCCGACGACATCTCGCTCGCCAACGCCGAGGCGCTGCGGGCGGCCGGTCCTTGGGGGCAGGCCTTCCCGGAGCCCTCGTTCGACCAGACCTTCCGGATCCTGCGCACGCGCACCGTGGGCGAGCGGCATCTCAAGCTGTGGGTCGAGGCGCCCGGGGAGGGACGGCGCTTCGACGCCATCGCCTTCAACTTCCACCAGGGCCGCGACCCGGCGCGACCGCTGCCCACCGAGGCGCACCTCGTGTACCGGCTGGACGTGAACGAGTACGGCGGCGAGCGCCGCCTGCAGCTGCTGGTCGACCATCTGCTAGAATAACCGCATGATCGAACTAGGACTCGTCAAGCGATCCCTCGCAGACCTCCAGGAGCGCGTCAGCTCCTTAAGGGGGTTTCTTTGAGTACGATCTGAAGAAAGAGCGGCTCGAGGAAGTCAGCCGCGAACTCGAAGACCCCGCCGTCTGGCAGAAGCCCGAGAAGGCCCAAGAGCTCGGCAAGGAGCGCTCGCGCCTCGCCGCCGAGATCGAGAAGATGGACGCGGCCACCCGCTCGGTGACCGATTCCGTCGAGCTGCTGGAGCTCGCCGAGGCCGAGGACGACGAGGCCACCGCCCGCGAGATCGAGCGCGACCTCCCGCAGGTCGAGGCCCAGGTCCGCAAACTCGAGCTCAAGCGCATGTTCCGCGGCGAGATGGACTCGCACAACGCCTACCTCGACATCCAGGCGGGCGCGGGCGGCACCGAGGCGCAGGACTGGGCGCAGATGCTGCTGCGCATGTACCTCAAGTGGGCGGCGACGCGCGGCTTCAGCGCCGAGGTCATCGACTCGAGCCCCGGCGAGGTCGCGGGCATCAAGAGCGCCACCGTCGAGGTGCGCGGCGACCATGCCTACGGCTGGCTGCGCACCGAGACCGGCGTGCATCGCCTCGTCCGCAAGTCACCCTTCGACTCGGGCAACCGCCGACACACCTCGTTCGCGTCGGTGTTCCTCTCGCCCGAGATCGATGACGACATCAACATCGACATCAACCCGGCGGACCTCGAGACCGATGTGTTCCGCTCGA
>Ga0315900_10008718_pt1 | contig 13010 bp, 12 predicted proteins | sample LakEriMetagenome_FD_203521 | JGI IMG/M metagenome (GOLD analysis project Ga0315900, IMG submission 203521) | Freshwater fungal communities from buoy surface, Lake Erie, Ohio, United States - Buoy 12 MA114 | ecosystem: Environmental > Aquatic > Freshwater > Lake > Lake biofilm | place: USA: Lake...
ATCTGCCAGCCGGTGAGCTCGGAGGCCAGACGCACGTTGCGACCGCCGGTGCCGATGGCCAGCGCCAGGTTATCCTCGTCGACGACGACATCCATGCTGTGCTTGTCTTCGTCGACGACGATCGACGAGACATTGGCCGGCGCCAGCGCGCCGATCACGAACTGGGCGGGATCTTCGGACCAGAGCACGATGTCGACGCGCTCGCCCGCAAGTTCACCGGTTACCGCCTGCACCCGAGAACCACGAACGCCGACGCAGGTACCGATGGGATCGATACGACGATCCTGGGTGAACACGGCGATCTTGGCGCGAACCCCGGCATCCCGCGCGGCCGCCTTGATCTGCAGCAGACCCTGCTCGATCTCGGGAACCTCGAGCGCGAACAGGTGCCGAATGAACTCCGGCGAGGTGCGCGAGAGGATGAGCTGCGGCCCGCGCCCTTCGCGGTTGACACGCAGCGCCACCGCCCGCACACGATCGCCGACGCGCAGGTTTTCCTTGGGAATCATCTGATCTCGCGGCAGTCGGGCCTCGAGCTTGCCGGACTCGATGACCGCGCCCTCGCGATCGATGCGCTTGACAGTGCCCGACAGGATGGGCTCGTCACGCGCCAGAAAGTCGGTGATGATCTGATCGCGCTCGGCGTCACGGATCTTCTGAAGGATCACCTGCTTGGCGGCCTGAGCGCCGATGCGGCCGAGTTCGATCGCGTCGAGTTCCTCTTCGAGGTAGTCGCCGACCTGAACGTCGGGAATCTGCTTCTGGGCTTCGGAGAGGATCACCTGCAGGTCGTGGTCCTCGAGTTCGCCATCGGGGATCACCTGCCAGCGCCGGAAGGCCTCGTAATCACCGCTCATGCGATCGATGGCCACCCGGGCGTCGATCTCTTCCTTGAAGCGCTTCTTGGTTGCCGATGCGAGTGCGCTTTCGAGTGCCTGGAACACGACCTCGCGCGCCACGTTCTTCTCGCGTGCCAAGGCATCGACCAGCAAAAGAACTTCCCGACTCATGCTCAAGACTCCTAGAACTCTACCGTGGGCACCAGATGGGCCCGATCGATCTCATCCAGCGTGAAGATCAGCTTGCGCGCGGGCGCCTGTGCAGCCTTCGCCACCGCCGCTGCTGCGCCGGGCGCCCGGCGCTTCGCCGCTCCGGGCCGCGCTGCTGCGACACGTCGCCGGTCGGTGGCTGCCTGCGCGTCGACGAGCACCAGCCCGAAGCTGCCGTCAGCCTCGACCTCGAGGATCCCTTCGAAGCGCCGACGCCCTTCCAGGGGTCGCTTGAGCCTCACGGCAACCTCGCAGCCCGCGAAACGCACGAAATCGGCCGCCTTTCGCAGCGGCCTATCGAGCCCGGGCGAGGAAACCTCGAGGCGCCGGTAATCGACATCGTCGACGACCAGCGCGTGCGACAGTTGGTGGCTGACCCGCTCGCAGTCTTCCATGCGGATACCCTGGGGGGCGTCGATGAAGACCCGGAGAACCCCTCCGGCTGCCATCTCGACATCCACCAGTTCATACCCCATTGCGATCACCGTCGCTTCGACGGCGGACTGCCACGCGCTCAACGGATCGTTGCTCCCGACGGATTCAGGCTGTCGGGCGACCCTCGAAAGACTCGGCAGCCACCCGCGTGGCGGCCCTTGGAGCAATCGCACCGGCAAAAAAAAATGGGCTGGCCGGCCCATTGTTGTTTGAGCACGCCCGCCGCTGTCTGAGCGAGCGGGCGCTTGGAATCCTCTGATGATACCCCGATTTCAGGTGTTTGGCGAACGCTTGCGTTGACGCCCCCGACCGGGAGGCTTGCCCGGCGGGCGCGCCTGCCCCGCGGCGGCATCGTTCGTTCCGAAGGCCTTGCCGCGCCGTCGACGCTTTCCGGGTGCCTGAGGCCCACCGGCCTGCGGGCCGGCCCCGAAACCCTGCCCCTGCCCCGGGCCCTGGCCGGGCTGACGGGGTACCGATCCCTTGGCCGGTCCTCCGCGGGAACGCCGACCGCCGCCCGGTCGACCGGGACCCTGCCCCTGGCCAGGCGACGGGGCGCGTGCGCCCGCCGGCGCTCCGCCCGACGGATAGGTGAACACCACATCGGCGGGACTGCTCGGCCCGATGGCAGTCAGCAGCCCTCGCCTGCGCCCGCCGCCGCGCGCACCCGGCTCACCCTTGCGGACCTCCCGCGTGATGCCTTCGAGGTGCGCATTGGCCGTTCGCGGCTGCCATTCGTCGTCCATGGCGTCGAGGTCATCATCATCGAGATCGAGATCGAGATCGCGATCCAGCGGCTGGGATGCCTCGGACGCATCCTCGGCAGCCGCCACGCCGCGCGTGACCGCCGCACGTCGCAGCACCGACTGCAACTGGCCCACCTCGGTCGCTCCGAGCTCCATCCAGCGCCCGCGGACGAGGCTGCGCGGCAGACCGAGCGGTCCGAAACGGATCCTGACCAGGCGGCTCACGGTGAGCGCAACCGCCTCGAACATGCGCCGGACCTCGCGGTTTCGCCCCTCGGCGATCACGACGCGGTACCAGTGATTGACCCCGTCGCCGCCGACATCCTCGACGCTGGCGAAGGCGGCGGGACCGTCGTCGAGTTCGACGCCGGCGAGCAGGCGTTCACGGGCCTCGTCGTCGATGCGTCCGAGCACCCTGACCGCGTACTCCCGCTCCCACCCGTAGCGCGGGTGCATCAGCCGGTTCGCGAGCTCACCCGAGGTGGTGAACACCAGCAGGCCCTCGGTGTTGAAATCAAGCCGACCGACGGACACCCAGCGACCACCTCGCACCTTCGGAAGTCGATCGAAGACCGTGGCCCGTTGCCCGGGATCGTCGCGCGAGGTGATCTCGCCGGCGGGCTTGTGATAGAGGAGCACGCGGACCTGCGTGGCCATCGCGCGCCGGTGGAAGGGCTTGCCATTGACCCGGATCTGATCGTTCGGGCCAATGCGCTGCCCGACGTGCGCCGGCTGCCCGTTGACCGACACCCGCCCCGAGACGATGAGTTCCTCCATGTCACGACGGGATCCCAGACCGGCATCGGCCAGCAGCTTGTGGAGCTTGGGACCGTCCTCGAAGCCCCCGGCCTCGGCGATCTCGGCATCGAGCGGTGCGGCGACCACCGCCTCGGCGAACACCGGTACCGGCTCGGTGGGCTGCTCGGCCGCGGGTCCCCTGGCGCCACGGCGTCGCCCAGGACCCCGCGCTGTGTCGGGGCCAGCGTCGCGCGTCATCATGGCCTGAGGGCGGTCCTGCTCGCCGCCGGCCGGCCGTTCGGCTGGCGCCCGGCCGGCACCGCGCGCTCCATCGGCCGCGCGCTCGCCATGCCCTCCCCGGCCGCCGCGACGGCGAGCACGTCGAGGGCTGCGACCTTCGCCGTCGGCCGGGCCCTGCGCGGGCCCACCTTCGCGCGACGGCCCGGTGCCGGCGCGCGGCCCGCGCGCGCGCGGCGCGCCGGCCTCGGCGGCCTCGGCGGCGGGCGCGGCATCGTCCTGCGAGACAACCGCCCCCCGGCTTGCCGTCGGCTCGCGGACATCGACCACCTCGGCAATCCCAGGCTCGCTCGGGGCGGCAGGAACCTCCGGACGCCGCGGCAAGCGAAGCCGAGGCCTGCGGGGAGGTGGGGCCGCGGCGGCGTCAGCGGCGGGTGAGCCGCCAGGATCGGGAAGCTCGGGGGGAACACTGCTCACGACGGGGTCCTTTGTTCGCGGGCAGACGGCTCGACACCGTCCTGAGGAAGATCAAGGGGCGATCCACCATCGGCTGCCGCGGCAGACAGCAATGGGGTGTCGAAGGCGATCAGCTGCTGCCCGATCCGGGCGGTGACCGCCTCGGGTACCTGGCCGTCAGCCAGCGCGGGCAATTCGTCGAGCGAGCGCAGGCCGAGATCATCGAGAAACTGACGCGTGGTGGCGAACAGTGAGGGCCGGCCGATGACGTCCTTGTGGCCGATCACCTCGATCCAGCCACGCTCCTCGAGGGCCCTGATCACCTGGGAGGAGACAGTAACACCCCGGATGTCCTCGATGTCACCTCGCGTCACCGGCTGCCGGTAGGCAATGATCGCAAGGGTTTCGAGCACCGCACGCGAGTAGCGCGGCGCCTTGTCGGGGTTGAGCCGGCCGAGCTGCGCCGCAAGTTCAGGCACGCTCTGGAAGCGCCACCCGCTGGCGAGCCGAACGAGCCGCACGCCACGATCGGACCAGCGCCCATGGAGCTCGGCGAGCACGGCTTCGATATCGCGAGCGCTCAGCGCATCGTCGAAGAGCCGACGCAGATCGACGAGGGTCAACGGACGCCCTGCAGTCAGGAGCGCTGCCTCGATGACGATGATCGGTAGAGCCGTATCCATCCGTGCGTTGGAGTCGCACCGACCAAAGGGTCGAGGGCGGGCCTGGAACCCGTTGGCTGACAAGCCCTGGAACCGCGATGGCAGCCGACGTTGCGTACGGCGAACACACCACGCGGGACACACCGACTGGGCGGGGAGGGGCGACTTGGCTTGATCAGCCAGCGCCGGCCGTTCTGTCCAGACGGCAAACTGGGTTGCGGGGGCAGGATTTGAACCTGCGACCTTCGGGTTATGAGCCCGACGAGCTGCCAGACTGCTCCACCCCGCGTCCGGAAGACAGAGACTATAACGCACTTTCCTCGCCCGGGGCAAGCAGCGCAGGTGCGGCCAGGTACCGGCAGGCGCCTGCGTTACACTCGAACCCGATCGACAGGGACGGTACGGGATGCGTTTTTGCTCAGCTTGCGGCAATCCGGTCGCGCAATCGGTTCCGCCGGGGGATAACCGGCCCAGGTACTGTTGCGCGGCCTGCGGCACGATCCACTATCAGAATCCGCGGATGGTGCTCGGTACGGTGCCGGTGTGGGGCGATCGGGTGCTGCTGTGCCGACGAGCCATCGAACCCCGCTACGGCTTCTGGACCCTGCCCGCCGGCTTCATGGAGAACGGGGAGAGCACTGCCGAAGGCGCGCACCGCGAGACCATCGAGGAAGCGGGTGCGACGATCGAGATGGGCGAACCCTTCTCGATCCTCGACGTGCCTCACGTCGAGCAGGTGCACATGTTCTTCCTCGCCCGGGTACTCGACGACCGCTTCGATCCCGGCCCCGAGAGTCTCGAGGCGAAGCTCTTCGCCGAAGACGACATTCCCTGGGAGCAGATCGCCTTCGCGACCGTCACGCGCACGCTGCGGTGGTTCTTCGAGGACCGGAGGGCCGGTCGGTGGCTCCTGCACACCGACACGCTGCGCTACGACCGGCGCCCGCGCGGCTGAGCCCTGCCGTGCTTCACCCCTGACTGCAAGGCTGCGGCCTACCGGCTGCCGCGCGACACCTGCCCATGGGCATCCCCTGGATCGAGCCTGGCGAGCCGCTGCCGGCTCCGGACGACGCCCCCGGCGATGCGCCGCTGGCCGCAGGTCGCGACCTGGGGCCGCAGCGTCTTCTCGAGGCCTACCGCCAGGGCATCTTTCCGTGGTTCGGCCCCGGTCAGCCCGTTCTGTGGTGGTCCCCCGATCCGCGGATGATCCTGCCGCTGGCTTCGTTCCGGATCACGCGCTCCTTCGCCAAGGTCCTGCGCCGGGTGCGGCGCACCAGTCACTGGGAACTACGCCTGAACACCGCCTTCGATGAAACGATGCGGGCCTGCGCGGCACCCCGCCAGGATCAACCGGGCACCTGGATCACGCCGGCCATGCGCGCGGCCTACGGCGCACTGCATCGCGGGGGTTTCGCGCACAGCATCGAAACCTGGGCGAACGGCGAACTCGTTGGTGGACTGTACGGGGTGAGCATCGGCCGGATGTTCTTCGGGGAGTCGATGTTCGCGCGCGAGACGGATGCCTCGAAAGTGGCCCTCGCCGGCCTTGTCACGATGCTGCAGGCCTGCGATTTTCGCGTGATAGACTGCCAGCAGAACACGCGTCACCTCGCCTCCCTTGGCGCCCGGGAACTCGACCGGGCGACGTTTCTGCGCCAGATGCGGGCGCTGGTGGCCATGCCCCCTCCGGACTGGTCCCGACTTCAACCCGAAGTCCCCGACGCATGACGCATCCCACCGAACTGCCTTTCGCGGCCCTGCAGTTCTACGCCACGGCGCCCTACCCCTGCAGCTACCTCGCCGACCGGCAGGCGCGCAGTCAGGTCGCCACACCCAATCACCTGATCAACGCCGACGTCTACAGCGGCCTGGTGCGCGCCGGGTTCCGGCGCAGCGGCGTGTTCACCTACCGCCCGCACTGCGACGGTTGCCGCGCCTGCGTGCCGGTTCGCGTACCGGTGGCCGACTTCATCGCCTCGCGCTCGCAGCGCCGCGCGCGGCAGCGCCATGCCGATCTGCGTACGCTGGTCGCGCGGCTGGGCTTTTCCGCCGAGCACTACGACCTTTATCTGCGCTACCAGGCCTCCCGCCACACCGGCGGCGGCATGGATCAGGACAGCCGGGAGCAGTACGCGCAGTTCCTGCTGCAGAGCAAGGTCAACACCCGCCTGGTCGAGTTCCGAGAAGCCGATGGCAGGCTGCGCATGGTGTCGATCATCGACATCCTCGACGACGGGCTTTCGTCCGTGTACACCTTCTTCGATCCCGACGCCCCCGGCGCGAGCTTCGGCACCTTCAACATCCTTTGGCAGATTGGCCAGGCTCGCAGTCTCGGCCTGCCTTATCTGTACCTCGGGTACTGGATCGCACAGAGCCCCAAGATGGCCTACAAGGCAGCCTATCGCCCGCTCGAATACCTGGTCGGCAACACCTGGACGCGCGAAGCCCCCGCGGGTTCCCGATGAATCCCTACGCGATCGCCCGACCGCTGCTCTTCGCCCTCGACGCCGAACGAGCCCACGAACTGGTCTTGCGCGAACTCGACCGCAGCCAGCGCTGCGGCCTGCTGTCCACGCTCGCCGGGCGCGCCGTCGATGATCCCGTGGGGCTGATGGGGCTGCGTCTGCGCAACCGCGTGGGCCTCGCCGCGGGCCTCGACAAGAATGCCGCGCACCTGCAGGCACTGGCGGCGCTCGGCTTCGGCTTTCTCGAGGTCGGCACCGTGACACCTCGACCTCAGCCCGGCAACCCGCGCCCGCGGATCTTTCGCGTGCCACAGCGGCATGCGCTGATCAACCGGCTGGGCTTCAACAACGAGGGCCTCGACACCTTCGTGCGCAACCTCGCCGCACGGCCGCTGCCGGTGCCGGTCGGCGCCAACATCGGGAAGAACGCGAGCACGCCGATCGAGCAGGCACTCGACGACTATCGCTGCTGTCTCGAAGCGATCTTTCCGATTGCAGACTACGTCACCGTCAACATCTCGTCGCCCAACACGCGCCAGCTGCGCCAGCTGCAAGGCGGCGACGATCTCATGCGCATCCTTGCCGGGGTGACCGAGGCGCGGGAAAGACTCCGCGCCGAGTACCGCCGAGCTGTCCCGCTGGTGCTGAAGATTGCCCCCGATCTCGACGGCGACCAGATCGACGTCATCGCACAGGCGCTGCTTCAGCACGGCTTCGACGGCATCATCGCCACCAACACCACCGTGGCACGCGACGGCGTCGCCGGGCTGCCCCACGCCGAGGAAGCCGGCGGACTGTCGGGGGCACCCGTCTTCGCGGCCTCCAACCAGGTGATCGCGCGACTGCGCGCGCAGTTGCCGGCCGGCTTTCCGATCATCGGGGTGGGCGGAATCCTGTCGGGTGCCGACGCCCGGGCGAAGATCGATGCGGGCGCCGATGTGGTGCAGATCTACACCGGCCTCATCTATCGCGGACCGGCGCTGGTCCGGGAATGCGCGCGCTCGCTGGCCGCACCGGCTCCGGTCCGATAACGCCGTAGCCGCCGCGTCGTACCATCGACGCCCGGGCATGGGCCACGCCCGCGCATGCCCTCACCACGAGGCGCCCCCCGCCATGCCGATCAGCTCCGCCGAACAAACCCTCATCGATCAGGCAGCCCTGCTCGCCCGCGACGTGGTCTCGCCCCATGCTGCCCGCTGGGAACGTGACCGGCGCATTCGCCACGAGGGGCTCGACGCTGCCATCGCTCTTGGGCTCACCCGGCTTCAGGTACCGGTCGAGCAAGGCGGGCTGGGCATGTCCTTCGCCTGCAAGGCCAGGATCGCCGAGGTGCTCGGCGGTGGCGACTTCGGCTTCACGATGTCGCTGATCAACACCCAGAATGTGGCCGCCAAGCTCGCCCGCGAGGTGGCACCCGCTCTGGCCGCCCGGTACCTGCCCGATCTCATCGCAGGTCGCCGTCTGGGGTGCACGGCCCTCACCGAGCCGGGAGCAGGCTCCGATTTCTCGGCGATCGCGACCACCGCCACCCGCATCGCAGGGGGCTGGCGGCTCGACGGCGCGAAGGCGTGGATCACCAACGCCGTCGAAGCCGATGTCGTCGTTCTCTACGCGCAGACCGAGCCGGGCAGCCGGGGGCGTGGCATCGCCGGCTTTCTCGTCGACGGGCGCCGCGCCGGCTTCATCCGCGAGCCGGCCTTCGCGCTGGGCGGTCAGCACACGATCGGTACCGGCGGCTTTCGCCTCGAGGGCTACGTTGCCCGAGACGACGAGATGCTCCACCCCCCCGGCGAAGCCTTCAGGACGGCGCTGGTCTCGATCAATGGCGCAAGAACCTACATCGCCGCGATGTGCTGCGGCATGGTCGCCGACGCGCTCGCCGTGGTCTCGGCATTCGGCGAACGTCGCCAGAGCTTCGGGCGCCCCCTGGCGGAGCACCAGGGTTGGCGGTGGCGACTGGCCGAGGCCTCGGCAGAGCTCGCCGCCTGCCGTCTGATGGTCGGCCACGCCGCCGACCTCATCGATGCGGGACACGATGCGCAACTCGCGGCCGCGCAGGCCAAGCTGCTCGCCACACGCATGGCCGACCGGCAACTCCCGGTACTCGCGCAGGCGATGGGCGCCGAAGGCCTTCGGGAGCACTACCCTTTCGCAAGACACCTGATGGGTGCCCGTGTCGCCGGCTTCGTCGATGGGTCGAGCGAGATGCTGCTCGAGCGCATCGCGGCAGTCACCCGCGGCTGACCCTTTTCCGTCGCCCGACCGGGCTCGGTTCCGGGCGGGTATCCCTTCGCATCCCCGGCCTTCGGGCACTCCAGGAGAAAGCATGGCCCTGCCAGCCCTCGAAACCCTTCTCTACAGCGTCGATGACGGTGTTGCCACCATCACGCTGAACCGGCCCGACAAGCTCAATGCCTTCACCACGCGAATGCGTGACGAGATGGTCGCGGTCTTCGACGAGACCGACGCCGATGACGCGGTTCGCGCGGTGATCATCACCGGCGCGGGGCGCGGCTTCTGCGCGGGCGCCGACCTGTCCTCGGGCGGCAAGACCTTCGATTACGCGTCGCGCAGCGACAGCGCCCGCGAGGAGCATCGGGTCGGCGACGTCTACCGCGATGGCGGCGGCATCACCACCCTGCGCATCTTCCGCAGCCTGAAGCCGGTGATCGGTGCGATCAACGGTCCGGCGGTCGGCATCGGCGTGACGATGCAGTTGCCGATGGACATCCGCCTCGCTTCGACCGAAGCACGCTTCGGCTTCGTGTTCGCGCGCCGCGGCATCGTGCCCGAGGCGGCGTCGACCTGGTTCCTGTCGCGGGTGGTGGGCATGCAGACCGCGCTCGAGTGGTGCTTCACCGGTCGTGTGTTCAACGCCCAGGAGGCGCTCGAACGGGGGCTGGTACGCTCGGTGCACGCCCCGCAGGACCTGCTCCCCGCAGCGCGCGCGCTCGCCCGCGAGATCGCCGACAACACCGCGCCGGTGTCGGTGGCCCTCACCCGCCAGATGCTCTGGCGCATGGCGGGCGAAGACCACCCGATGAAGGCGCATCGCGTCGACAGCCGGGCCGTGCAGGCGCGTGGTCAGTCAGCCGACGCACGCGAGGGCGTGAGTTCCTTTCTCGAGAAACGCCAGCCGGCCTACCCTAACAAGGTCTCGACCGACATGCCCGCCTTCTTCCCGTGGTGGCAGGAGCCGCCCTTCGAGTGAGGCGAAGGCACGCTCAGGCGCTGCGATCGAGGGCGCGCGCGGCGCGCCCGAGCATCACCGGCTTGCCGTGCGGCGTCATCTCGCCGGCGCTACGCCAGGCCTGACGCAGGCCACCGAGCGCCAGCGCCGGCGCCAACCCGCGCTCGACCACCAGACGCTCCAGCGCCTCGAGCCAGTGGTGGTAGTAGCGCTCGCCCAGGTCGGGATCACCGGCCTCGCGGGCACGAGCGATGGCGGCCGACAACGCCTGCGTCCACTCGAGCCAGGTGAACAGGCCGCGCTGGTGCATCGCGAGGACCAGCGCGAAGGCCTGCGCCTCCCATGGCTCCCGGAAAACCGGTGCCTCGATCTCGCAGGGCGGGGCATCGGTCATCGCGGCATCGCGCCGCCGTGGATCGGCTCGAGGTAGGACTCCCAGCAATCCACGCGCACCGAGGCGGCGGTGGTATCGAGCCCCCAGAGCTCGGTTCCGTCGAAGGCCACCGTGTAGAGCCACTGCGGCTGCTCGCCCTCGCCGCGCGCATGGGTGTCGGGAAACACATGGACCCCGTGCACCGCAACCACCTCGCCGAGGTGACCACGAACGTAGCGCGGCAGCCGCACATGACCGGCGGGATGGATGTTGCGGGCGCGCACCCGGTCGCCGGGGGCAAAACGGGCGGCCGCGTGCGACGGGCGCTCGGTCGGGCCGCCGCGCGCAAGGACTGCCGCGACCGCGCCCGCCGCCACCGGCGTTACCCCAGGCAGCGGATCATGCAGCGCATGACCGGCCTCGATCTCGTCGGCAGCCACCAGCCCCCGTTCCACCAACAGCCGTTCGAGGGCGAGCGCCCATATCTCGTAGTAGCTCGCCGCAAGGTAGCGCGCCGGCGGCAGCGATTCACGCACCGAGCGCGCCATGTCGATGTTCCAGCGCCCCAGAAAGCCCGCGGCGAGCGTGATCGCGAAGGCCCGCTTTTCCCAGGGGGCGTGGAAAACCGCGTCGTCGGGATCGGGCAAGACCGGTCCGAAGCCCATCGCGCCGCCGAGATCATGCGGCCCGTTCATCGCGCCACCGCATCGGGAGTAGATGGCAGACCGGTACCGATCATGGCGTCGCGCGTCACCAGCGTCGCGAGTTGCACCTCGCTCAGACCCTCGGTGCCGGCGGGGCGCATCGGCACCACCAGATAGCGGATCTCGGCGGTGGAATCCCAGACACGGATCTCGACCCCGTCGGGCAGGCGAAGCCCGAAATCGGCCAGCACACCGCGTGGATCGATGACTGCCCGCGACCGATAGGGGGCCGACTTGTACCAGACCGGGGGCAGACCGAGCACCGGCCACGGGTAGCAGGAGCACAGCGTGCACACCACCAGGTTGTGGACCGTCGGAGTGTTCTCGAGGGCCACCAGGTGCTCGCCCTGCCGTCCGACGAAACCGAAGCCCCCCGCCTCGCCGACGGCCGCCGTCGCGTCACGCAGCAACCACTCGCGGTAGGCGGGATCGACCCAGGCCCGAGCAATCACACGGGCCCCGTGGCGAGGACCGATGCGGTGTTCATAGGTGTCGATGATTTCGTCGAGCGCGGCCGGATCGACATAGCCCTTCTCGACCAGCAGGGTTTCGAGCGCGCGGACGCGGATGTCCATCTCGGACAGCGCGGAGGCGTGGGAATGATCGGTATTTGCAGCCATGCGTATGATTCTGCATCAGGAAGCCGCGCCTCGCGTGCTCGCCCCCTCGTCGTCGATGCCCGAACTGCTGCTCTGCACGCTGAACACCTCGCATGCCCACGCCTCGATGGGGCTGCGCTGCCTGCGGGCCAATCTCGGCGCGCTGCGCGAGCGCAGCGCGATCGTCGAGTTCGTCGTCGGCGCGAGCCCGGAGGCCATGGCCGAGCGGCTGCTCGCGCTGAGCCCGCGTGTGATCGGCTTCGGGGTCTACATCTGGAACGTCGAGGAAACCACGCGGCTCGTCGGCCTGCTTCGACGAGTGGCCCCTGCGTTGCGGATCGTGGTCGGCGGCCCCGAGGTCAGCCATGAGATCGACGATCAGCCGATCTGCCGGATGGCCGATCATGTGGTCACGGGCCAGGGCGAGATCGCCTTCGCCCGTCTGGCCCGCCAGTTGCTCGACGGCCCGCGCCCGCTGATGAAGATCATCGACGGGGGCACCCCGCTACCCCGCGACCTCGCGCTTCCCGATGCCGAGTACGACGCGCGTGACCTGCGCGAGCGGCACCTGCATGTCGAGGCCTCGCGCGGCTGTCCCTTTCGCTGCGAGTTCTGCCTCTCGGCACTCGACGAGACCGCGCGTGCCTTCGAGATCGATCGCGTGCTCGCCGCCCTGACGCGGCTGCACGAGCGGGGCGCTCGGCGATTTCGCTTCGTCGATCGCACCTTCAACCTGAAGATCGACACCGCGACGGCGATTCTCGACTTCTTTCTGGCGCGGCTCGACGAAGCGCCCGACGATCCGGTGTTCGCGCACTTCGAGCTCGTGCCCGACCGGTTGCCTGACGCGCTGCGCGAGCGCATTGCCGCCTTCCCGCCGGGCAGACTCCAGTTCGAGGTCGGCATCCAGACCTGGAACACCGATGTGCAGGCGCGCATCGGGCGCCGTCAGGACAATGCTCGTGCACAGGCCAATCTCCACTGGCTGCGCACCGCCACCGCGGTGCACCTGCATGTCGACCTGATCGCCGGGCTGCCTGGCGAAGACCTGACGAGTTTCGGCGCCGGCTTCGACCGACTCGTGTCGCTGCAGCCTCACGAGATCCAGGTCGGCATCCTGAAACGGCTGCGCGGCGCGCCGATCGCCCGCCACACCGAGCCCTGGGGGCTGTGCTTCAACCCCTCGCCCCCCTACAACGTACTCGCCACCACCGACATCCCCTTTGCGCAGATGCAGCGCATCGCCCGCTTCGCGCGCTACTGGGACCGTATTGCGAACTCGGGGCGCCATCCGCGCGCCCTTGCGATGGTGCTTGGCGAGACCCCGTTCGCCTCGTTCATGGCGCTCACCGACTGGCT
>Ga0315900_10008723_pt1 | contig 12996 bp, 13 predicted proteins | sample LakEriMetagenome_FD_203521 | JGI IMG/M metagenome (GOLD analysis project Ga0315900, IMG submission 203521) | Freshwater fungal communities from buoy surface, Lake Erie, Ohio, United States - Buoy 12 MA114 | ecosystem: Environmental > Aquatic > Freshwater > Lake > Lake biofilm | place: USA: Lake...
ATAATCTGAAGGTCGAGCAGCACAAAACCGATGCTGTCCCTTCGGGGTCTGTTTTCCCGGAGTTTCCTCCATTCGATGATCTTAATGGCTGTATTGTATTCGCCGGCAAGCCTCGGTACATTCCATATCAGGTCGCCTGTTTTCTCATTCAGCGTAAGAAACGCAGGTATGCTGCCCGCTGAGTCCAGTCCACCGGCCCTGACTGCAGGGTCTTTGTAATTGGAAACATTGGCAGGAAAGCCCGAGCCCTGTGAGGGAACAAACTGCTTTGAAGGTACGAGCTGATAGGAAATACTGTCGCCATCAGGGTCGTAGGCTCCCGGATTATAGCGGTAAACCCGGCCAATGCTGGCAACATCAACGGCGGCCTTGGTTACAACCGGACTCTGGTTCAGGGCCAGAAAAGGGTCGATGATGACCTTGGTCTCTACATAAAATGTTGTACTGCCCGAAAAATCCATGTTCAGGATTGCCAGGTTACGGAAGAGCTGGTAGTGGTAGGCTGTATAAACTCCGGGAGCACTGTAGGTATACTGATACTTGTAGGTAAGAACCTCTGTTTCCTTTTCGGGAATGGCCTGAGCGTTGGTTACCGGGCTGCTCAGTTCTGCTGAAATGGAAGCATCCGGATAAAGTTTGTTGATGGAATCAAAAATAGGAGAATTCAGATCCCGGTAAATGGTCAGAATAAATTCATACCGGTACCCCTCAATCCGCTTGGCAGAAATGTAACCGCCCCTGATATGGGAAGCTTTTGCATGCTGACATAAAGCAAAGACGGCAAGGAGAAAGAAAAGAAGCTTTTTCAAATCCGGCGATTTGAGTGAGAAATTGGCAGCTGCGAAAGTACAAATTCCCTGCTGACTTTAAGAAATAACAATCAATCATGCTATTGTGGAAATTCAGTCTAAATTTCATCTCTCTTTATTCCGATGGAACAATTATCAGGTTTGGAAGTTATTATTGCGCCGTCAAAAGCACTGACCTGAACTGTTTACCATTAAAAACACCATGAGCTGGATTACCGATACCCTTACCAGTACACTTGGCCGGAAGCTTAGTATGTCGCTTACCGGTCTTTTTCTCGTATCATTCCTGTTGGTTCATTTATCAGGTAACTTCCTGCTTTTCAAGCCGGATGGTGGCGAGGCTTTTAATCTTTACTCCAATTTCATGTCTACCAACGGGGTCATCCGGGTGCTGGAGATTGGTCTAGTCCTCGGTTTTGGAATCCATATCTGGACGGCACTGCTTCTTACCCGGCTGAATGCCTCTGCAAGACCGGTTGCTTATGCCATGGAAAAAACCAATGCCAAAGTGAGCTGGTTTTCCAGAAATATGGGCCTTTCCGGTTCCATCGTATTGTTTTTTCTCATAGTTCATCTGATAAATTTCTGGTTCCCATATCACTACAATGAGATGCCCATGGTGCAGATTGATGGTGAGAATTATAAAGACATGTATGGCCTTGTAGCGAGGATTTTCCACGACGAATGGTGGTATTCCATTCTTTACCTGATAGCACTGGTACTGCTGGGCTTTCACCTGCAGCATGGATTTGCTTCTGCCTTCCGGACTCTGGGACTTGAGCACAAAAAATACAATTCCATCATACAGGGAATCGGTAACCTGATTTCCATTCTGGTTCCGCTTGGATTTGCAACAATGCCGGTGTATTTCTGGTTTATTCATACAGTTTAACCTTCGTTATTTTTTTCGATTGCCATGACATTAGATTCCAAAATTCCTGCAGGGCCGCTGTCTGAAAAATGGGCCAATCATAAATTCGGTCTCAAGCTGGTAAATCCGGCCAACAAGCGTAAGTTTGACATCATTGTGGTTGGTTCCGGCCTGGCCGGCGCTTCTGCCGCCGCCTCACTCGCGGAACTCGGCTACAATGTGAAGGTTTTTACCTTTCATGATTCCCCAAGAAGGGCACACTCCATTGCCGCTCAGGGTGGAATTAATGCTGCCAAAAATTACCAGAACGACGGAGATTCCATCTACCGTCTTTTTTACGACACCATCAAAGGAGGTGATTATCGTGCCCGCGAGGCCAATGTGTACAGGCTTGCCCAGGTGAGTGTGGACATCATTGACCAGTGTGTGGCTCAGGGTGTTCCTTTTGCCCGCGAATACGGCGGTCTTCTGGCTAACCGTTCCTTCGGTGGTGCTCAGGTTTCCCGTACCTTTTATGCGCGCGGTCAGACCGGCCAGCAGCTTCTGCTTGGTGCATATTCAGCCATGAACCGTCAGATTGCTGCAGGTAAGGTAAAGCTATACACCCGCACGGAAATGCTTGATCTGGTCGTGGTCGATGGCAAGGCAAGGGGAATTGTTACCCGCAATCTGGTGACCGGTGCCATTGAAAGCCATGCCGCACATGCGGTCCTTTTATGTACCGGCGGTTACGGAAATGTATTTTATCTGAGCACAAACGCCATGGCCTGTAATGTAACAGCTACCTGGCGCGCACACAAGAAAGGTGCCCTTTTCGGGAATCCCTGCTTTACGCAGATTCACCCTACCTGCATTCCGGTATCGGGCGATTATCAGTCCAAGCTGACGCTGATGTCGGAATCTCTCCGGAACGACGGCCGCGTATGGGTTCCTAAGAAAGTTGGCGATAATCGTCCTCCAACCGAGATTCCGGAAGAGGAGCGTGATTATTTCCTGGAAAGAAAATATCCTTCTTTTGGAAATCTTGTTCCCAGAGATGTGGCCAGCCGTAATGCCAAATATGCCTGCGATGAAGGTCGCGGTGTAGGTGCCACCAAACTGGCCGTTTACCTGGATTTTGCTGATGCCATCCGCCGTGATTCTGAAGCTGTGGTTAGGGCCAAATATGGTAACCTGTTCGATATGTATCAGCAGATTACCGGCGAAAACCCATACAAAACCCCGATGCGGATTTATCCCGCGGTGCACTACACCATGGGCGGACTTTGGGTAGATTACAACCTGATGACCAGCGTGCCAGGATGCTATGCGCTCGGTGAAGCCAATTTCTCAGACCACGGTGCCAACCGTCTCGGTGCTTCTGCCCTCATGCAGGGTCTGGCCGACGGTTATTTTGTTATTCCCTACACGGTTGGAGATTACCTTGCTGCCATCGGTCATGAAAAAGTCGGTACCGACCGTGCCGAATTCAGGGAAGCGGAAGAGGCTGTTAAACAGCGCATCAATGGACTTCTCGCCATGAAAGGAGAAAAGACAGTTGATGAACTTCACCGTAAGCTGGGTCTTACCATGTGGGATTACTGCGGAATGAGCCGCACAGCCGAAGGACTGAAAAAAGCGCAGGGCATCATTGCTGAAATCAAGAAGGAATTCGAAAGTAATGTGAAGGTGCTAGGTGCCAACGAAGAAATGAATCAGTCGCTGGAAAAGGCGCTTCGTCTTGCCGACTTCATCGAGCTCGGAGCCCTGATGGTACAGGATGCCCTCGACCGGAATGAAAGCTGCGGCGGTCATTTCCGGGAGGAATATCAGACGCCCGACGGCGAAGCACTTCGCGACGATGAGAACTATGCCTATGTCGCTGCCTGGGAATACAAAGGAAACAATCAGGCCGAGGTGTTGCATAAAGAGCCACTCAAATTTGAGAATGTTAAACTGACCCAGCGGTCCTACAAATAAGAAGACCATGAACACCATGAATCTCACCCTCAAAATCTGGCGCCAGCCGAATGCGCAGGCAAAGGGTGAAATCAAAACCTACCGCATTTCTGGAATCAACGACCACATGTCTTTCCTTGAAATGCTGGATGTACTCAATGAAGATCTGCAGAAGAAGGGCGAAGATCCGGTGGTTTTTGACCACGATTGCCGGGAAGGAATCTGCGGTGCCTGTTCGCTGGTGATCAACGGAAGGCCGCATGGTCCTCAGCAAACCACGACCTGCCAGCTTCACATGCGCAGTTTCAAGGACGGCGATACCATTTACATCGAGCCATGGAGGGCAAAGGCTTTTCCGGTTGTGAAAGACCTGATGGTGGATCGCTCTGCCTTTGACCGCATTCAGCATGCAGGCGGTTATGTTTCGGTGAATACCGGTTCTGCTCAGGATGCCAATGCCATTCCCATCGGAAAGGAAATTGCCGATGAGGCTTTCAACTCTGCCACCTGCATTGGTTGCGGTGCCTGTGTGGCAGCCTGTAAAAATGCCTCTGCCATGCTCTTCGTTTCTGCGAAAATTTCACAGTTGGCTATGCTGCCTCAGGGGTATGCAGAACGTGCGCGCCGCGCCGAGGGTATGGTTGCTCAGATGGATAAGGAAGGTTTCGGAGCCTGCACCAATACGGGAGCCTGCGAAGCCGAATGTCCGAAGGAAATCAGCATTTCGAACATTGCTCGTATGAACCGCGAGTATTTTGCTGCCAAACTGAGCAGCAATGCTGTTTAGAAGGACAGGCTATACGTATAGAAATTTTTTAATATTCGTATAAAAGGCTTTCCTTTGTGGAAAGTCTTTTTTTTATGGATGCTAAAGTAACGCTGAGTTTTCGGGCGGATATCATTGCCAGAGCTAAGGAGTACGCTGAGGCCCAGGGCATCAGCTTAAGCCGCCTCACAGAGGTGCTTCTCAGCAGGCTCGTAAGCGGCGAATACCGCAGTCTCGATGATTTCCCGGTTTCCGACTGGGTTAATTCTCTTTCAGAACCTGAAGCCAGCTACCTTCGCAAGCCCCGGTCCTCCAAATCCATGCGCGCAGAAATGCGCAGTAAAAAGTAATGAGGATTTTCCTTGATGCCAATGTGCTGGTTGCAGTTCTGAACCGCGAATATCCGCATTACGATGCCTGTGCCCGTTGCATGAGTCTGGCCGACAGGAACGGCTTTCAGCTGCAGGTTTCGGCACTCAGTCTCGGAATTGCATTTTACTTCTCAGAGAAAAAATCGGGCAGGCAGGAGGCCCGGAGAAAGATGGAATTACTTCTTCTGAAACTTCAGGTTACACCCTGCGGTGAAGCTGAAGCAAAAGCTGCTGTTCAGGAAAAAAAGGCCGATGATTTCGAAGATGCGCTGCAGTTTTTTTCAGCAAGATCGGGGAATTCGGATGTGATTCTCAGCAACAATCCTTCAGACTATCATTTTTCATCCATTCAGGTTCAGAGGCCGGAAGAATTTTTGAGAAAAATCTGATTGTCAGTGGATTCACTATCGAGCCTGTTATCTGATTTGGTTGCGGAGTTCGCTTCGTTGGGGGCTGCTTTCAATGCCGCACTGTTCGCGCAAGACAGAATTTGAACTCCGCCCTGATTTTTACCTTTTGCTTTAGCTTTCACTCCAAAGCGACGGCTTTATTAATTCTGTTCATGAAGGTGAATCATGCTGCAATAATTCCATTGTTTTCGTCTACATTCGCTGAATTATGAAAAAGAAAGTTATTTGTTTTTTCGCTTGTTTCAATCTCTTTGTAATCTCTGCTATGTCGCAACATGCCATTCTGGAAGGTAATGGAAAAGTGGTCATCCGTAAAGACAACGGATCTTATGTATCCACCGTTGAGTCCTCCGGTGCGGTCTTTGCCGATATCAATGCTGCCGGTACCGAAGTGCTGGTGACCTACAATACCGGAAAGGTAGTGGCCCGGAAAATCAATGGCAGCTACATTTCTACGGTGGAAAGCAGCAAGGCCATTTCGGCCCGCTGGTCCGCTGAGGATGTGGTGGTGACATATTCCGACGGCAAGGTGGTAAAGCGGAAGAAAACCGGCAGCTACATTTCTACCATCAAGTCCTGAAGCAAGGACAAAAAAAATGACCCGGCGTTAAGCAACAGCGGGCCATTTCCAATCAATCGTTCAACCAAAGAAAAGAAGATTGGGTTGTATGTGCGGGGCATATGCAAGTCCGACCTTCTGATACAAAAGTACAGCCTGCCTGCATGCCCGCTGCTTCAGGAATGCTGCACGACCTACGGGTGTAGGGAAAAACCGCAGGTGCCGGTTTTGCGATGATTTTTTCGGGAATTTTTGAATTTTCAATTCAGTTCTTACGGCTTTCAGATCTGGTCAAACTCACTCAGTTCTACTATTTGCCTGTATTTCCTTTCAATAATGTCTGCAAGAGACTGAAACATTACAACATATCCGATTTGAAAAAGCATGAAAAAAAAGACCGGAAAATGACCGGTCTTTTCAATGTTGAGGAACATTTTTGAATTTACCCGGTAATCATCCCGGCCAGGGTGGCGCTGAGGTAACTCGCAAGTGTGCCGCAAAGAAGGGCTTTGAGTCCGAGTCTGGCCAGGTCTGCCCTGCGCTCCGGAGCGAGTTCGCCGATGCCGCCGATCTGCATGCCAACGCTGGCAAAGTTGGCAAATCCGCAGATGGCCACGGATACAATCATGAGTCCCTTTTCGGTCATAATGGGAACTGTTTTGTTGGCCAGGTTCTGAAAAGCTACAAACTCGTTGATGCTGAGTTTCTGCCCCAGTAAGGTGGCCGCGCTGGCAATGTCCTGCGAGGGTACGCCCATTGCCCAGGCCATGGGCCAGAAAACCTTGCCGAAAATCCAGTTGAGGCTGGGGTTGAAATCGGGATTGAATAGATGCGCAATTTTCACCAGCGACCAGTCAATCATGGAAATAAGCGCGATGAACCCGATGATCATGGCAATCACATTCATGGCAATCTTAAAGCCATCGCCGGCACCATGGGAAATGGCATCCACTACATTGATGTAGGGACTTTTTACTTCCAGTTTTACCTCGCCCAATGTTTCGCTTTCTTCGGTTTCGGGAAATACAATTTTCGAAATCACCAGTGCTCCGGGGGCGGCCATCAGGCTGGCGGCAATCAGCTTGGGAGCCAGATCAAGTCCGGCGGCAGCGCCCATATTCACATACACTACCAGAATGCCTCCCGCAATGCAGGCCATGCTGCCGCTCATACTGGCAAGCAGTTCGCTTTTTGTCATGGTGGCTAGATAAGGGCGGATCATGACCTGAGCTTCCACCTGTCCGACAAAGGCACTGGCCACATTGCTGAGTGCTTCGGCGCCGCTCACCCGCATGATGAAATTCATGGCCCGGGCAATCAGGGCGATGACCTTCTGCATCAGCCCGATGTGGTATAGAATGGCAACCAGTACACAAACCAGAATGATGGTGGCCGTTACATTGAATGCAAAAACAAACCCTCCCTGCGCGTAATTGGCAACCGTGCCGTCGAACTGAGCGGCACCGATTCCGCCATAAACAAAGGCCGCACCCTGCCGCGCAAACTGTTCAATCTTTTCCATGCCGTGACCCAGGTACTGAAAAAATGCTGTAACCGGCGGAATTTTTAAGACCAGAATGGCGATGGTGAGTTGCAGCAGCAGGCCTGACATGATGACCCTTGGCTGAATGGCTTTGCGGTTGTTGCTGAAGGCAAAGGCAATGCCCAGAATCAGTAGCATGCCGATGATTCCCTGAAATCTTTCCAATGCAGTGTTTGTTTCGTGAGGGCCACAAGTAAGGAAGCCGGAAACGAAAATCCTAATTCTTGTGTAGTCCGCCATTTTTTCTCCGATGACGCTGTTCCGGATTTGTAATCCGGAACTTTCTGCCGTGGAATCAGGTTGTACAGCTTAATATTCAGGATCAATTTTCAGGCCGGCAGCCGGGCTGTGCGGGAGTTCGCTGCGCTCCGTGCCCCGAAAAAGGCAGCTGAAAACGCTGTTCGGCACTTTTGCCATTTAGCTTCAGACTTTTGCCTTTCTCCGGGGCACCCTCCGGTCCCTTCCATCCCTGCCGGAGGTATAAGTGAAAAGTAGTTAGTAATCAGTGTTTAGTGAGATTTTTATGTGTCATCAGGTATTTACGCCTTCGGCGGCACAGGTCCACCTGACGAGCAGGAACATTGGCCGGAGGCCATATAATAGCCGGAACGGGGCAGAGCCCCGCTCCATTTTCACCTGTTATCGGGCGAGGCTCCAGCCTCACCGAAGCAAGTTCGGTACAGGCGTTCGTATTATTGTATAGCCTCCGGCTTAATTTAATCATCTGTCCGTAGTTTTGCAAAGCGTAGACTAAGGACCAGGCAAATATGGGAGGGTCTCCGACCCGGGATGCTTCACCCATTCCAGCTGGTTTTAGGCAGTGGTACATTACCATCGGGCCAAAGTCCCTGCATGTATTTACAAATCCTGATAGTGGCTGCGCCTAACTCTCAGGATAGATAGAGCGCTTCCGAAACGGTGCCAGGGAAGGCTTCGCTCCGAGCGAAGCCTTCCTTCAAAAGTTTGCAGATGAGCTACTTGCATTTTTGACAATGCGCCCTATTTTTGCAACACAGAACCACGTTGTATCCTGCTACAGAATACAGATGCCTTTTTATGATGATGAAAAATATGCTTTTGTTTCCATTCGTCAGGATAGTTTCCATCCAAATCGTGAAGGCCTGTTTGCGATTCTCGGGCGTATCCGCACACGGCGGACAAGTGCGATACGCCTTCACGGTTCAAATGATTAACGCATAAAATATTTCGAATACCACCACTATGAAAAAATCACTTCTTTGGGCTTTAGCCATCTCACTAATCACTAAATACTTTACACTAAATACTTGCGAAGCTCAGGCCCACAACCTGCCTTCCCCGCCTCAAAAGGAAGAACCAGCATCTTCGCACTCTTTCAATACCCTGGGCGGCGTGATCAGCGGCAGCGGCGGCACAGTTTCCCAGAGTGTTGGTCAGCTTGTGTACAGCAGCGAAAGTTCAGAAGGTGGTTCATTGGCACAGGGCGTGCAGCGGCCTTACCGCCTGGCTTCGGTGGAAATGGCAGCTTCCGCACCGGCACTAAATTTTTCCGTCCTGCCCAACCCAACCGATGGTGACCTGCTGCTTCGCCTCAGTGAAGAACCGAAAGAAATTTCATTTTACAAGGTAACCGACCTTCAGGGAAGGGAACTGCTGCAGGGCATGGTTTCTTTTCCCGACACGCCGGTACGCCTGTCCGGCTTTGCTTCCGGCACTTACCTCATTCAGATACGGAACACCCAAAACAAGCCATTACAAACCCTTCAGATCATTAAAAATTAAGTCTTTTTCTCCATGAAAAATTCAATCCTCAGGCTTTTAGCCATCTCACTAATCACTAAGGCGAATTCCGTCCCGCCAAAGGCGGACGGGACAAGTGCAATTCGCCCCTACGGTTCAAATGATTAACGCATAAAATATTCCGAAAATCTCCAGATGAAAAATTCAATACTCAGGTTTTTAGCCATCTCACTCATCACTAATTACTTTGCACTAAATACTTGCATAGCCCAGGCTCCCCAACGCCTTTCCTACCAGGCCGAAATCCGTAATGCCAGCAATGCGCTGGTAGTAAATACTTTGGTCGGTATGCGCTTCAGCATTCTGCAGGGTTCTGCTACCGGTACGGTGGTTTACTCTGAGCGGCAAACGCCCACCACCAATGCCAACGGACTGGTGAGTCTGCAGATCGGCGGCGGTACGGTTATTTCGGGCGTATTTGCCAACATTGCCTGGGGCAGCGGAACCTATTTTCTGAAAACGGAAACCGACCCGGCCGGTGGCACCAATTATACCATCAGCGGAACCCAGCAGATGCTGAGCGTGCCCTATGCACTTTATGCCAACTCTGCCGGAACTGCCACAAGCGCCACTACCGCTGGCTCAGCCACAACGGCAACCACAGCGGCGAACGGCGTGCCAGCCGGAGGAAATGAAGGGCAGGTGCTCACCCGCTGCGGCGGTGTAGCCATATGGACAACAGGCGGAATTTGCCCCGGTACCATCACCGCACTCAACTGTTCCTCAGCCACCAACACCGGTACGCTTGCTTCCGGCACGGCGGCTTCCGGTGTGAGCAGCTCGGTTCCTTACACCGGCGGTAACGGCGGTCCGCACAGTGGACAAACCGTAACATCCACCGGTGTCACAGGATTGACCGCCACTCTGGCCGCCGGCAACTTTGCCAGCGGAGCAGGCAGCCTGACCTACACCATTACCGGTACACCTGCCGCAGGCGGCACCGCCAGTTTTGCACTGAACATCGGAGGCAAGACCTGTACACTCACGCGAATTATTCCGGGAACCATTACAGCCCTTTCATGCTCCACAGCTACGAACAACGGAACGCTTGCCTCAGGTGCTGCGGCCTCAGGGGTAAGTAGCTCTGTTCCCTACACTGGTGGAAATGGCGGACCTCACAGCGGTCAGACTGTAACTTCCACAGGCGTCACTGGTTTGACTGCCAACCTTGCCGCAGGCAATTTCGCCAGCGGAGCCGGTAGCCTGACCTACAACATCACCGGCACACCTGCCTCAGGCGGCACTGCCAGCTTTGTATTGAACATTGGCGGTCAGACCTGTACGCTCAATCGTGTTGTGCCCGGCGCCATCACGGCTCTGGATTGTTCCACAGCAACAAACAGCGGTAGCCTCACTGCAGGTATTGCCGCCTCAGGCGTGAGCAGCTCTGTTCCTTATACCGGCGGTAACGGCGGTTCGCACAGCGGACAAACCGTTACTTCTACCGGAGTAACTGGTCTCACAGCCACCCTGGCTGCCGGCACTTTCGCCAGCGGATCCGGTAGTCTCATCTACACCATTACGGGTACCCCTACCACCAGCGGCACGGCCAGTTTTGCCTTAAACATAGGCGGGAGAACATGTATCCTCACCAGAACTGTTTTGCCTGTCGGTGCCATCACTTCACTTAACTGTGCTTCCGCCACCAACTCGGGTGCGCTCAGTTCTGGCATTTCCGCCTCCGGCGTAAGCAGCTCGGTTCCATATACCGGCGGCAACGGAGGACCACATAACGGGCAGACGGTGACATCCACTGGTGTGACCGGCCTCACGGCCACGCTCTCAGCCGGAAATTTTGCCGTTGGAGCAGGCAGTCTTACTTACAACATCAGCGGTACTCCGGCGGCCGGTGGAACGGCCGCTTTTGCCCTTAACATAGGTGGAAGAACTTGTACCCTTAATCTTATTGTGCCCGGAAAGATCAGTTCCATAAGCTGTGCCTCAGCCACCAACACCGGAACACTTGCTTCTGGTATTGCCGCCTCGGGCGTTAGCAGTTCTATACCGTACACGGGTGGAAACGGCGGACCCCATAGCGGACAAACCATAGCATCCACCGGCGTAAGCGGCCTCACAGCTACCCTTGCCTCCGGTAGTTTTGCCAGCGGTTCAGGCAGCCTGATTTACACCATCACCGGTACGCCGGCCGCGGGCGGCACAGCCAGCTTTGCACTGAGCATCGGCGGCAGGACCTGTACGCTCACCCGTACTATTCCCGGAGCCATTTCGGCAATTAGCTGCGCATCTGCCACAAATTCCGGAACGCTGATTTCCGGTAATTCCGCTTCCGGTGTGAGCAGTTCTGTGCCTTACACGGGAGGCAATGGCGGAACCTACACCGCCCAGACGATTGTATCCACCGGTGTAACCGGCCTCACCGCCAGCCTGGCAGCCGGAACCTTTGCCAGTGGCACCGGCAGCCTTAACTATACCATTACGGGTACTCCATCTGCTATTGGCACCGCCAGTTTTGTGCTGAGCATCGGCGGGCAGACCTGCACACTTACGCGGAGTGTGATATCCCTTCCGTCACTTACCACAACTGCCGCTACCTCAGTTACCACTTTATCGGCCATCAGCGGTGGCAACATTACGGCAGACGGCGGATCGCCGGTAACTGCCCGCGGCATTTGCTGGGGAACCACTTCCACCCCGACCATTGCCCTGACCACCAAAACCAGCGATGGAACAGGAACAGGCTCCTTTACCAGCAGTCTTACTGGATTAACAGCCAACAGGCTATATTATATTCGGGCTTATGCTACCAATGCTGCCGGTACTGCCTATGGCACTGCCGTTAGTTTTACCACAGCAGCCGCCACGGTGAGCGATGTGGATGGCAATGTGTACAACACCGTTACCATCGGCAATCAGGTGTGGATGAAAGAGAACCTGAAAACCAGCAAGTACCGGAATGGTAATGCCATCACAACCAACTTAACAGATATTGACTGGCAAAATACGACCAGCGGCGCTTATGCGATTTACAACAACGACGCAGCCAACAATACCACCTACGGCAAGCTCTACAACTGGTATGCGGTGGCCGACCCCCGGGGTCTTTGCCCAACAGGCTGGCATGTGCCTACGGACCACGACTGGAATCTGCTGACCAAATATCTGGATCCTGCAGCTGATACATCCTGCATAGTAGGATGTGTAAATACAGCCGGCGGTAAAATGAAGAGCACGGGAACCATCGAAGCCGGCACAGGTTTGTGGTACTCTCCCAATCAGAATGCTACCAACAGCAGTGGATTCACGGGCCTTCCGGGCGGCAGCCGTCTCAGCAATGGGCCCTACTACCACATAGGCAACACCGGTTTCTGGTGGTCTTCTACGGAGGACTTATTAGCGACCCCCTGGGGCCGCAACCTGAAAGACAACGTTGGCAATTCTTACCGGACCTACCTCACCAAGACGCACGGCTTCTCGGTCCGTTGCTTGCGGGATTGAGGGTGCTAGTGAAAAGTGTTTAGTAATCAGTGTTTAGTTAGGCTTGTAAAGCATTGAAAATGAATCAAAAAACTTAGCACTAAATACTATTAAAGTGCAAAGTAGTTAGTATTAAGTGTTTAGTGAGGTTTGTAAAGTATTGGAGAATAGAAATTTAACTTAGCACTTTTTACTTTGTACTAATTACTAATCAGAACCCCAAAGCTATGTAAATCGGTATGGCCCTTCGTTTTGGTGAGCAGGAATTTGATTCGGTGCTGGTGAAAGATCATGCAGCCATGCGCATGCTGTATCGAAACATTTCGCAGGCAGAATTATCAGAACTCATGGAATCCGGCGAAGTCCTGGAGGATTACCCTGATGATTATCCTTTTCCAAGCAAATTGATTTTTAAGATGGTAAACAACAGACCGCTGCATGCCGTAGTTGCTATGGATGGGCTTAAAAAAGTCCTTATTATTGTAACGGTTTATGAACCGGATTCTCAAAAATTT
>Ga0315900_10008727_pt1 | contig 12993 bp, 28 predicted proteins | sample LakEriMetagenome_FD_203521 | JGI IMG/M metagenome (GOLD analysis project Ga0315900, IMG submission 203521) | Freshwater fungal communities from buoy surface, Lake Erie, Ohio, United States - Buoy 12 MA114 | ecosystem: Environmental > Aquatic > Freshwater > Lake > Lake biofilm | place: USA: Lake...
AATGATAGACCGGATGTGCAAAACTTTAGACCTATCGGTGGAATATCTAAAGGAGTGTATATTCTTGAATCTTGGAAACCCTACTTTCGCCCCATCCGACCTATCCAATACCATGTAGCCGTACACGAAGCGGTAACGGCTGAACCGAACCCATACAGCGTTGATTGGTCAAATGCTCCTGAGTGGGCGGAATTTCATATGTACGATGAGACTAAAAGCGGCTATTTTAAAGGGTGGGTTACGAGAGGTTGTTTTTGGAACGGCTGTTTCGCACCATCCGGCTTCACCCTCCCCACCGGACTCGACTGGAAACAATCCAAAACGATACGACCGAAATAATGCCAATTGATTATAAACTATATCACCCGGAATGGAAATCACGAATCAGACCGGATATTCTTAAACGGGCTGATAATAAATGTGAGTGCTGTGGAGTGGAGAATTATGCGGTTGGTTATCGTGATTTAAATGGAATATTTCAGCGTACAGCTGGAAATGAAATGCACGACAAAGCAGGGTTTGGCGAGTTAAAATACATGGATGCAATTCAACTTATTAAACATTGCAACGAGTATAGTGATGATGATTATAAGTTAATTATTATCGTCCTAACCATTGCTCACCTTGATCACGACATCAGCAACAACGATTACTCGAATCTAAAAGCCATGTGCCAAAGATGCCACAACCGATACGATATGCCTAACAGGGTGAAGAATCGTAAAAATAATGTAACCAATTCAGGCCAAACCTCGTTATTCTGAATATGCAAACAATCGAACTACACGGCAAAACAACACGACCATGACAATCTGGATTAACAACACCGAATACTTTGTCAGTGCCGACCTATTCCCCGGCTACGACTTGGAACGATTGGCGAGGTGGTTCAGCAAGAACCGACCCAACCAAGACCTGCAAGCGTTTGTCCAATTTTGGCAGAATCGAATCAGTGGGGCAGATGATAACTTTACCGAAATGATTGTACTATGAACCGGAACGACTACATCAAACAATTTTACTCGGTGGGGATAACCATACCGGCACTCGCTCAGGCATACAACCTGCCTGAATATTATGTTGAACGAATTGTTAAGTATGGAAAGTAATATGACAAAACGATTTAAAATTGAACCAGATTTTACCTGCCCTGAGTTGGCTGGGTATAAGTTGCCACCGATTGAACGGAGGCAGGAAGATGATGTGGAAGCAATGGCAAAGGAAGAATTTAATAACATAGACAATCCTATAAGAAGTGGTATTGATAATCACTCATACAAGACAGGGTTTACAGAAGGCTACACCAAAGCCCGTGAGAAGTATGAGTTTAGCCGGGAGGATATGGCAAAAGTAATAGAGTACATGATAAAAAATCCAATTTCGGCAGAGTTAAGAACTGAACTTGAAATTGATTTTAATAAGGGCGTTTCGGTTTTAAGCAAGTATTTTGAACGCATATTAACCCCACGCAACCCGATTGCGATTGAGGTGGAGATGGTTCAAAAGTCTATAAATGGTTCGATTCCTGTTGGGCAGGATTGGGAGTGTGTTCCAGCAACCAACCCAGACGGAACGGTGAAAGGGAGGTGGGTGTATGAGTAAGGTAATTAATTTACTCCCCCATTTTATCAAAGTTAGATTACTTGCAAAGAAGTTTGATATTTGGAAAGAAGTTCAAGATGACAATAGGAAACCCGATGCGTTTATGTCAGGCGATTGGATTTCATACGATGGCAATTTATATTACGGGCATCCGCTTGGAGTATTTTTATTATCTAATCAAAACGAATTGTATCAATTAAATAAACAATACAGAGATAAATATGACACCACAACCAATTAAATTCCGGGGATTCCGGGTGGACTTGAACCAATTTGAGCAGGACTATGGCAAATAAACAACAAACCGCAATCACATTTCTGATTGAACAGATAGATAAACTTGAAGAAGAAGATGGATATCTTGATATTGATAAATTTTATTGGCTCAAACAAGATGCCATCCAAATGGAACGGGAGCAGATTGAACAAGCCTTTATAAAAGGGAATGAATTTGTTCCTAAATGGAAAATAAATGGTGTGCCATATATTGAATCTGAACAATATTACGAACAAACCTATGGAACTACAAAAAGCAGTTGACATCTTAATGAACCTGCACCGCCACAAGTTAGGCAAAGCAGACAAGCCAAATTGCACCGATGCGGAGATTAACACAGCGAGGAACACACTCAAACATTACAATAATACCCAGCGAATCAGGTCACTTCAACACAACCCTAAGCCACGCATTCCCCACGAACGGGGCAACTAACACCATCCACCAAGACGATTCTACCTGCCCCAGAGCGATTAACGCAATGTTGAAGGCAATCACTTCCAGCCAAACATTTTGGCACAGCACACACAAGCCTAATGGCTTTGACCAGTGCTTATCGTGGTGCTGTTGTAACCACCTGCCGTAACGCTGGAAGATGTGACCCGGCTGTATCCATACTTCGAAGGCGTAGGATACGCACGAAACGGCAAAACTGAACGCCAGCAGGACGAATAAATTTATCGCAAAGTCAAACATATCAGGCGGGTATGTTCGTCCACTGAAACCAGATATGACCGCTCGGGTCGTTTATGTACGAGTTCGTATCAATTCGATTTGCTACGGGCAGTTTAATGCGCACCATGACCGTTGCGTCATTCGGGTAGCCGTTTACCAATACAATCGGATTGCCCGCTGTGCCTGCAAGCGTATTGATGTAGAATTGCCCGTTTATAAGCGCCTCAATGCCATAATTTCCCGAGAATGGGAAAACCATAGCAGGAAGTGTTATTGCCGTCTGATTGGACGGGAAATTGCCTAAATTGATTGTGCTGTATGTGTTCATATTAAATTAGTTCAGGAGGATTGCGACATTCGGAAAACTCTCTTGCAAAGATAACATTTATATCAATGGCGAAGGATTGCAACTCGGGCATGTACGACCTCAATTCATTGCCGGTATCCTCGTCATTGAAGTTGAAATAATCGTATTGGATTGATGCCAAATCAACTTTGATAGTATCGACTTGGGGGAAGTCGGGAATATAAGTCCCCATGATGGTGTTCAGCGTATAGTCGCCCACCTCGTATTGATTATTTCCGGTAAACACAAACACGCCACGAAGCGTAAACGATTGCTCAAAGCGTTCCTGACACGACCCGAATCGGGGCAGAGGGCGGAATGTTGATTTCTCTAACTCCTCGTACCTGAGATAAAAGAAATTCCCGTTCGTGTCGATATTCGGAAACCGCACTAACTCGGAGTTGTCGTCCATCCTGCGGAGATAGATGTAACCCGTATCAGGTTCACGAAAGCAAAAATCATATCCGCTCGGGAATATGACATTGTTTTGCTCGATGTGCTGGCGGATGGAGGAGATTATGTGTATGGTTTCGCTGGTCATTTTTTCTTGCGTTTAGTTTTGATTGCTGGCTTCTTTTTGGCTGTGGTCTTTTTTGCCTTAATCGTTTTCTTCTTGGCTTGCTTTGGCGGTCTTGGCTTGCGTGGTGTTTCGCCTTTGATATTCGGCACATTCGGAAACGAATCAATCGCCCCCTGAATGAGTGACAAGGCGTCAATCGCCATTTGGCGTTCCATCTTGGCTATCTCCTTATCGCTTAGTTCAAAGATAGGCTCATTAACTTGCTTTGGTGAAGTCTGTTGCCATTCGGCTATTTGTGCCGTCTCGTTATTATTAAAGCCGTAGGTAACTTCTTTTTCGGCAGTGGTTAAGATGGTCATCGAGTAGAACAAATTGTTCGTAAATGCCAAATCTTTCCAATTTACTTGAAGGGTTGCATCAACCCTCTTTTTCATGTACGCCTTCGACCGATAATTCATTTGTTTGCCTGCTGTCGTAATGCCTCGATTAAACACCCTCCTTTGCATTTCAGCCGACCCGATACTGCTTGCATTTACCAATATCTTCCCCATATTGGCTTGGAGTGCCTGCTTTGCATTATTCAAAGCCTTCTCGAACTGCTCAGGCGTTAGGTTTGCCATTGACAATCGTGATAAAGACCTTACGCCCCTCGGTTAATGCTTTGCGAATCTTAAGAATTAAATCGTTGGTAGCAGGAATCGAACTGAACACGCCCGTATCGTTGCGAGTGCGACCGGGTAATAAACAACCCTCTGTATGTGCCTCGGTGTTGCCTGAATGAATGCGGATGCCTGCATAATTCGGTACATTCAAAAGCAGTGGCAGTTCCCGTTTGAAGCGGTTGGATAGAGTTATTACAACCTCATACCGCCCTGCTGGAATAGCCGTTTGACCTGCAATCTTCTTGGGTCGAACTGCATCCTCGCAAATAAAGCATTCATGGACGCCATTAATAGACAACTTGCCCAATGTGCGATTGGGTAGCATTATATCTCTTTCGAGATGTAATTCTAAGTTGTCTTTCTTCATGTTACTTACGCTTGCTTTTAGGCTTAGATTTCCCAGCCTTTGATAAAGCGATTGCAACTGCTTGTTTTTGTGGCTTTCCACTTTTCATCTCAGATTTGATGTTGGACGAAATTGTCTTTTGCGAGTAACCTTTTTTTAACGGCATGGATTATATAATTTCTTCGTTTGTTTTTTCTTCAACACCGAACGCCTGACTAATCGCACTAACAAGAGTAGTCAGACTCCCCCCATAAATTACCGCATTTGTCGCAATCGTCACGACTGACGCCGGCAGTGATACAGGCAGAGCCACAATCGCCCCGCCAATCAATACTAACGCACCGCCCACTTTCAATGCTGTGTTGCGGATTTTCTTCGCCCATAACGGAGTCGGGGCGGACATTTGCCCAAAAGTCAATTTGCTCATAATCGTTATTTAAAATTATCTCCAATTTTTTTCGCTTTGCTTGCCACTGATTTCGACCCAACACAACCCCACATCTGCCGAGCAAGTTTATTCGGCACGCCTGAGCCGGGTATCTTCATCGAGCGGGCGCAATACGCATCGCCTCGAGGCGTTCCGGGACTTACCTTAGCGTTATCATCGCCGGCATGATATACTTTGCCACCGACTTCAACAGACCACTTCTTGCCCTTTGCTGTGCTGACTTTTATCTTGCCCATAACTTAGCGTTTAATGCCGGGAATTCTAACCGTACCAGGTCTTGGTGCAGGTCTGCCCGTACTTGGTCTTGGTTGTGGTCGAGAGCCACCGCAGGTAGAACAACCTGCATACATTGGAAGCATTTGATTTTTCATCGGTAATACCCTTTAGATTGTCTTTGAGTTTCAGCATAGCGTGTACCATTACAAGCAATGCAATTCGTTCTGGGTCTGGATAGCATCGTTCTGGCTTCGACCCGTAGTATTTCCATCCTGCGTTCGTAGTCGTTTTCAAACTTATCACGCAGTTCTATTTTTTCTTCTTTGTTGTGTATCGTCTTGGAGTTTGCCCGAACCGTGTTAATCAACTCGTCCAATAAATCAACGCCCAAGCGATATAGGCACGCCTGCTGGAAACTAACGCTATTACGGAAGATACAAGCAATCTGGCTTTGGTCGCATTGATATTGAGCCTCAGCAATGAAGCCAAATGTATTATCGACTTCGCCTGACCCGTCCCAACCCGACACACGCCATAAGCCGACATTTGATTCGTTGTAAGGACGATTGCAACAACCGCCAACCTTCAATTCAGCCGTTAATAAACTTGCGTTATCCAAGGTCAAATACGCCTCGCCTCCATCGGTAATGAAGTCGGTATTGACTTCTGTTGGAATGCCTGCAACGGCAGTAAAATTAACGCTCTTGACCTGCCCGATATTGTCGGTGATGGTTATGGTATTTAACCCTGAATTATTGACCAGAACTTTGACATAAGGAATCACCAACAACCCGTAGTCGTCATTCTTCCTACGGGTAAATTTGATGCCCCTATCAAGCGGTTGAGCAGTATTGTAAGCAATCACGCCAGTCGGGTACTTGCCTGCTTTCATGCGGTCTAATACGCTATTCTGGCGGAAGTCCTGAATAATCCATTGCGACAACTCCGCCACGACCATATTCATTGCAAAACTTACTTTATCCTGAATGAAATCACCTGTTGTCTGGTAGTCCGAATCAGCCATCGCAACAATATCCGCACGACTAAGACCGGGCAACGATTCAACATATAAGTTGAAATCGCTCGGCACATTCCACGCAGGATTGTTTGACCCGATGATATTACGCAGGCAGTTTATCAGGTTCATAAAGGTAAATTACTGAATATTCTTTGTTGTGCAACACTTCGACCGACTTGCCCTGAGCAGTTGCGACCTCGTATATCTTATCGAACAACTCGTCAGGCAAGAACTCTTTGATGTGAATCGAGTTGTACCAATGTAGCGTAAAATAAACGCCTGAGCCATCGTGTAACCCGTTCCAAGTCTTATCGACAACAGGTACATTAAATTCAGGTGTGACCGCCCACATACCAGCGTCAATGCGTGCGACATTGTACTTCTTCAAGTCTTTGCCCGCCTTGCATAACGCCTTAAACTGACCCTCGTTGGGCAGGGGCAACATACGGATATGATACCCCTGTCCTTCGAGTGTGTCAGCAACCATCCGAGTGACATAAGCCACCCGGATGTTTACCGTTTTGTCTGTCCAATTAAGAACCATTACCGATTAGGTAGCGGCATTGAATTGGAAGATACCATTTACACCCAACAATGGGTCACCTGTGCGGTAGTTGTTGTTGTAAAGGGCAGAGATAGCGTAGTGAAGTGACAACTGAGCGTTCCACTCATCACAACCTTGTGGCTTGTAGATTTTGAAGTCATAAACCAGTCCGGGAATCAATGGGTCAACGATAGTTGAGCGAGTTTCTGTCTCGGTCAATGTTTCGTATTCGCCCAAGTAGAATGGTACGGGGATGAACTGCAATGCACCAGCCTCTAACACATAGAAGTTGTTGTTAGCAAGAGCAGTTGTTAATTGGTCATCTTCGAAATATGCGAACTGACCAGCCTGCATCATGTCGATACCGCCGTTGTTGCAACATCCGATTTTCTGCATCTTGGTGTAGGTACGGAGGTCTCCGTTACCGATTGCCATTGGCAGACCAGACACACGAGCATCGCTCAATGCGTTCAACATTGTTGCCTCACCGATGTAGTTACCAACTGTGATACCGCCAGTAGCGATTGGGTCGAGTAAGTTCAATGCAGCAGGAGTAGTACCAGAGTTAGTACCGCCAGCGTAGTTACCAGCGTTGGCAATCATCTCGGTGATGATGTCGTTGTTGATGTACTGACGCATAGCATCAAGTCTGTTTGCAATGTCCTTAGTAACCCAAGAATTGCGACCTTCGCAAAGTTCGCGGATATTCTCTTCGGTGTACTTAAATTGCTGACCTGCTTGGAAGCCAATAGTGATGTTCTCAGCGAAGTTGTCGCTTTCATCGAATGGTCCGTTCAAACAAGAATCAACTGTGGAAGTTACCTCGTTGATAGTTGAACGCTTCTGATACATAACCTGAACGGTTTTGATTTGACCATTCTGGCGATTCAATGGAACGATGTTCACATTGTAGCGATTGTACTGGTCGCTAACGGCTCTGAGCGTACCAACCTGAGATGATTTCAGGGCAGGTGTATGCTCGTTAGCCAGATTAAGAAGTTGCTCGTTAATAGCCGGGCAAATTGCGGAAAATGACATGATAAAATGAAAGAAATGTTTGCGTTTGAAATTCCTTGTCATTTAGGGGTTCAAGGAAATAACCCTAATGCGGAAGGTCGCCACCTAAGTTCGATTGGCATCGAACGGAACAAAGATAAAAAAAATATTTGGAATAAAAAAACCCGACTTGTTAGGTCGGGTTGGGTGGTGTGGGGTTGTGGTAAAAATTAAAATTTTAAATATGAACCTTTGTATTCGTTTTCTTCGCACAATTTTAACGCTTGATTAAATGTGTTGCACCTGCCAATGTGCGTTTGTTGTTTATTGTTTTTGAAAACTTCAAACTTTCCTATAAGGTCAGGGTGTTCGTTTTTTTGTATAAAACAACCGTAATACAACCATTCGTCAGGGTCTAATTGTTTTGGTTTTTTTTGTTGCATAATTAATTCAATTAAATTTTCCTGATTGTCTGTGTCGATTATCTCAATGAGGGGCTTCATATTAAAAGCCCCTGTTTAATAATTGAGTTAATCTTTTGGCAAAACCTGATTCAGTGTATTTTTTCATTTTGCCGTTTATGGTGATGATGTGAAAACCATCTCTTGAAAGTGCATTCCAATTAGCAACTTCATTAGATGCTTGAAATATACCTTTTTGATTTCTGCTGTTGTTAATTTCTGTCGTTGTCATATCGTTGTTTTAAATTATACCCAAAGGTAAGGGGTTACCTAATACGAAATACAACTTTTCTAAACATTTCTCATAACTCGCTGAAAATCAAAGCAATTATTTTCAGTCAAAAAACAAAAAACCCGACTTGTTAGGTCGGGTTAGTGTGGGGTTGGGTTGTGATTTAAATTATACTAATTTTTTATATTTTGGATTTGTATAGTTGCCTGTGTTCTTTTTTAAATATGCAGGTATTATTTCGTAAGGGATTGATGTCAATTCTATCGAATTACAAGAAACCCAAGTACAATTAAAATACGATTCCCATTTTACCTGAGCACGATTTTTTTCAGAATCAAGGGCAATTATTATGCCAATTCTTCCTACTACATAATCTCCTTTGCTTCTTACTACTTCTTGTCCAATTTTAAATTCTGTCGTTGTCATGATGTGTTTTGTTTAAGTTTATAGAACAAAGTAACGGCTTATTTCAATACGAGATACATATTTTTACATTATTTCTCACAACTCATTGAAAATCAAAGACAAATTTTTTCAGGAAACAACAAAAAACCCGACATAAGCCGGGTTCGTTGCAGATGAATTTAACCAATATTATCCGGCAAGCCCGGCACGCTGTTTCATCTGAGCGACTCGTTCTGCCTGCTCTTGTTGCCACTTGCTGACCTGATTCTTTGCAGGGGCAGGTGCAGGACTTGGTGGCGTTGGATTGCCCGACTTCGGTGGCTGTGGGTCGCCATTAGACTCTTTGAAAATCTTGGCTTCTTTGCCCTCCATGACAATCAATTCAGACAAGGTCAATTCTTTCTTATTCTTGTCGTACACCTTTGCCCCGTTTAAGTCGGTTACAACGGCATTTCCTGAATCGTCCACATCGACTTTGTACTTTTTGTTGAAGTCGGATGTAAAGCCCGGCACAACATACTGAGATGCCCCGATTAGTGGGTGTTTGCTCACCTCGGATTGAATTGCCTGATTTACTTTGAATGTACGAATGGCGTTTTCCGATTCGTTTTTAATCGAGGGAATTACTGACTCTTCAAACTCCTTGACCTTGTTTTCGTAATCAATGATGGTTTGCTTAGCGTTGTTCAGTTGCTCTAATACTTCTTTGTTGCCTGACTTCTCGCTGATGCGGTCATTGACTAATTTCAACACGCCTTGGAAGTCGAGTTCTTTAATTTCCGCTTCGGTTAATCCGAATTGCTTTTTGACAAAGTTCTTTGCCTCAGCGTATGCCGAACCCTTTCCAGCCTTGTGTATCTCGTCCTTAACACGCTCTTTGTAATAGTTGGTGAAGTGCGTTTCGGTCGATTCAACAAAACTGGAAAGGTCTGTTTGGTCATCGGCAGTTTCGATTGAAGTAACCACATCTTCGGGTACTCCCATCAGTTTTAGAAATTCGATTGCTTTACTCATAATAGTTGCTGACTTGGTTTGGTTTTACTCGGTTACTTCTTTGGATTTCTTTGGTTTCTCAGCCGTAGCCGTTGACACAGGAGGCACGATTTCGAAATCACTGAACCCGTTTTTCTTCAATGCCTTTTGACGCTCGAAGAAATGCTTAGACAAGATAACCTGCTTGCCCGTCTTGGTGTTCTGCACCAGAACTTGTTTTTCGTTTAACTTTTGCATGACTTATATTTATTAAATTAGAATGAACGCCAAGCGGAAGTCCTGCGTACTTGCGGACTATCAATAGTGGTGTTAAAGATAATCGTTCCCAATGGTGCAAGACCCCAAGACACGAGGCTGTCACGCACGGCAGTAGTCACATTTAATTGACGCAAGTTAGGAGGATTGAAATAAGTAGCATTTAACCAAGTTGCAGTCATCGCAGTAATACCATAAGTTGCAAAATAGAATGCAGTCTTGCGGTAACGGGTGATGATAGTGCCAGTCTTTACATTTTGCAAATAAACCATAGTATCGGCACTTGCTGTGCTATACACGGCTTGAATGTTACCGAATCCATTGTACTCAAACGGATTGATAACGAGATTGCCTGACTTCTGACTACGAAGTGTAATGACGCCAGTTGAATTGCTTTGAGACACGGTCAAAGTGTCTTTGGTCTGACCGCTCAAACCGATAAAGGCGAACAGCGTCAAACAGATGGAAAGGAAGATTGCTTTTTTCATTTTATAGTTGTTTTAAATTGTTACAAATTTACTAATTATTAGAATACCACTCATTCCATAATTCAGCCTCTTCTGGCGTAGATTCGGGCGAACCCTCTGGAATAATTGTGCCTTGATTGTCTTCGGGAATGGCGTAATCGCTTGGCGAATAAACGCCATATACGCCATCCTCGATTAATTGCATTGCCTTTGCAGTCCTTTCACCCTGCTGGGTCTGAATCTGGTAATATTTGCCTATTTCTATCATTGCTGTAAACTATAAACTCTAATTCTTGTACCAACGGCATACCCGTTACTTATTGAAGCATAACCAAGTTGAATGCTTGTAATATTAGTCGAATTGTCACGCCACAAACCGCCAAAGGTCGGGTATAATGGTGCGGTGATTTGATTCGCCCCAAACACATTCGCCACGCCCTGAACGGTGCGATTCTTGCCAGTAACTGGGTCAATTGTTATGTCAAACATAGTCAGCGAATTCGCCCCGTTATTTGGTGCAATAAAGATATGAGTTTGCAAGTTTGACCCCGTGCTTGATGCAGCACCTACATACGAATAACGGCTATCGTACACATTGGTATTGATTGTATTGAACCGCATTGTGTGCGTATCGGCACTACCTGCGTTAATCGTTGTGCCTTGAATGCGATAATACCCATCTGTGTTGCCGTTTAACCCTGTTATGCTTATGGTCGTCTGCGCCCCGACTAAGTATGTAACGGTTGGGTCAGGATTAGCAGGTAAAGCCGAAACGATTTGAATATCTCTGAGCAATTTGTACGATACAACCATAGCAGTGTTCAGGTTGTTTATAGCAGGGACAAAACTATCGACATTGGTTATGGCAGTTGCGTTTACCTTAAATCGATAGAAGTTAAATGTCCAAGAATCAACTTGTGACGCCCCGTTAAAGATTGATACTTGTGTCGGCAGAATAGGACTGACAATCTTATTGGCACTAATCAAACTACGAGGTACGGACTTGACCGAGCCTTTGTAGGTGATAGTTACATTACTTCCAGAATTGGCGATATACACCGTGTCCTGTGCGTTGGCTGTTGCCGTAGCAATCAGCATCGAGAAGAGGATAATAATCCAGTCGTGTTTATTCATTTGTTTGATTTGATTTTTCATTTTTGTCGAAAAGTTTTTTCCAAAATCTTACTACGAAAAAACCGATAGTCGCACCGATTGCAGGTGCAATAACTACCTTAAAAAAAATAGCATCAACAGAAAAAAAATGTGCCATAATATACCCCAATATGGAGGATACAATTCCCCCGATTGATTCGTCTTGCCCGTTGTTACCCATTGTCTTCGCCCTCACTTTCAAATACGGGAATTGCTTTGTGTCGGCAGTTGTAACCGCCCCGATATGTGCAGAATGTTTCTTTGGTCGTAGCAAGGTTCATTCCTGAACCTGAATTGTACGCCCAATTTATTTCACTTTGTAATTTGTTCATTGGAATTTTACCATTGTACTTCGTTATCCACCGAACGCACTGCGGACGACTATCGCCAATTAGACTACCGATATACCTGATGCTGTTTGGTGCGTATTCTGTGCGGAATCGGTCGTATATCATTCCATCGTATTGCATGATGCCATCCTGCGCCCAGACATTCGCATATCGAGCCATTCGGTTCATCTTGTCTGACTCGGATGCAAGTAGGAAATCACGAAGTCTGGCTTTGGTATCAGTTACTTTTGCACCTGCAAAAACATTTCGATTTATAGCGTCACGAATCGGTTGTCTAATTTCGGCAGTTAATCCAGTACCAGTCATATTTTGAACAATCGTCTCGGTCTGCATCAGGCGTAATTGAGACACGCCTAATCGGTCGAAGTCAAACGCAAAGGTGCTATTGTATTGACGCAGTACCATTTCGCTCAATCGTTCAATTTCGGGCAGGCTTCGCACGATTTCAGACACGCTGGATGGGTAGGTGCTTGCGTTGATTGCTTTGGCGATTTCGGAGTCCAGACCAGTGAGAAGTCGGCTGTTTTGCTCTGATAGTACGAAACTTCCGTCAGATAATTGGAAACCATCCAAGTACTTGTCCAATAACTTAATGATGCGCCCAGTGGCATCGTCTGCCCCTTTACGGGCATTATCAACCAAGTTATCAATGAGTAGGTCGATTTCATCTTCAGGTGAACGCTTCGCCATTATTCAAATACGGGAATCTGAATTTGAGTGGCAGGAGGCGGAACGATTGTATTGAACTCGGTCTCCATCAATGCAAGGATTTCCGGCTCTTCCATTTCGTGTTCCATGTCGTCAACTTTCTCCATGACCCTTTCGAGTACATGGTAACAATACGCATGTTTCTGAACGCTTCTGGTATCAATCGCACCCATCCGTTGCATACGCTCGATGTCTTCCATAGATTGCCCATATAACGGGTCAAACTGCACCATCAACTCAATGACTTCACTCGCCTCGGCTTTGCCTGAGAATCGTTTTTTCATCAAGTCTTTTTGTGCTTTGACCTTTACCGGAATCGG
>Ga0315900_10008729_pt1 | contig 12991 bp, 9 predicted proteins | sample LakEriMetagenome_FD_203521 | JGI IMG/M metagenome (GOLD analysis project Ga0315900, IMG submission 203521) | Freshwater fungal communities from buoy surface, Lake Erie, Ohio, United States - Buoy 12 MA114 | ecosystem: Environmental > Aquatic > Freshwater > Lake > Lake biofilm | place: USA: Lake...
GGCGCTGTCCTCATCCGCAAGATGCCGGATCCCACCCGTCACCGGCAGCGCAAACAGGTCGCCCGTTTTCCAGTTCAGCCTCCTGCCGTCGATCACGCTGAAACCTGCGCCGCGGATGACATAAAAGACCTGGCTGCTGGCATGGCAGGAGGTTTCAAGCTCCTCACCGGCGGCAATGTGAAGGAAGTTCGCCAGGAGGTCTGGCCCTGTGACCGGGTAGCTGGTTTCGAGCTTCTTCGACAGCTCCAACGGGATGACTTTGGTTTCGGAGATGTGATGCAGGGCAGGCGGAAACACATCGATCGCGATCTGGGGCATTCGCGGATTCACCGCGCTGCCATACTCGTAAAACAGGCCGTGCTTCTCCCATTCTGAGTTGCAGGCCTGGGCGGTGGGTGAGTCGGGCGCATTCATGGAGATCGAGGAGGAATGTTCGGGGGGAGATTAGACCTTCCCGGGACGGCAAGGGAAGGTCTTTCTGCGCAGACCCCCTGGCGGCCGTCACCGCCACACTCAAGGCCGCAGCAGGCCCCGCCATGCATTTCATGAGATGACTCATGGCCTGTCATGTTCTGGTGACACCTTGTCCATGAGCATTTTTCATTCTGACCACGCAAAGGATTCAAGATGCTTCTCACACGATTGAAGGGCGTTGGCACGGTCATGGCTCATCAAAAAGGCGCTGAACCCACCGGTCCAGCACCCCTCCCTGCAAGCCGCCGCAGCAGCCAAAGCCCACAACGACAACAACACCATCGAGATGAAAATCACCACACTGCTACTGCTCGCATCGGCGTCCATCGCCGCCGCCGGAACTCCGGCGCCCGCACCTGCCCCCTCGCCGATTCCCCCTCCCGGCTACGCCCCCATCACGCTCCTCGACGGAAGGCTCACCGTCGATGTCCAGGAAAAGATGCGCTTCGAGGGAAGGGAGAACAACTTCGACTTCAACAACGCCATCAACGGCCCCCAGGACGCCACCTGGCTGCTCAACCGCTTCCGCCTCGGCCTCGGCCTGCAGATGAGCGACTGGCTTAAGATCTACGTCCAGGGTCAGGATGTCCGGGAGTTCGGCGGCAGCAGACCCAACATCCCGGGCGTCCTTGCCGCCGAGGGCGACGATTACTTCGACATCCTCAAGGCCTACGTGCAGCTCGGTGACATCAAGAAGGGTTTCAGCTCCACCATCGGCCGCCAGTTCCTCAGCTATGGCGACCAGCGCCTTGTCGGCCCTCTTGAGTGGCTCAACCAGGCCCGCACCTTCGACGCCGTGAAGCTTCGTTATGCCTCGTCCAAGTGGCAGTTCGATCTATTCACCTCCAGCCCCGTGGTGTTCAACCCCACACAGTTCAACAAAAGCCAGTACTTCGACACGGATGAGCCCTCGCAGACCTTGTTCAGCGGCGCCTATCTCGCCACCCAGTTCATTCCCTTCAACCTGACGACCGACCTCTACGTCTTCAACAAGAGGGACCAGGGCAGCGCCGACTTCGGCCCTGTCTTGAACAATGGTGACACGGACTTCTGGACCATCGGCACGCTCTGGAAGGGCGACCCGAAGAAACTCGGTGGCTTTGACTACGACATGGAGATGGCCGCCCAGTTTGGCGAGGTCTCCGGCCGTGACCTCAGCGCCTTCGCCGGCCACTGGGGCGTCGGCTACAACTGGCTCAACCATCCCTGGAAGCCGCGCGTCGGCGTCCAGTACAACTGGAGCCCGGGTGACGGGGACGCGACCGACGGCGACCTGAACACCTTCCAGAACCTGTATCCGACGAACCATTTGTTCTACGGCTACATGGACACCACCGGCTGGATCAACATGCACAACCCGCAGCTGAACATCAGCCTCCAGCCCAGCAAGAAGCTGAAGCTGATGATCGACTACCACCTCTACTGGAATGACGACAACGCCGACGCCTGGCGCCGTGTGAACGGTGTCACCGCCGTGGCCCGCAATGCCGCCGCGGCCAAGGGCGCCAGCACCTTCCGCGGTCAGGAGATCGACCTCACCGCCGTCTACAAGTTCAACCCGCACGTCGCCCTTCAGGCCGGCTACAGCTATTTCCTGCCCGGCGACTATCTCACGGAGACTCAGACCGCCACACGCGGTGATGACAGCGCCCACTTCGCCTACGTGCAGCTGCAAATCGATTTCTGACCCCGTCTCCCCGCATCTCTCAAGCCGCTCTGACAGATGAAAATCGTCCCCCTGATTCCTGACAACGCACCCTTCTCCGCCGAACAACGAGCCTGGCTCAACGGCTTCCTCGCGGGAGTCCTGAACCGCGGCACACCACCCAGCGCAGCCTCGGAGGCGGAATCAAGACGGCCCCTCCTCATCGCCTTCGGCAGTCAGAGCGGCAACGCGGAAAGTTTGGCCAAGCGGCTGGCCAGGGAAGCAGCGGGTCGGGGCTTTGCGGCGCGAGCCGCGGGCCTCGATTCGCTGCAACCCGCCGACTTCATCAAGGACCGCAACGTGCTTCTGATCACCTCCACCTGGGGCGAAGGTGACATGCCTGACAACGCCGCCTCCTTCTGGAACAGCCTCAACCAAAACGGCAGCAGCCCCAGGTTCGACGGCGTCAACTACTCCGTCCTGGCGCTGGGTGACAAGAACTACGGCGACACCTTCTGCCTCGCCGGCAGGAAGATCGACGCCAGGCTCGCCGAACTCGGCGCCACCCGCATCGTTGAGCGGGTGGACTGCGACGTTGATTTTGATGATCTCGCGAAGGAGTGGTCAAAGAATGCCTTCACCCTTTTGGGAGCTTCAAAACCCTCTGACACGTCGGACGTTTCAGACTCGTCCGACACAGCCTGGTCCAAAAGGAATCCATTCCAGGCCAGCTTGATCGCCAATGAGGCCCTCAACGCCCCCGGCAGCGCCAAGGACACCCATCACATCGCCTTCTCACTCCAGGGCAGCGGCCTGACATATGAAGTCGGGGACGCCCTGGGAGTCTTCGTCCAGAACTGCCCGGAAGTCGTCGATTCCGTGCTCTCCGCTCACGGGTTCGACCCCGCTTTCATCGTGGGTTCAAAGACGCTTCGCGACACCCTCCTCACCGACTACGAGATCCGCCATCTTCTGGGCAGGTCACCCGAACCCGGCCTGGACATCGAAGCCTTCCTCAAAGGCCTGCGCAAACTGCATCCGCGGCTTTACTCCATCGCCTCCAGCATCAAGGCCCATCCGGACGAGGTGCATCTCTGCGTCGGCGCAGTCCGCTACAACGCCGACGGCATCGGCCACAAGGGGGTCGCCAGCACCTTTCTGGCCGACCGCCTGAGGCTCGGCGGAACCACCGGCATCTACTTTCATGCCGCCGCTCATTTCCGCCTGCCCGAAGATCTGAGCAAACCGATCATCATGGTCGGGCCCGGCACCGGCATCGCCCCCTTCCGGGCCTTTCTTGAAGAACGTGAAGCCACGCGCGCCACGGGCAAGAACTGGCTGTTCTTTGGCGACCAGAAGCGCGCCACCGACTTCCTCTACCACGGGCAGATCACCGGCTGGCTCAAGACCGGACTGCTCACCCGCCTCGACACCGCCTTCAGCCGCGACCAGGAGGAGAAAATCTACGTCCAGACACGCATGCTGCAGGCCGCCAGCGAACTCTGGCACTGGCTTGAGGAAGGCGCGCACTTCTACGTCTGCGGCGACGCCAAGCGCATGGCGAAGGATGTCGATGAAGCCCTGCACCAGATCATCCAGTCCCAGGGCGGCAGGACGGCGGAGGAATCCGCGCAGTATGTCGCCGAGATGAAGAAAGCCCGGCGGTATGCGCGGGACGTGTATTGAGAATGACCAAGGACCAAGCCTGCCAATGACCAGGGAATTTCCAACCACCAGGGCCCAATGCCGGGCATTGAACCTTTTATGAGCGCTCTCCTCCCACCTCCTTCCGCCAGTGCCGCACCCGAAGGCTTTTCTCCGGAGCAGCAACGATATCTGGAGGGTTTCTTCGCAGGCATCGCCGCAGGCGGGGTCAGCTTTGGTGACCTCGCCCCGACACCGGCCGCGCCTGCGGGGCCTTCCCTGGACGACCTCACCAAGGAGGAGCGCATCAAGCGCGAACTGCATCCCTTCGACGCCATCGAAAACCTCGTGATGGATGCGCGCTGGAACGCAAAGCCGGAACCTGAGAACGTCTTCCGTTACAAGTGGAACGGGCTCTTCTGGCTGAATCCGGTGAAGGACGGCTACATGTGCCGCCTCCGCATTCCGGGTGGCGTGGTGAAGGGCCATCAGCTTCGCGAACTCGCCGCGATCTCGAACGAGCTCACCACCGGCTACATCCAGATCACCACCCGCAACAACTTCCAGATCCGCCTCATTGAGCCGAAGAACTGCCCCGAGGTGCTCCGCCGCATCCAGGGCTGCGGCCTTCACTCCAAGGGCGCCGGCGCGGACAACATCCGCAACATCACGATGAATCCCTGCGCGGGTTACGACCCCCATGAGCTCATCGATGTGCGCCCGCTGGTCAATGAGCTCGCCACGCTCATCATCGGCTCCAGGGAATTCTACGACCTGCCCAGAAAGTTCAACATCGCCTACGACGGCGGCGGCCTCATCTCCTCGGTCGAGGACACCAACGACATCGGCGCCAGCGCCGTGAGGATCCTCGAAAACAGCGAGGGCATCGAGCCCGGCGTTTGCTTCCGCATCGCCCTTGGCGGCGTCACAGGCCATCAGACCTTCGCCAGCGACTGGGGCGTCATCGTGAAGCCGGAGCAGCTCAACGACGTCATGATCGCCCTGCTGCGCGTCTTCATCCAGTTTGGCGACCGCACCAACCGCAAGAAGGCCCGGTTCAAGTATGTCGTGGAGGACAAGGGCCTCGACGGCGTGCTCGTGGAGGCGGAAAAACACCTCAAGTTCAAGCTCACCCGCCTTGCCCCGGACTCCCCGCTCCAGGCGACACGCGAGTTCTCCCAGCAGGGCCATTCGCATGTCGGCATCCACCCGCAGAAGCAGGAGGGCCTGGTCTATGTCGGCGCCAGCGTGCCCGTCGGCCAGCTCACGGCGAAGCAGATGGAGCGCGTCGCCGACCTCGCCGAGAGCTATGGCAGCGGCGAGGTGCGTCTCACGGTCTGGCAGAACCTCATCATCCCGAACGTCAGGTCCGCCTACGCCGACACGCTGGCCAAGTCGCTCAGAAAACTCGGACTTCCCTGCGAGCAGTCCAACCTCAGGAGCGGGTTCGTGGCCTGCACCGGCAACAAATATTGCAAATACGCCGCCAGCGACACCAAGGGGCATGCCATCGCCATGATGGAGCACCTCGACAGGCGGCTGAAGCTCGACCGGCCCGTCAACATCCACTTCACCGGCTGCCCGCATTCCTGCGCCCAGCATTTCATGGGCGACATCGGCCTGCTCGGCACCAAGGTGAAGTCGGAGAGCGGCGAAGGCTATCACATCACCGTCGGCGGCGGCTTCGGGGAAAACCGGAAGATCGGCCGCCAGGTCTTCAACGCTGTTCCCATTGAAAACCTGGGTGAAACCCTGGAGACGATGCTGCGGGGCTACCTCGGCAGACGTGAAGGAAATGAAACCTTCCACACCTTCTGCAACCGGCACAGCGTCGGCCAGCTCCAGGAGATCTTCAGCCTTTGAGCCATGGTCCGCGACATGGAGCGTTCGACATCCACCGGAGCAGGCTCCGGAGTCGGCATGCTTGAAGCCGCGCTGCGCGAGCAGCAGACGCTCCGCACACCCGTCGCCCTGTTTTCGGAAGAGCACGACTCGCGCTCCGTACGCGAACGCTTCACGCACCTCATCCCTCTCTCCAGACCGGAACCGGGCGGCCAGTACGCCTTTGAGGTGAACCTCGACGCCTGCACCGGCTGCAAGGCCTGCGTCGCCGCCTGCCACTCCCTCAACGGCCTCGACGAGGGGGAAAGCTGGCGTGACATCGGCCTGCTTGTCGGCACACGCAGGCAGCCCTATCTGCAGACCGTCACCACGGCCTGCCATCATTGTGTGGATCCGGCCTGCTCCAACGGCTGCCCTGTGCTGGCTTACGACAAGGATCCCGTCACCGGCATCGTGCGCCATCTCGACGACCAGTGCATCGGCTGCTCCTACTGCATCCTGAAATGCCCCTACGACGTGCCCAAGTTCAACCTCAGGCGCGGCATCGTCCGCAAATGCGACATGTGTCAGGGGCGCCTTGCGGAAGGCGAGGCGCCAGCCTGCGTCCAGGCCTGCCCGAACGAGGCCATCCGGATCCAGGTCGTGAATACGGATAAGGTGCCGGATTTCGGACGCATCATCCCCGGCGCTCATGATTCCAGCTACACCCGGCCCACCACGACTTATGTTTCCTCCAAGCCCGTGCCCGAAAGCGCCACTGCCGCCGATGAGAGCCGTCTCGAACGAGGTCACGGACACCCTCCGCTGGCCTGGATGCTCGTGCTCACTCAAATGTCCGCCGGAGGTCTGACCGGCGCAGCCCTGGCGCCTCTGACTCCGGATCAGGCCGCCCTCACCAGCGCCGCCGCCCTGTTGTTCGGGTTCATCGGCATCGCTCTCAGCGTTCTGCATCTTGGCCAGCCTTTGAAGGCCTGGCGCGCCTTTCTGGGCTGGAGAAGATCCTGGCTGTCGCGCGAGATCCTCGCCTTCGGCGCCCTGCCCGTAGGCGCGACCGCCATCGCCGCCGCCTGGTGGTTTGAAGACCACGCCCTGCTCAGGCTTGCCATCAGCAGCACCGCACTGGCCGCGCTTGGCGCCGTCGCCTGTTCAGTGATGGTTTATGTCGACACCCACAGGCCGTTCTGGTCCATGCCGATGACCGGTGGCAAGTTCTTCGGAACCACCGCACTGCTCGGAGCCTGCCTTTGCGCCACCGTCTGGAGCTGCATCGAGGCTCCGCCGCTTCCCTGGGCCATCGCGCTTGCCATCCCCTTCCGATGGCTGCTCTCGCTCTGGGAGATTTCGCGACACAGAGCGGCCCTGGAGGATCAAGCTTGCCCCTGGCACAAATCCGCGCGCATTCTTCAGATGCATCTGGGCCACCACCTGGAGCTGCGCGGCCTGCTGCTTGTCCTGACAGGCCTTGTCATCCCCGCGATCCTCGCGGCAGGAGCTTCCAAACCCTGGATGCTCGGACTGTCTCTGATTCTCACCTTCACCAGCCAGCTTGTTGAACGCCTGTTTTTCTTCACCGCCGCGGCCGGACCGAAGATGCCGGGGAACTGACATGAACACATCAAACGCCACCTTTGATCTGGCAGAAACATTTTTCCAAACACCTGCTTCTGAAATTTTTCTGCCCAAAATTTTTCTGACAAAAGTCTAATGATTACCAAGCCCGCCATGACCTTCCGCGAATGGACCGGCCCGCTCACCGCCGATCTGGTCCGGGAGCCCGCGAAATTCGGGCTTGGCCAGGTGCCTGCAAGGCTGCTGCCAGATGCGGCCACGCGCGCCGTCTGCGGCTTCTGCTCCACCGGCTGCGGACTGAAGATCCACCTCAAGGACGGCGAGGCGGTCAACCTCACACCCGACCCTGATTATCCCGTCAACCTGGGCACCGCCTGCCCAAAGGGCTGGGAGGCACTCGGCGTGCTGGATGCACCCGACCGGGCCAGGATGCCGCTGCTGCATGGCCGTGAGGTGGACTGGGACACGGCGTTGCGCTTCTTCTGCGACCGGATGAAATCGATCCTGGAACGGCATGGCCCGGAGTCGGCGGCCTTTCTGAGCACGGGTCAGATCATGCTTGAGGAGATGGCCTTTCTGGGAGCCCTGGCCAAGTTTGGCATGGGCATGATCCATGGCGACGGCAACACGCGCCAGTGCATGGCCACCGCCGTCGCCGCCTACAAGGAGAGCTTCGGCTTCGACGCGCCACCCTTCACCTACGCCGACTTTGAGGAGAGCGACGTCCTGGTCTTCATCGGCGCGAATCCCTGCATCGCCCACCCCATCATGTGGCAGCGCGTCCTGCGCAACCCGCGCAGGCCCGAGATCATCGTCGTGGATCCGCGCACGACGGAAACCGCCATGGCGGCGACCCGTCACCACGCCATCCGGCCGAAGAGCGACCTGACGCTTCTCTACGGGCTCGCCCATCTGATCATCCGCGAAAACCGGACGGACGCAGGCTTCATCGAGGCCAGCACGCAGGGCTTCGAGGCATTTGCAAAGTTTGCAGCCGCCTTCACGCCGGACCGCGTCTGCGCGGAGACCGGGCTGTCATCGGAGCAGCTCCACGGCTTTGCGCAGGCCATCTCATGCGGGAGCGGACGGCAGAGGCCGCGCGTCTCCTTCTGGTGGACGATGGGCGTCAACCAGGGCCACCAGGCCACGCGCACCGCCCAGGCGATCATCAACCTGGCACTCATGACCGGCAACATCGGCAGGCCGGGAACCGGGGCGAACTCCATCACCGGCCAGTGCAACGCGATGGGCTCACGCCTCTTCTCCAACACCACCAACCTGCTGGGCGGGCACGACTTCCGAAATCCCCGCCACCGGGAAAAGGTCGCCTGTGCCACAGGTATTCCCGTGGAACGCATCCCGGACAGGCCGAGCCTCGCCTACGACCAGATCCTGAAGGCGGCGGATGACGGCACGGTGAAATCCCTGTGGTTCGTCGCCACCAACCCGAGCCATTCGTGGATCGACCAGAACCAGTTCAACCGCATCCTCGACAAGCTGGACCTCATCGTTGTCCAGGACATGTATTGCAGCACGGAGACCGCCCGGCGCGCCCACCTCGTGCTTCCGGCTGCGGGCTGGGGCGAGAAAGAGGGCTGCTTCATCAACTCGGAGCGCAGGATCGGCCATTCGACCAGGGTGCGCCGGGCGCCCGGCCAGGCGCTGTCCGATTTTCACATCTTCCGGCTCATCGCGCATTACTGGGGCTGCGGCGACCTGTTCAGAGCCTGGCAGACGCCCGAGTCAGTCTTCCGGGCCCTCCAGCGCTGCACGGAAGACCAGCCTTGCGACATCACCGGCATCGATGGTTATACCATGATCCGCAGAAGCGGCGGAGTCCAATGGCCGCTGAACCGGGAGCAGGCCGCCGGCCTGAAGGGCACGCCCGGCTTCCATGAAAGACGGCTGTTTGAGGACGGCAGGTTCTTCACGACCGATGCCCGCGCCAGGTTCTGCTTCGAGGAACCCGCGCCGGTGCCCGAACCAAAAAGCGCGGAATTTCCGCTCGTCCTGATGACGGGACGCGGCACCAGCGCCCAGTGGCACACGGAGACCCGCACGGGCAAGTCGGCGATCCTCTGCAAAATGGCGCCCGGCGAGCTGGTCCTGGACCTGAACGAGCAGGACGCCGCCGCCCTCGGCGTGCAGGACGGCGACCTGGTGAACGTCGTTTCAAGACGGGCCGGCCTGACGGCCAGGGCCAGGCTGACCCCGTGTGTGAAGCCCGGCGAGGCCTACCTGCCGATGCATGACAGCCGCGTGAACCAGATCACCCACGCCTCCTTTGACCCGCACAGCCGCCAGCCCAGTTACAAGCATTCGGCGGTCAGGGTGGAAAAGGCCTGAAACATTCCCGGCAGGACCAGGGCGGACGCAGCATGCAGGCGTCTCGTTCGTTCACCCAAGCTTCATGCGGCATCCTGCCTTTGAGCCGCCCATTGGCGGGTTCGGTGATGACGATATTGAAACAGCAGGGACAGGTAGGGCGTCACGAGGGTCGCCGAAATCAGCCGGAGCAACCAGGAACGTCCCAGAAGAAAGGTCACCGTGTCATGCATGATGCACGCGTCCTGCCCATCCTCTTCAAAGCGGTGTTCATGAACAAAGACCGCAAACGGCCCCCTCACCATTTCATCCACAAGTACCCGCGGTCTTTCCACGACCTTCCAACGGCAGGTCAGATGAAGGGGCAGCAGCCACCCCTCGCGGCAGTGAAGTTCAATCAGCCTTCCCTCCTGAGCCGGGCCGTCCGTCTTCAGTGAGACCAGCTTCAGGGTGGGAGGCATCACCTTGGGAAGGTTGTGCGGGTCGGCATGAAACTCGAACAGGTCACCGGCGCTCGCAGCAACCCGTGTGCTGGCATGAAAGCACAGGCCGCCATCCATCATTCCCGGGCATGAGGGGCTCATCGCTGATTTGCAGGCGCTTTGGAATCCTTCTCCGCACCTATGGATGGCAGGCCTCCGGAGCTCTTCACGACAGGCACCAGCACCTCATTGCGCCTCAGGAAACCCGGCGTCCAGGGCGGGTCATAGTAGGCCATGTAAGGAGCGCCCGCCTCCTGAATGCCCCGGTCTTTCAACATGGACCTCAGCCTGCCGAGCGCCTCCTGCTCCGACTTCGCGGAACGCCTGCCCCTGAAGCGCAGCACCGCCACGGTCGCGGCCTGAAGCCTGTCCAGCTTCACCTTTTCAGTGGCCGGCGAGGGAGCGCGAGCGGCCGCCTTGGACGGAAGCACGAACGCCATGCGGCCCTCCTTCATGATCACGGGCGTCGTCATGGCAACCTTCTGTTTTTCACGGTTGCCGCCGCTGATGTACCCAAAGAGCCTCATGAAACTGGCGTCATCACCATTCATCTCCGTGGAGACAAGCGGCAGGTCGGGATACTCACGCAGTTCAAAATCCCCCTCCTTGAGGACGGTTTTGCACGGAGCGCTTTCATAACCGGCCCGGGTGAAGGCGCAGGCGGCAAGGACTGCGAGACACAGAAACGCGGCGGGTAGGATGATGGCAAGGGATCCAGGCTTCATTTGCTAGGCACAACGATCCCGGACATGAGACGGGTGCATCAATCCCCTGAGCTGCGGCAAATGGCTCTTGAGCAACCAGACCCGGATCACAATCTCATGCATTTCCTTTGCGGGAGCACTGTGCCACCCTGCCTGGATGAAAATGCTTCACGTTCTTGCGCTGTTGAATGCTCTGACAAGCCTGCTGGCCTCCGTGGCATTGTCCGCCATGACCCTGGCGCCCACCCCGGATGCCGGCAGAGCCGTGGCTGCTTTGACGTATGTCCTGATCGGTTTTCTGTTCGTGTGGCTCGGTTTTGCCCTGTGGCTGAAACGCCCGGATCGTGACGCTTCTCGACTGGGCCGATCACCCCGGCTGCGTCGATTCTCCATGGCCGTCAGCGCGCTTTACCTGCTCGCGACACTGATGCTTCTGGTCGGCTGAGGCTGGAACCGGCGTTCGCCCCAAATTGTGTTCCTGAAACCCGCTTCGGCACACGGTCAAACCCCGACCAGCGCCTGCGCCCGCAATTCATCCATGGCCTCCAGGATCAGGTGGCGGTCCATTTCGTGAACTTCAAGCTTCTGACCAATGCGGGGAACCAGGGTCACGGTGAGCTCGCCACCCAGATGTTCCCGGAACTCCTCCAGACCTTCCAGAATGACAGGCTCACCGCTGCGGCCTTCGGCCAGCAAACCTGGATGGAAGATGTCAAATCCGATGCGCCGGATCAGGGCGATGACCCGCCTCGCCGTGACCTCGTCAAGGATGCCTTTCCGGACGGAATAGACCAGGTCCACCGCCATGCCGATGGCCACGGCCTCGCCATGCGTCACCTCGAAATGAGTGATCTGCTCCAGCTTGTGCGCGGCCCAGTGGCCGAAGTCCAGCGGCCGGGCGCTGCCCAGTTCAAAAGGATCGCCGCCCGTGGCAATGTGCTCGACGTGAAGTTCAGCGCTGCGCTGCACCACCCGCTCCAGGGCGGGCTGCTCCAGGTGGGCCAGGTGGTCCGCCATGGCCTCGATCTCCTCAAAAAAGGCACGGTCACGGATGAGGGAAACCTTGATCGCCTCGATGATGCCGTTGCGGCGTCCGCGCTCTGGCAGGCTTTCCAGGAAGGCGAAATCGTTCACGACGGCATAGGGCACGGCAAAGCTGCCCACCCAGTTCTTTTTGCCGAAGTAATTCACCCCGTTCTTCACGCCCACGCCGCCGTCGCCCTGGCTGAGGGTTGTGGTCGGAAAACGCACATGGCGGATGCCGCGATGCGCGGTGGCGGCGGCAAAGCAGACCAGGTCCAGCACCGCACCGCCGCCGACCACAAAAACATAGCTGTGGCGGTCCAGCATGGCGTCGTTGACCGCCTGCCAGCATTTCTGCACGAGGCCGAAGTCGTTTTTGCAGGGCTCGCCGCCCGGCAGGACCACCAGATCACCCGCCAGGTCAATCACCTCGGCATGAGCCCTGGCGTAACCCCGGACAGCATCCGCAAGACCCGGGTTGGCGGCCACGACATGCTCGTCGGCAAAGACCAGCACCCTGGGCACCTTGGTCGGACGGTCCAGCATCAGCAGGTCGCGGATCGTCATGTTCGCAGGGGCAAACACCTCGCGGGTAAATAAAATGCGGTGCGAGTGTTCGAGCCTGATCTTCTTCTCCAGCATGGGGGGTCGGTGTCATCCCTCTACTCCCGTCAGGACTGGAGGGAAAGTTCAAACGCGGCCGGCGGGCCATTTCTAGCGTCCCGCCCCCTCCCCCGACCACCGCTTTCCTGCGCCGGGGCATGGATTTTCCTGACAAAGCCTCTGGTTAGGCAAGAACACCCCCGGCCGGGCGTAAATGGCGGGAGTTTATTCCAGGATTGCGTTTTGCGTTCGAAACGGATTTCCTGACAGCCTCCACCCCACCCTCCCATGTTCCGCATCCCTGGCTCCCTCGGCAAAGACCTCTGCGACAAAGACCTCGGCATGACCCGGCGCGACATCCTGCGCGTCGGCGGGGCCTCCATGATGGGCCTCACCCTCAACGGGCTTTTCCGCGCCCAGGCGGCCTCCGCCAGCTCCGCCTCCGCCGGCCGTGCGGGCTGGGGCAAGGCCAAGCACGTCCTGATGATCTACCTTCAGGGCGGCCCCAGCCATCTCGACCTCTGGGATCCGAAGGAAAACGTGCCGGACAAGGTGCGCTCCGCCTTCAAGACCATCCCCACCAAGGTGCCGGGCCATCATTTCACCGAGATCCTGCCCCAGCTGGCGAAGGTGAACGACAAGTTCACCATGATCAACTCGATGAGCTACACGCCCAACGG
>Ga0315900_10008730_pt1 | contig 12990 bp, 13 predicted proteins | sample LakEriMetagenome_FD_203521 | JGI IMG/M metagenome (GOLD analysis project Ga0315900, IMG submission 203521) | Freshwater fungal communities from buoy surface, Lake Erie, Ohio, United States - Buoy 12 MA114 | ecosystem: Environmental > Aquatic > Freshwater > Lake > Lake biofilm | place: USA: Lake...
CCTTTTCATTCGTCTACGAACGGTGAGGGCGCGGCCGGGCGCCCGCAGCCGCATTCACACGCTCAGATAGGCTTCCCTGATCTCGTCATTGGCCTCGAGATCCTCGGTCGTCCCCTCGTAGCGGATCGCACCCTTTTCGATGACGTAGGCACGGTCCGAGACGGCGGAGGCGAAATAGAGGTTCTGCTCCGACAGGAGCACGGCGATGCCCTGGGCCTTCATGGCGAGTACGGCATCGGCCATCTGCTCGACGATGACCGGGGCCAGGCCCTCGGAGGGCTCGTCGAGCAGCACCGCATGCGGATTGCCCATCAGCGTGCGGGCGATGGTGAGCATCTGCTGCTCGCCGCCCGACATGGCGGAGGCGCGCCGCCCCTTCATCTCGGCGAGATTGGGGAAGATGGCGAAGAGCCGGTCGAGCGACCAGGGCTCCTTGCCCGGCGCCCCGGCGGCAGACTTCCGCCCCACCTCCAGGTTCTCGTAGACGGTCAGGTCGGTGAAGATGCGGCGGTCCTCCGGCACGTAGCCGAGGCCGAGGCGGGCGATGCGGAACGGCTGCCAGCCGGTCACCGCCTGCCCCTCGAAGGCGACCGTGCCGCCGTTCGGCGGAACGATCCCCATGATGGCCTTGAGGGTGGTCGACTTGCCGGCGCCGTTGCGCCCCATCAGGGCGACGACCTCGCCGGCCCTGAGCTGCAGGTCGACACCGAACAGCACCTGCGCATGGCCGTAGGCGGCCGACAGCCCGCGCGTCTCGAGGATGGTGGTGGAGGGAGCAGCGGACATCAGTGCGCCCCCGCTGCCTGCCGGCGCGCCTTGAGGGCGGCCTGCGACCCGGCCTCGCCGAGATAGACCTGCTTGACGCGCTGGTTGCCGCGCACCTCGTCGGGCGTGCCGGCGGCGATGATTTCGCCGCGCACGAGCACGAGGATGCGGTCGGCATGGCCGAAGACCGAATCCATGTCGTGCTCGGTGAAGAGCACGCCGATCTGCCGCTCGCGGGCAATGTCGGCGGTGAGCTGCATCAGCGCGGTCCGCTCCTTCGGCGCCATGCCGGCGGTGGGTTCGTCCATCAGCAGCAGCTTCGGCTCCGAGGCGAGGGCGATGGCCAGCTCCACCCGCTTCACGTCGCCATAGGCGAGCTCGTTCACCGGCCGGTCGGCCATGTCGGCCATGCCGACGCGGTCGAGGAAGGCCAGGGCCGCGTCGCGGTGGAGGCGCGTCGCCGCCGCCGTCACTGACCGCGTCTGGTGGTGGTGGGAGATCAGCGCCATCTGGACATTCTCGACAACACTCATCGAGACGAAGGTCTGGGCGATCTGGAAGGTGCGGCCGACGCCGAGGCGCCAGATCTCGCGCGGCGGCTTGCCCGTGATGTCCTGTCCGGCCAGCACGATGGAGCCGGCATCAGGCTTCAGCTGACCGCCGACCATATTGAAGGTCGTCGACTTGCCGGCGCCGTTGGGTCCGATGATGGCCAGCATCTCGCCGGCCACCAGGGTGAATGTCACGTTCTTGCCGGCGGTGACGCCGCCAAAGCGCTTTTCGAGGCCGGTGACGGCGAGGAGGGGCGTGGTCATGCCGCCTCCTTCGCGACGGCTGCGGCTGCTTCGCCGCTTGCCGTGCGGCGCGCGAGCTTCTCGCGCAGCGTATCGATCGCACCAACCACTCCGCGCGGGAAGACCAGCACGATGGCGATGATCGAGACGCCGAGAAAGAAGCGCCAGAAGTCGGTCAGCGGCATGAAGAAGTCCTTGACCGAATGGAACACCGCCGTTCCGACAAGCGGGCCCATGACGGTTTGGATGCCGCCGGTCAGGATCATCATGAGGAAGTCGATGGACATGGCGATGGAGATCATCGTCGGGTCGATCGAGCCCTTGGAGAAGGAGTAGAGCGCCCCGGCGAGACCCGCTGCCGCCCCCGCAACGATGAAGGCGAGCCAGCGGTGGGTCTTTACGTCGATGCCGATGGCATCCGCCCTGTTGGCGCTGTCGCGCGCGGCGCGCAGTGTGTAGCCGAAGGGCGTGTAGATGAGGTGCCGGAGGGCCACGATCGTCACCAGCGAGAGAACGGCGACCACGTAGAAATAGACCTCGCGGCTTGCCGCCCAGCGCGACGGCCAGACGCCGACGACGCCGTTGTCGCCGCCGGTTACCTCCACCCACTGGAAGCAGATCGCATAGGTGATCTGGGCGAAGGCCAGCGTCAGCATGGCGAGGTAGATGCCGTGCAGGCGGACGATGAAGTATCCGAACAGCGCCGCCGCGAGGCCTCCGGCGATGGGCGCGACGACAAGCGCGAGTTCCATCGGGGCCTTGAGCGGGCCGGTGACGAGCAGGCCTGCGGCATAGGCGCCGACGCCGAAATAGGCGGCGTGGCCGAAGGAGACGATGCCGCCATTGCCGATGAGCAGGTTCAGCGAGAAGGCGGCCAGCGCGAAGACCATGATCTCGATGCCGACCTTCACCTTGTAGGTGTCGCCGAAGACCGGGATCAGCAGCAGCGCCACCGTCAGGCCGATCCAGACCAGCGTCTCGGTGCGGCCGAAGCCCCTGAGGTTGAGGATGCCCTCCGGCAGGACGGCGCGGCCGGCGGCGACCTCCGGCTTGCCCATGAGGCCCCAGGGCTTCACCACCAGCACGACGGCCATGAGCAGGAAGACCAGCACCAGCGTGATCTTGGGGAAGATCAGGATGCCAAAGGCCTCCAGCATCTTGATGATCAGAGCGGCGATGAAGGCGCCCGGCACCGAACCCATGCCGCCGATGACAGTGACGACGAAGGCCTCGGTGATGATCGACAGGTCCATGCCCGTATTGGCCGGCAGGCGCGGGATCTGCAAGGCGCCGCCGAGTCCGGCGAGGAAGGCACCGAGGAACAGCGTGCCGGTGAACAGCATGGCCTGGTTGACGCCGAGCGCCCCGACCATCTCGCGGTCCTGCGTCGCGGCGCGGATCAGCACGCCGAACCGCGTCTTGTGCATGATGAGGAGAAGGGCGCCGAGCACGGCCGGCCCGACGAAGATGAGGAACATCTCATAGGCCGGGAAACGCTGGCCGAGGATCTCGATGCCGTGCCGCATGGAAGGCGCGCGCGGTCCCGTGATGTCGACAGGCCCCCAGACTTTCAGCACCACGTCCTGGACGATCAGCACGACGCCAAAGGTGGCGAGCAGCTGGAATAGCTCCGGCACCTTGTAGATGCGGCGCAGCAGGATGACCTCCATGATGACGCCGATCACCCCGACCACCGTCGCCGACAGGAGCACGCCAAGGAAGAACAGCGTCGGCGAGCGGTCGAACTCCAGCAGCCACGGCACGATGGTGACGGCCATGTAGGCGCCCAGCATGTAGAAGGAGCCGTGGGCGAAGTTCACGATCCGCGTCACGCCGAACACGATGGTCAGGCCGGACGCGATGACGAACAGCGCCGAGGCGCTGGCCAGTCCCGACAGGCCCTGGATGACGAGGAAGGAGAGGTCCATGCGTGGGTGGCTCTCGGCGCGAACGATCAGAACGGGGTCGTGGCGGGGCCACGATCCGGCGGGGGAACGAAGCCCGGGCCGCAGCCCGGGCGTGTCATGCGAATGCGGTCAGCGCCGCGGCGTCAGATCTTGCGCGCGGCGCGCACCTCGGCCTCGGGGAACATGACGTCCTTGCCGTCGACGTAGCGGAAGTTCTTCATCGTCGGCAGCTTGCCCTTCAGCGTCGTCTCGCCAACCCAGGCGCCGAGCGTCGACTGCTGGTCGATGCCGCGCATGGTCACCGGTCCGCAGATGGTCTGCGTCGTCAGGTCCTTGAAGGCGGCCATCATGGCTGCCGTGTCCGTCGACTTCGCCTTGTTGAGCATGTCGCGGATCATGAAGGGCACGACATAGCCGAGCACCGAGCCGAGGCGCGGGGTGTCGTTGAACTTCGCCTTGTAGGCGGTGACGAAGGCCTGGTGGCCATGCGTGTCGACCTGCTCCGGCGGATAGCCCGTGACGATCCAGCCGTCCGGCGTCTCGTCGCCAAGCGGCAGCAGATATTCCGGCTCGCCGGTGAGCAGGCTCACCACCGTGCGGCGCTCGAACAGGCCGCGGGTGTTGCCCTCGCGAACGAAGGCCGTGAGGTCCGCGCCGAACAGCACATTGAAGATGCCGTCCGGACGGCTCTGGCCCAGAGCGCCGACGGTGGCACCTGCATCGACGCGGCCGAGCGCCGGGAACTGTTCGGCGACGACCTCGAAGCCCGGAACGGCGGCGCCCATCAGGCGCTTGAAGGCGGCCACCGCCGACTGGCCGTACTCGTAGTTCGGGGCAACAACCGCCCAGCGCTTGATTCCCTTGTCCTTGGCGGCATCGACCAGCATCTTGGTCTGCATGTAGGTGCCGGGACGGACGCGGAAGGTGTAGGGATTGCCACTCGCCATGGTGAGCGCGTCGGTCAGCGGCTCGGTGGCGAGGTAGAGCACCTTCTTCTGGTTGGCGAAGTCGGCCAGCGCCAGGCCGACATTCGACAGGAAGGCGCCGGCGATGAAGGAGACGTTCTCGCGGGTGACGAGTTCCTCGGCGACGCGGACGGCGTCGCCCGGCGTGGCGCCGTCGTCGCGGTAGATGATCTCGAGCGGACGCCCGCTCATGCCGGTCAGGCCGCCGGCGGCGTTGATCTGTTCGACGGCGAGCTGCATGCCGTTGCGATAGGGCACCGCGAAGGCCGCCATGCGGCTATAGGAGTTCAACTCGCCCACCTTGACCGGGGCGCCCTGCGCGGCACCGGGGCCGCCGGTCAGCGCGACACCCGTGGCGGCGAGGCCCCCGACGACGGTGCGGCGCGACAGATTCAGCTTGGTCATCAGACACTCTCCCCTCAGATGCGGGCGCCGGAGGTCGCCCGTTCCACCTCTGCCGAGACTTCCGTATTCTTGGTTTTCGGAAGATCATTCGTAAGCGAACGATACCGCGTCCCGGCGGGCTGGCAAGAGTCTTTTTTGGAATTCATGCGAACTGCGCCAGCGGCCCGCTGGGCATGCCGTCGCGTACGAAAAAAGTGAAACAGTCGGAGAGGGTTAGGAGAAGGTCGGCCGCAGCGTTCCGACAGTGATCCCGTTCCAGTTCTTCATGACGGGCTTCACAAAGCGCCCGAATTTGGCAGCCTCTGCCTCGTCCATGGGCAGCAGTCTTGCGATGAGCGCGGCCATCATGACCTCGCTGGCGCGCGAGGCTCCATCCAGGCATTTCAGGGCGATGCCGAGGCCTTGCTCGGGCAGGGCCGCGCAGAAGACGCCCTCGGCGCCAGTCTTCACGAAGACGCGCTGCCCGAACATCGCCATGACGTCGGTGCAGAAGCGGCCGGACCCCGCCACCATGAAGGGCTCGGCTGCACAGGCCGCCCGGAGCCGCGCGAAGGCTTTCGCCCGCTCGGGCCCCACGCCCTCGCCCGTGGCGAGCTTCGCAAAGCCGTGGGCGAGGTTTTTCAGCGGAATGGCGAAGGTGGGAATCGAGCATCCGTCCGTCCCGACGGCCGTATCCGCGTCGAGCCTGTACCCTGTCACCTCGCCGACGGCCTCGGCGACGAAGCGCTGCACCTTGTGGTCGATCCCGACATAGCCACGGGGATCGATGCCTTCAGAGCAGGCGAAGCAGACGAAGCCGGAATGTTTGCCCGAGCAGTTGTTGTGGAGCGCCGTCGGTTTGCCGCCGGAACGGGCGAGGGCATGGGTCGCGGCCGTTCCCGAGGGCCAGTGCGCTCCGCATTCGAGGGTCGCTTCCGTCAGGCCCGCCTTTGCCAGCATTCCCGCGGCCGTCTCGACATGGCGCGGCTCGCCGCCATGGGAGGAGCAGGCGAGGGCCAGTTCGGCGTCGCCGAAGCCGTAACGATCGGCGGCGCCGCTCTCGACCAGGGGCAGAGCCTGCAGCGCCTTGATGGCGGAACGCGGGTAAACTGCCCGTTCGATGTCGCCGAGGGAGAAGACGATGCGACCCTCGGCATCGCAGACGACCGCTGCGCCGCGATGGACGCATTCCACCATCTCGCCGCGCAGCACCTCGACGAGAACGGGATCGGACGATGAAGACAGGGTCATGAGGGCCTCCGACGGTGGCGCTTTAGAGCACAGGCGCCGTCGTTCCGGAAAGCCTCATTCGGCCGGCTGCACCTTTGTCTCGACCTTGCCCTGGGGCGCGTCCATGCGGGCGTTCATGTTGGCCACCATGTTCTTGACGATGGTCGAGGCGGTCTTCTCGAACAGGAAGGGCAGGAAGGCGTGGACCAGGGCGCAGAAGGCACAGAAGGCGAAGGTGCCGGCATAGCGCAGGGCGACACCCATGTGCTGGAAGTAGCTCTCGTTGACCGACTGGGGGTGGGCCAGGAAGAGGGTTTTGGCGCGGGTGAGCATCGGGGGCCCCACTGGAAAAGAATCGACTGTCGAAAACGATATCGGACGTCACGCGGGAACGTGTCCCATTCCTTCGCGTCTTTGTTGCTCGAAGGTGGACATTGTCCCGGCGGATATGCTCTGAATGGGAGAATGTCCCAGTCGCTTTCACTTGACGCCACCGACAAGTCGCTGCTCCGCCACGTCCAGCAGGACGCGAGCCTGTCGATCGAACAGCTTGCCGAGCGGGTCAACCTGTCCCGCAATGCCTGCTGGCGCCGCCTCAGGCGGCTGGAGGACGAGGGCGTCATTCGCGCCCGCGTTGCCCTGGCCGATCCGGTGAAGCTGAACCTCGAACTCACCGTCTTCATCGCGGTGCGCACCAGCCGCCACGACGCCGATTGGGCAACGCGATTCCATCAGGCCGTGCAGGACATTCCCGAGCTTCTCGGCGTGTACCGGACGGCGGGCGAGATCGACTACATCCTCCACGCCCGCGTGCCAAACGTCGCCGCCTATGATCGCCTCTACAAGAAGCTCACGGCCCGCATCGAGATGCAGGACGTCTCGGCGAGCTTCGTCATGGAGGAGATCAAGGAGGTGACGGCGCTGCCGCTCGACTTCGTATGAGGGGCAATCCTCAAGCCGGCCTGAAGGCCCCGGTGAGAGACGGTGCGCCGTCGCTGGTCGCGAGACCCTTGGCCACGAGATCCTCGAGGTGGGCGAAGACGGACAGCCCGGCAGCGGTCTTCAGCCGCGGGTCGAGTCCCTCGTAGATCGCCGCGACGATCTCCGGGATTTGGCGGTCGCCCGAAGTGAGGCGCTTCATGATCGCCGCCTCGCGCAGCTTGCGGTGATGCGACAGCGCCCGCATGAACTTCGCCGGTTCTCGCACCGGGCCGCCATGTCCCGGCCAGAACAGGGTCTCCTCGCGACCGCGCAGCTTGTCGAGCGAGGCCATGTAGTCGCCCATGGCGCCGTCGGGCGGCGCGACGATCGAGGTCGACCAGGCCATGACGTGGTCGCCGGAGAACAGCGTCTCCTCCTCGCGCAGGGCGAAGGCCATGTGGTTGGCGGTATGGCCGGGCGTGAAGACCGATTCGACCGTCCAGCCGGTGCCGGAGACCACGTCGCCGTCCTTCAGCACGATGTCCGGAACGAAGTCCTTGTCGCCGGAAGCGTCGAGCGCATTGGTCTCGCCAAGGTTCAGCGGGCGTGCGGCACGATGGGGCCCTTCCGCATAGACCGGGGCGCCGGTGGCGGCCTTGATCGCAGGGGTCGCGGGGGAATGGTCACGGTGGGTGTGGGTGACCAGGATGGCCTCCACCGTCTCCCCCTTCACCGCGTCCAGCACCGCGGCAATGTGGCGGGGATCGTCGGGACCCGGGTCGATGATGGCGACGCGACCCTTGCCGACCACATAGGTCACCGTGCCCTTGAAGGTGAAGGGTCCGGGATTGTCGCAGAGGATGCGGCGGATCAGCGGCGAGAGCTGTTCCGACTGGCCGGCCACGGCCGCGTCCTCGCGATTGAAGGGGATGTCCTCGGCCATTCTGCCTCTGTCGAAACGCGGGGGGCGGCGTGCTTGCGGCAGGCCATGTCGGTCGGCTAGTCAGCCCAAGCCACCACGCCAGCCGGCAAATGACAAGCTGCCGCAACGGCATAGCCCCCGAAGGATTCCGACATGCATAACGCGACGATCGCCGCGACCCTCTGGCCGTCGAACCCCCTGCGCCTTGCCGCAGGGCGCCTTGTCCGGCCGGCTGCCCTTGTCGCCGCCGGCGTCTGCCTGATCACCCTCGGCGCCAAGGCGAGCGTGCCGTTCTGGCCGGTGCCGCTCACCCTCCAGACCCTCGCGATCTCCGTCGTGGCGGCCGCCTATGGCCTTCGGCTCGGCGTTGCGACGGTCGTCGCCTATCTCGTCGCAGGCCTGCTGGGCGCTCCGGTCTTCGCCGGCATGAGCGTCGGTGTCGCGCCCTTCATGGGTCCGACCGGCGGCTTCCTGGCCGGCTTCCTCGTCATGGCCGCCATCATCGGCGCGGCCGCCGACCGCGGCTGGGACAGGGCCTGGCCGAAGATCCTCGCCGCCATGGCGCTCGCCAATGTCGTCGTCTTCCTGCCCGGCCTCCTCTGGCTCGGCACCTTCACCGGCTACGGCGCCAAGCTGCTGGCGGCCGGGCTCTGGCCCTTCGCCTTGGGCACGGTGGTGAAGACGGCGCTCGCGGCGGCGCTCATGCCGCTCGCCTGGGCCGTCATCCACCGCCTGCGCGGCTAGACATCGTCGACGACATAGCCCCCGTCGAACATGGCAGCGATGCGGGCCAGCGCGGCCCGCGTCGCCTCGCTGTCGGGCTCATGATCCGGCGGCAGACGCGACGACAGCTCATCCGTCTCCATGACGGCGAGCCGGCCGAGCAGGCCTGGATCGATGCGGATGGCGAGCGCATGGTCGGGGTGGCTGGCGTCGCGATGGGCCGGGCCGAATTCGCCGAGATGCAGCACCGCGTCCCAGGGTGTCGGTTCCGCCGGCAACCGCGCCGCGCGGTGCATCTCCTCGCCCGCGAGATAGAAGCGGTTGAGACCGTCAAAGAACACGTCGCGATAGCCCGCCGCCGTCAGGATCGGTGCGAAGTCGTCCGAGCGATCGGCCATCGTCCAGGGGGCCACCGCCTCGACCACCACGACGCGTGGACGGAAGCGCGCCCAGTCATTGCCCGCGAGAACGCTGGCCTCGGCGCCCTCGACGTCGATCTTGAGGAAGTCAACGCGCTCCGGCGCGTGGGCAGCACAGAGTGCGGCGAGCGTCGTGACCGGCAGCCGGCGTTCCACCGTCGCCACGCCCGCTGCCTCGGCGGCCTCGGCATGTTGTCGCACCGTCGTCGACAGGCCGTGGAAGCGCTCGGCCTGGAACAGCACGGCCTCGCCCGCCTCTGCCCCGCAAAGGGCCTCCACAGTGGCATCGCGCGGGCGCACGAGACGATAGGCGCGCGCGATCTCCGCCTGCGGCTCGACGACGATGCCCCGCCAGCCACGCTCGTAGAACCAGAAGGACACGTTGTCGGCCACCGCGTGGCCACCACCGACGTCGATGTAGAAGCCGCGCCCGACGTCACCGAGCAGCAGCGACAGATGATAGTCCTCGAGGTTCTGCGCATAGGAGAAGAAGCGCGGCGCCAGCCGGTCGGTCATGGGTCATCCCCGGGGCCCGATGACGCTGCCTGTCAGCGCCCGGGCCTGAGGGCATGAGCCTTCCGCGCCACATCGATGCGGTCAAGGGTGTGATGGAAGAGGCTCCAGTCGTCACGCTCGGCGATCGGGGCCCAGAGCGCCTCCACCTCGTCGATCAGCAGCGTCGCGGGCTGATCGCCCTCGAAATAGGCTGCGGCCTCGGGTGCCTCCGGTAGGGGCGCATGCGCGCCGAAAGCTGCCTCCAGCCGCGCGAACTCGGCGCCCTGGTAGAGAGACGCCTGGGGTCCTGCCATGGCGAAGGCGCGCCGCGCGAGGCCGCCGTGCCAGTCAAACACGGTGCGCTCGAACAGCGCCCCGGATTTCAGCAGGAACTGGAAGAAGGCGGCGGCGAGTTCGTCATCCGCCTCGGCCCCCGCCTCTGCGACGCCAAGTCGCGCGCAGAGCGCCCGCCTGAGGCCCGCGTGGAAGGCGCCCGCATAGGTCCTCAGCGCGTCCTCGAGGTCTGCGACCGGCGCGACCAGCGTCAGGCACTCGGCGAAGCGCTCAAGGTTCCACGCGACGGCCCCTGGCTGGCGGCCGAAGGCATAGAGCCCGGTCTGGTCGAAATAGGCGGCGGTGAAACCGGGGTCGTAGCGCGGCAGGAAGCGCCAGGGGCCGTAGTCGAAGCTCTCGCCGGTGACCACCATGTTGTCTGTGTTCAGAACGCCGTGGACGAAACCGGCGGCCATCCATTCGCCGACCATGGCGCCACAGGCCTGCGTGACGGCTGCCAGAAGGGCAGGGGCTTCCTTCGCGACCTCGCCGCCGCGCGCTGCGCCGGGGTGGTAGTGTCGGATGCAATGGGCGACGAGCGCGGCGATGCCCGCCTGGTCGTTGTAGGCTAGGCAGCGCTGGAAGGTGCCGAAGCGCACATGGCTGTGGGAGAGCCGCACCAGCACGGAGGAGCGCGTGGGGGAGGGCTCGTCACCGCGCACCAGTTCCTCGCCCGTCTCGATCAGCGAGAAGCTCTTGGAGGTGTAGACGCCGAAGGCTTCGAGCAGGGCGGTCGCCAGCACCTCGCGCACCCCGCCCTTCAGCGTCAGCCGGCCGTCGCCGAACCGCGAGTAGGGCGTCTGGCCCGAGCCCTTGGTACCGAGATCGAGCAGGCGCCCCTCGCCATCGACGAGCTGGGCAAAGAGGAAGCCGCGGCCGTCGCCGATCTCCGGATTGTAGGAGCGGAACTGGTGGCCGTGGTAGCGCAGGGCCAGTGGCTGCGGGAAATTGTCCGGAAGGGGTTCGAAGCGGCCGAAATGGGCGATCCAGGCCTCGTCTGACAGATGCCCGAGGCCGACGGCCTCCGCCCAGCGCTGGTTGCGCCAGCGCAGCCTGTGCTGCGGAAAGCGGGCGGGCGCGACCACGTCGAAGAACGCGGGGCCGAGGGCCGTGTGGGCGGTCGAGGGGCGGTAGGTCACGCAGCCGCGGCCTTGCCCTGAAGGTCCTTCGCCACATCGGCCAGCATCTCGTAGGACCTGACGCGCTTTCCGTGGTCATGGATGGCAGAGGCGACCATCACCTCGTCGACGCCGGTCTCGGCGATGAACTGCGCGAGACCGCGCCTCACCGTGTCCGGCGAGCCGACGAAGGAGAAGTGCAGCATGCGCGAGGCCTGTGCCTTCTCCATCGGGCTCCAGAAGGTCTCGATATCGTCGATGGGCGGCGGCAGCAGGCCGCGCACGCCACGGAAGATGCCGGCGGCCCGCTGCTGGGCCGACGTGAAGAGGTAGCGCGCTTCCTCGTCGGTCGGCGCAAGGAAGACGTTGCAGCCGGCCATGGCATAGCTCGTCGCCTGTTGCTTCGAGGGCTCGAACTTCTGCCGGTAGATGGCCAGCGCCTGCATCAGCGCATCGGGAGCGAAATGCGAGGCGAAGGCATAGGGCAGGCCGAGCATGGCGGCGAGCTGCGAGCCGAAGGTGGACGAGCCGAGGATCCACAGCGGCACCTCGGTGCCGGCGCCCGGCACGGCCTGGATCGCCTGCCCCTCCTGGACCGGGGCCAGGAAGGCCTGAAGCTCCAGCACATCCTGCGGGAAGTTGTCCGATTCCATCGGATTCACACGCAGCGCCCGCATGGTGCGCTGGTCGGTTCCCGGCGCGCGGCCGAGGCCGAGGTCGATGCGGCCAGGAAAGAGGCTCTCCAGCGTTCCGAACTGCTCGGCGATGACCATGGGCGCGTGGTTCGGCAGCATGATGCCGCCCGCCCCGACGCGAATCCGGCTGGTGGCCGCGGCCACCTGCCCGATGACGACGGCCGTCGCGGCGCTGGCGATGCCGGTCATGTTGTGGTGCTCGGCCAGCCAGTAGCGCGTGTAGCCGAGACGGTCGGCATGGCGGGCGAGGTCGATCGTGTTGCGCAGGGCATCGCCTGGCGTCTTGCCTTCCGGCACCGGGGCGAGGTCGAGGATGGAGAAGAGCGTCATCGGTGCATCCGGGTTCAAGGGCCGGTGGTCTGGTCTCCCAAGATAGGCATGTCGCGCCCGATGGGGAGGGGGAGGCGGGCGGGTCAGCCCTGCTCCGGCGCGCCGAGCTGGCGCAGCGCCTCGTGGACCACATCGGCCTTGTGCCGCAGGTGTTCGCGCATGAGAACGGACAGGGCCGCGCCGTCGCGCGCCCTGAGGGCTGCCATCATCCGCTCGTGGTCCTCGATGGCCTCCGCCCAGCGCTCCGGCGTCTTGCGGGCGACGAAGCGTACCGCATGGATGCGCACCATGAGGGTCTGGTAGAGCTGTGCGAGGCTCGCATTGCCGGCGATGCGGAAGATCTCCTCGTGAATCTGCCGGTTGAGCCGCGAATAGGGAACCCATTCTCCGCGCCGCCAGTGGCCGACCATCTCTGCATGCAGGCTCTCGAGGCGGGCGAGGTCATCGGCGGTCAGGCGCGCGCAGGCCAGCTCCCCGGCCAGCGCCTCCAGCATGCCCATGATGGGGAAGAGCTCCTCCACCGCCTCCGGTGCGATGCGGGCGACGCGGGCGCCGCGGTTCGGCGTGAGGTCCACGAGGCCCTCGGCCGCCAGCACTTTCAGCGCCTCGCGCAGCGGCGTGCGCGAGACCCCGAAGAGGTCGCAGAGGTCGGGCTCGGAAATCTTGTCGCCCGCCTTCAGCGTGCCCTCGACGATCATGTCGCGAAGCCGCCCGGTCAGCTCGGTGGCAAGCGAGCGGCGGGCGATCAGCGGATGCTCGTTCATGCGGATCCTCCCTGTCGCCCTGCCTCGAGGCCCTAGGCCGCCCTGGCGCCGCCCTCGCGCCGGGTGTCGGCGAGATAGGCCATGGCGGCGGTGACGCCGCCCGTCTTGTGCGGCACACCGGCGAGGCCGAGGCCCATCTCGACGCCGCCGAGCGTGCCGATGAGCGTCAGATCGTTGATGTCGCCGAGGTGGCCGATGCGGAAGACCTTCTTCGCGACCTTCGAC
>Ga0315900_10008731_pt1 | contig 12990 bp, 11 predicted proteins | sample LakEriMetagenome_FD_203521 | JGI IMG/M metagenome (GOLD analysis project Ga0315900, IMG submission 203521) | Freshwater fungal communities from buoy surface, Lake Erie, Ohio, United States - Buoy 12 MA114 | ecosystem: Environmental > Aquatic > Freshwater > Lake > Lake biofilm | place: USA: Lake...
TATAAATGGTGGTAGCTTTTCTGGTTCAATTGAAGGACAAAACAAAAACAACTTCAACTTTCCAGGAATAATAGGTCCACAAAGTAATATAATAGACAATACTTTTGTCATGCAGTTTCCTTTTGAAAACAGTGAACTATTAGAAACACTAAGTCTTGTAGGTGCTTCTATAATAGATGTAAAACAAAACTATAACTTTTATATTGAAGACTATGAAAAAATAGCAAATGTTACAAATACAAACTCAAAAGAAAATGTTTTCCCAAACTTGTATGTTTTGAATGCAATATTGGAAGATAATACTACGGATAAATCATTTTTATCATCAATAGCCAATCTAAATAAAAAAGTTATTTCTGGCGAAAAGTTTATGTTGAATAAATCACAAAAAGTTGTATTCGGCATAAAGGATGGAATAGGTGAATATTTTGATTTATTTGGTATAAACTATGAGAACCTAAGACAACAAGACCGAGCAACACACGATTCATTTGATAAAAAAATGAATAATATAATTTTTCTAAGTGATGCTACTGGAAAAATGGCGGAAACAGCAAAAAAGAAATATTTGTTTCCAATGAGTGTAGAAATGTCTATACCAACAGATAAAACTACCAATGTAACAAGAATGTTACTTGATGCAGAACTCATGGATAGTTTTATGTTGCAGCTATTCAATATACATAAAACAGGTGGCTTTGAAACAAAAGATATTGCTATCACAGAAAAACTTTATTCCCAAGAAATAAAGCCAAATACACAACAAAATGTAGTTGAAACAAGTTTCAATACAAAGAGAAAAAGTTTACAGTTTGAAAACATAAACAATATGTTACAAAAGATAAAACAAACTCCTATTGCTCCATCAGGTCAGGACTATGTTGTGATAGGCGACTCAACAAAATATCTACGAACAAGCAGCAAAAGCATGAGTTTTGTAAATGGATTGAGAAACATCATATTCAACTCTAAACTAAATACATTTGTTAGAAACACCCATAGAACCTATAAAGATATCCTAACAGGAAAAACATGCTACAATGAAACAATTGCATTTAGAGTATCAAAATATAACCCAGAAGAAACAACTCCAATACAAAACTATTGGTTTCCAAACAATCCAGACCTTGATTTCATAAATTTTGTTGATACACAAGTAAAATATGAAAAAGAATACACATATAAAGTATTTGCCTACCAGTTTGTCTTGGGAAACAAATTAACTCAATCCATAAACACGCAACAACAAAGCGATACACAGTGTGGTATAAACGTCCAAAACTTGCCACAAGCAAACTTGATGGAAGTTGAAATATTCTCAACAAATAAAATGGTGGCAGATACACCTCCACTATCACCAGAAGTATTATTTGTTCCTTATTTTGATGTAGATAATAAAATAGGTTTATTCTTGAATAGCAGAACTGGCGAAGAAAAACTGGAACCAATAAACATACTACAAACAGATGAAGAAAAAACTTCAATATATATAAAAAGACTTGACAATCTTGTGCTATACAAAACAGACGATGTGGCAAAAAGATTTGAAATAATGAAGCTGGAGAAAGCACCTAACTCCTATACCGATTTTGCCGATGGCTTTATAAAAGCAGTCAATACAGATGTTGATCTGGAAACAACACAAAAAGCAACAGCAGCTTCTTTTACAGACTCAATAGAACCAAATAAAAAATATTATTATTGTTTTAGAACAATAGATATACATGAAAAAATATCAAACCCAAGTCAAGTATTTGAACTTGAAATGATAAACGAAAAAGGCATGATATATCCAATAATAAAAAACTATGACTTTACAAAACCAGCATATTCAAATAATATTGAAATGAGAAGGTTTATAAAGATAAAACCAAGTTCTCAACATGCATTTTTGAATTCTACTACTTCAAATATAGACAACGACACAACAGCAGAACAGTCATTGCCAAAAATAAAACTTGGAGTATCTGATGTCGCAGTTCCGTGGGGAAAAACATTCAAAATGGTTGTTACTTCAAAGCAAACCGGCAAAAAATGCGAGTTCAAGTTTAGATTCAAATATATTTCAGAATAATATTGATAAAACACTATTTATAGCGTAGGAGAATAAATAATGGCATTTCTTGATAACAGTGGTGATATAATTTTGGACGCAGTCCTCACTGACACAGGACGATACAGGCTGGCAAAAGGTGATGGCAGTTTCCGTGTAGCCAAATTTGCTCTTGGTGATGATGAAATAAACTATCGCTTATATGACAAAAACAACGCAAGCGGCTCCGCTTACTATGATCTAAGCATACTTCAAACACCAATACTTGAAGCGTTTACTGATAATGCTGCAAGTCTGAAGTCAAAACTGATGACCATATCAAGAAACAACCTTCTTTATCTCCCAGTGGTAAAACTAAATGAAGCAGCAACAGCAACAAAAAGATATACTGATGGTTCTTTTCTTGTTGCCGTAGATGAAGACACAGAACAAGCAATGGTCAACAACAACACTATTGTTCAGGGAGTTCTAAAAGGACTAAACACAAATCAATCAGACAACTTTGTTAGACTGGATCAAGGATTAGATACAAACTATGAAGTTTCAGCAGTCAACCCACTTGACCCAGACCTCATTGAAACTCAGTATATAGTTGAAATGGATAACCGTTTTGGCTCCATAATTTCTCCCAAGTCAAATGGAGGCATAGCTGCAAGAGCATCCTATATAGATGACGATAGTATTGCAAGTTATTTCTTCTCTCTAGGTAGCGACACTCAGTTTGTTAGAGAAATAGAAACAAATGCGGCAACTCCAAATGATGCATCGCAAGTTATAACGGGTCCAAGAGGAACAAGAATAGAGTTTTCTATAAGATCTTCTATAGAGCTTCAAAATACAACCTTTCTTTTTGATCAGCTTGGAAGTCTAACAAATATCGCTGGGGCAACTGGAAGTCCGCAGGTTCAATACATAGACACAACAGTAAGAGTTATCGGTGCAACCACCGGATATCGTGTTGATATACCAGTTCGTTTTATCAAGAAAACCTGATTTTTAGGAGAATATAATGGCTACAATATACAAGACCTTTTTGAATAACGATGTTGTTTCAACGCGAACTCTACTGCACGAAGCCATTCCTATTACGGGAACAATAGTTTCGGGAACATATTCAGATAACAACATAAAAAACTACGCTCACGGTATGTTTCAGTCGGTGTATGACTATCCATATCTAAGTTCATCAGCAAACCACATATTTGATATAACAGTTGGACTTAGTCCAAACTCTGCATTATCAAGTTCAGCAAACCAACAAAATGCTAAAAAAATAAATGTATACAATCAAATGGCACAAGTTCTTGCTGGTAATGATGTAAATGGTAATATTCTTGAATTTGATCAAGATGGAAATATTCTTGCTGGTGGAACAAAACTACAAGAAGTTTTCTTTGTAAACTTCTCAAGACTTCTTATAAAAGATGAAATAAAGAAAGACAGTTTTAGACTTGTCCTTGGAACTGGCTCTTTCTCAACACCTTTTGACGGGCCACTCAAGGTGGTTGGCGACTATGGTGCTCAAAATGAATATCGTGTCAACTCACCAGCGGGAGAATATGGAATACTTTATACTGGTTCAGCAGTGATTGAAGGAACTGGCGTAGGTTTACTGTTTTATCAAGCCGGTATTGCTGTTCTAACTGCTTCACTGTTTGTTGGCGCAACCATGACTGGTTCAACTGGTAATGTAAGCAACCTACTTCAAACAAGCTCTATGGAAGTGGCAGCAAATTCTTTACGAAGAAGAATAAATGATATTGACTTCAACAACACAACAGAACTAAACTCAACAATATATTTCTGTCGTTTGAATCACAATGAGTTCAATTACAGTTCAAATCCAACTTATCTAAGTTCAAGTAAAATAGTTGTAAAGAATACACAACTTGACAACCCAGTTTCTTATATAACATCAGTTGGACTGTATTCAGCAGATAATGAACTTCTTGCTGTTGCTAAACTCAGTGAGCCATTGAAGAAAGATCCAGCCAACGAGATGATTCTTCGTGTGAGACTTGACTATTAGCCACAAGACTAAATAGTCTGCAAAATGCTTTACACTTCACAAGTTTTCTGTTATAGTGCTATTTACCAACAGAGGTGATAGCGATGCAGAAAACTTGTGTTATTTGTAATGATAGTTTTGAAGCAAAAAGAAAAGATGTGTTATATTGCTCTGTTAAATGTAAAAAAAGATCTGAATATCTGAGACAAGAAAAACTTGTAAAAAACTGTGAACATTGCGGGCAAACTTTTGAAACTAAAAAAAAAGAAACAAAATATTGTTCTTCTTCTTGTTCAAATACCGCTTGTAAAACTCACGATGATGTAACTTTATCTTGTAAAGAGTGTGGCTCTGATTTTATCAGAAAATATATTCACAGAGATAAGTTATTTTGTTCTCGTGGTTGTGCCACTGTTCATCAAAATAAAATAATGTATTCTGATGACAAAGTAAGAAATAAAATATCTGAAATATTAAAGAGAAAATATGAAACTGGAGAAATGGTTCATCCTTTTCTTGGAAAGAACCTAGCAGAAGAACATAAGCAAAAAATAAGCGATACAAGAATAATAAATAAAATCGCCACTGGCCCAAACAATCCATCGTATGGAAAAACAGGAGAAAGCAGTCCCATATATGGCATAAAAAGAAGTCAAGAAACAAAAGAAACCATGTCAAGCATAAAAGCTCAACAATGGATAGAAGGCAAATACAATGGGGTTGATTTCAATAAGTTTTATAAAAATGGCTTTATATATTCTGAAAAGTGCAAGAAAGACATATGGTATAGAAGTGGCTTTGAAAAAGAAATATTTGAAAAAATAGAAAAAGATGACAGAATAATAACCTATAGAGTAGAGCCGTTCGTAATAAAATATTTTTATACAAGTCAGAAACAAAATAGAAACTATATACCAGATATTTTGTGTTTTTATAAAAATGGAGAAATAAAACTAATAGAACTGAAACCAGAATATCAACTTGAAGAACAAAAAAATATTGATAAGTTTTCAGCAGCACAAAAATATTGTGATGAAAAGGGAATGATATTTGAAGTATGGACAGAGAAGAACAATCCCTATTTAGTATAATAACACATTCAAGCAAAACTACTAAAATAAAGAAACTGCCTATTTATTTTAGGCAGTTTTTATTATGGCAAAACCAAAACAGTTTATAACAAAAGATGGAAACCTGAATAACTTCAAAACAGTTTCCGCAAATAACTTTAGCCAGTTTCAGTATGGCGATATCATAACAGGCTCAGAATATCCATATGTTTCAAATGTATTGAGATATTTTGTAACAGATCAACAAGACAGAAACTACATAAAAGCATTAGAAAATACACTAAACTATTATACATTTCTAAGCCCTCATTATACCTATAGTTCTTCTCTTGGAAATAAAGAAACACAAGAGTTGAGCTTTGTAAGCATTCCTTCTATATTTTATGGCTCTTCAATAAGAAAAGGCTCTATAACTTGTAAGTGGTATCTTACTGGAAGTCTTATAGCAGAACTTCAAGATATAAACCAAAATGGTGAACTGGTTCAAGTTGGGCCAAGCGGAAGTGTTGGTTCTGGAAGTGTTGCTGGTATTGTGCTTTACAAAGAAGGTTTTATTATTCTCACTGGTTCATGGGACTTGCATCCAACTTATACTGATCTTTTTGGAATAGGTCTAACTTATTATCCTCCTTCTTGGAAATATTTTATGCATACTGGCTCCGACGATACAAATCGTGCTGTATCTTCAAGTTTTCTTCTTGACTTCGAAGGAACAAACTATATTCCAACAGTAACAATGCTTGCTCACGCACAGCAAGGCGAACTAAACCACTCCAATAACCCAACTTATATTGAATATGGGCAAAACACTCAACCTATTACCGGAACATTTGGTTATATAGAAAACACAAACAATACTATAAAAAATATAGTTAGTTCATCTTATGTTGACGAAGAACCAGAATTCAAAAAAACAACTTATATTTCAAAAATCGCTATTTATGATGAAGAAAAGAACTTGATTGGTATAGCCAAGTTAGCAAATCCGGTAAGAAAAAGAGAAACAGACGCTTATACCTTCAAAATAAAAATGGATATGTAAAAATGCTAAAAAAGTTTGAAAGCAGTGACGTATTTGTCAACAGAATAAAAGCTTATCCAAAGGTAAGAATATTCACCTATTCTGGAAGTTTATATTACAATAACGGCGCTGTTTCTGACGATGGTGTAAAACTGTTTGATTTTTTGATGGAACCAGTAGCACCGCCAGGTCCAGTAGTTCCAGTCACAGCTATTGTAACAGAAGATGGGCAGTATTTACTGTCAGAAGATGGACAGTTTATTCTAATAGAATAAAGATCCATTGCATATGTTCAACTAATTATAATATATTGAGGAAGAAAATAAATGTCAGTAAAAATATCCCAACTATCTGCTTCAAGCGACATAACATCAGATGATTTTTTTCCAGTTGTTGATAGTGGAAGTCTGACAACAAAAAGAGCATCTGCACAGCAAATGCTTGATTATGTTACTGGTTCAACTTTTGACACTCTAACTGTAACAACTCTTGACGCAACAACTGCACAATTTACAACCGTAACTGGCTCAACTGGCATATTTACAAACCTAACAGCTTCTTCTTTTAGCGCCTCACAACCATCTGTAGTTGATGTGAATTCAACTAGTGCTGCTTTAAGAGTTACACAACGCGGAACAGGACAATCAATAAGAGTTGAAGATTCAACAAATCCAGATGCATCTCCATTTGTTGTTGATGCTGCTGGATTTGTTGGTATAGCAACAGCCACTCCGGGAGCATTGTTAGATGTTGCCGGAAATGCTCTTTCATCTACTTCAAGTTATACTGCAGAATTCAAGGCTTCTAGTGGTACGACCAATGCTGGTCGTATTTTATTTAGTCAAAATAGTACATATGCATTAGCCATATCTCCACTTGTCACCAGTGCGACAAATGGTCGCGCTGAATTTCAATATATTGAAAGAAGCACTGGTAACTTATTGGCAACTCCCCTAACTCTTAGAGGAGATGGAAGAGTTGGCATAGGAACTACAAGTCCTTCTGCTGTATTGGATGTAAACGGAAATACAGTAATATCTGGTAACTTAAATGTTACTGGTTCAATTAGTGCTCCCACAGGAACATTTACCATGCTATCTGGTTCTTCTGGAAATATAACTATTTCTGGTTCACTGTCTGGCATGATAGCGGCTTTGACCTCTTCTGTTACTAACTATGTTCTTGTGGCAGCAGATAGTGGAAAGGTAGTTGTTTTGAGTTCTTCTTCTGGTATTACTGCGTCTATACCCACGGGACTTCCTGATGGATTTACTACAACTATTGTTCAAAATGGTTCTGGCTCAATATTTGTATCAGCCAGTTCTGGTGTTGTGATAAGAAATAGACAAAATCACACAAGAACTGCTGGACTTTATGCAACAGTTGCTATTATTGGAACCGGTAGCAATAGTTATATATTTGCAGGAGACACAACCTCTTGATAATAGTTTTTCCCGGTGTTATTGGTGCAATAGCAACAAAGAAAGAATTAAATATTCCAACTTTTGCTGGTTCAGCAACATTTACAGAAACTTATGAATATCCAGATTGGCTTGGAACATACGATACTGGTTCAATAATTATACCAACTTTTGCTGGTGTAGCAGATTTTATAGAAACTTATGAATATCCAGATTGGCTTGGAACATACGATACTGGTTCAATAATTATACCAACCTTTTCTGGTTCAGCAACATTTACAGAAACATTTGAGTCTGGCTCTTGGCCGAACCCATGATATATATTATAGGAGATATGCGAAATGGCACAAACTGATTGGACTTTTACACTTGTCAGCAGCTCCGCTGGTGCAACATTTCTTGGCGGCACATCTGGAAGTGCATTTCAAAACAGCACAATAACAAATCCAATAACAGGCGCAGGAACTTGGTGTCGTGGATTTTTTGCATCTGGTGGATTGAACACCTATAGATATGCTGGTTTGTTACCAATAAACAATTCAGAACTAACAAGTTCAGCCGGATATGAATATGGTTATGGATATTCCATCCGATGCTGGGCACGAGCAGGCAACACCATTGCTTCTAGCAATAATGCAGTGTACTTAACATTCAAAAATCAATCAAATCTATCTTTATCAAATAATAACGCCAACATCAGCCCCGCCATCACTCCAAGATTGACTGGCTATACACTTTTTTTAACCGAAACAAAACTTCATTTGGTTTGTGCAAACTCCAGTTCAATCAGCACTTTTAGTGGAAGTCTTTTGCCGGCCCAAAATGCCATTGGCTACGAACACACAATAACAACTTCAAGTCTATTCAACCGATGGATTCGTTTACGAATGGATGTTTATCCTATTACTGGCGCATATGATCGCATAAACGTTTATACAGCAAGCCAAGCACAAGAAAACAACTGGCAGCAAGTTCATACAGTTGATATACCAAGAGAAAAAGTTGGTGCTTATGTCCCGTGGGCAAATAATCCAAATGGTGATGGCGCACAAGCAGCCGGAAAGGGATATCTTGGCGCAGTTGCGGTGGCTTATACCAACACTTCTGCAGCATACATAGACCAGTTTGAGGTCTATAAAGAAACACTATAACTTATTCTATTGCACACTTCTACTTATAACAGAGGATAAATAAATGACAGACTTCATGAAACTACACAGACCAGGAATAGGAAACGCAGCCAGCTATCAAGTATCTGGTATTCCATGGGTTTCAAGTTCGCTTGCTGTTCCTGCAAGTGGTTCAACAACATTGGAAATAAGTTTTCCACAAGTAACAAAAAGCATAATAGTAAAAAATGTCAGCACAGGTTCTGTGCAAATGCGTGTTGGTTTTAGTGAAAATGGAGTAAAGAATAGTAGTAACTTTTTTCTACTATCTGCCGGCGAAAGTTTTGCTGCAGATCTAAAAGTTACAAAAGTTTATCTCATGAGTAACAACGGAACTGCACTGACTGCAAGTGTAATAGCCGGTTTGACAAATATACCCGCAACTGAACTTGTCAATAACTGGTCTGGCTCTTTGGGAGTGGGATGAGGTGAGTTTTAACGACGGCTTTAATATCAGGTCGGTTCCTTGGCCATCTAATACACCAGTAAGTGGTAATTCACTTGTTTATAATGGCAGTCAATGGGTGGCTGCTGATGTTAGTGCCTCTGGTGGTGGAGGTTCTGGTGACATTACAGCTGTAAATGTTGGAGCGAATTTAACTGGTGGTGGAAGCAGTGGCGATGTAACTGTTTCTTTGGATACAAGTTTAATTAATTTAATAAATATTGAGTCTATTTCAATTACCGGTTCGTTTCAAGGCAATTTAGATGGTACTTCTAGCTATGCTACTTCAGCTAGTTTTGCTACCAACTCTGTTTCTGCAAGTTTTGCTACCAACTCTGTTTCTGCAAGTTTTGCTTCTAATTCTATTTCTGCAAGTTTTGCAACTAGTGCTACTTCATCAAGTTTCGCATCGCAAGCTGCTACAGCTTCCTATGTGCCAACTGGTTCTGCAATTCCAACATTTACAAACGATGTAAGAGCGCAATTTAGTGCAGGAACAGGAATAGTAATAAATAATGGTGCAATAAGCTCCAGTAATATTCCAAACTCTTCACTACAGAATAACTCAATAACAATTGGAACTACTAATATAGCTCTTGGTGCTACTAGTAACATTTTACAAGGTTTAACTGAAATTACTGCAAGTTCTGCATATTTTAGTGGAGATTTGTATGTGAATGGTACTGCTAGTATCGCACATCTTAATACTATTAGTCAATCATCGTTAATAATTGGCGATAAATATTTAACCATTTTAAGCGGTGGAACCGATCATGTATCTCTTGATGGTTCAGGTATATTGTGGGGAAGTGGCGGTGTTGGTCCAACTGTAGACGAATTAGGTGCAAACGCACATTTAAGATATAGAAATACTTACGATAAGTTAGAGATATTTCCAGGGTTATATGTAAGTGGTTCTATTACTGCTTCAAGCGATTTAAATATAGCTGGAAATACTACGCTAAATTCTATATCCGGAACAGTGGCTGAGTTCACTTCTGTAAGTGCTAGTACTGGCCAATTTTCTGATGGACTATTGGTATATGGAACAGCTAGCTTATCGTTAAATCCATCTGCTGCATACTTAAAATATTCTAGTTCTATAGATACTTTAATAGCATATCCGGGAATGTATATAAGCGGCAATTTGACTGCCTCTGGTGCAGTCTTCTCAACTGTTACTTCTTCTGGTGGAATTTTTGTTGATGCAAATCCAATATATGGTCAAACATATTCACTAACTTCTTCATCTGGTGATTATATACTAGTAAACCAGGATAGTGGAAAATTCCTACAAATGAGTTCTTCAGCTCCTATAATTTTGACAGTTTCAGCTGGTCTACCTGTTGGTTTTACCGTATCAATATGTCAAACAGGAACAGGTTCATTAACTATAGCAAACGATGTTGGTGTAACAATAAACAATCGTTATGGCCATAATAAGACTTCTGGTTTGTATAGCGTTGTTACTTTAGTCGCTACAAGTTTAAATGATTATGTATTGTATGGTGACACTTCCGTTTAAAATTTAGAGGGTTTATAAATGAGTTTTAATGATGGTTTTAATATCAGATCGGTTCCTTGGCCACCAAATACGCCAGTAAGTGGTAATTCTCTTGTTTATAATGGAACTCAATGGGTTGCCGCTGATGTTAGTGGTTCTGGTGGTGGTGGAGGAACAGGAGATATAACTTCTGTCAATGCAGGAACAAATTTAACTGGCGGTGGAGCAAGTGGAGATGTAACTATCTCTCTTTCTTCATCTGTTGCAGGTTTAACTAACCTACAAACAACAACTTTAACAGCCTCTAATATAACTGGCAGCGAATTAAACATTGATTACATAGATTTTGTTACTGGAAATGTAGCAAACCCAGCATTTCAAACTGGTAGATTATATTATGATATAAATACGGCAGATTTACAATATAATTCTATTGTAAATGGTGTTTCAATGAACTTGGGACAACAACTTGTTGTTAAAGTTAAAAATGATATAAATACAACAATAAACAAAGGCAAACTTGTAAGAATCAAGGGCGGCTTAGGGATAAATCCAACAATAACAACAGCAAGTTGGGAAAACGATAACAATTCAGCCAATACTCTTGGTATGATGATGAACACTGTTGCTCATAATGATTTTGGTTATGTTATATTGAATGGTATTCTAAGTGGCGTTAATACAAATGGTTACACTGCTGGTCAAACTCTATATCTATCATCAAGTGGAGATTATACAAACATACAGCCAACTGCACCAAGACATACAGTTAGACTTGGAGAAGTTGTTACTGTTGGCAATATTAACACTGGTGTTGTTTTTATCAGCATTAATAACGGTTATGAATTAGATGAACTGCACAATGTAAGTTCTTCTGCTGCAGTAAATGGCGATTTATTGGCTTACGACTCTTCAACTTCAATATGGAAAAATACAAAAACATTAAGTGGAAGTTATACGGTTACAGGCTCAATAACAGCAAGTAATTTTGTTGGCACGTTAATTGGTTCAATGTCTTCTTCTCTTTATAGTAGAGAGTGGCATGTTTCAACTGGTAGTGGAAATGATATTACTGGGAATGGAACTTTATTGAGTCCATATAGAACAGTTGGTGCTGCAATTGCTGCTGCTTCAACACAAGGTGGAGATCAAATAGTTATACACCCAGGATCTTATTTTGAGAATGTAACAATGGGCAAATTTAATACTACGATTTGTGCCGCACAAGGTTCAAATGGTGGAGAAGTAAATTTCTCAGGAACAATGACCATCTCTCAGTCTATTGCTCCCAACTCTTCTATAAGATTATTTGGTATATCTGTTAGTAATTTAATTCACAACGGAACAGGAAGTCTATATCTTGATACTTGTAAAGTTGATAATTTTACAAAAACTACAAATACATATTGTGAAATAATCAATTCAGATATCAATACAAGTCTAACTGTTAATGGCGGTGGAATACTTGCTATTGATGGAGGAAAACAAACACAAGCCGGGACATTCACGATAAACAATCCGCTTGCTGCCGTATCCGTTAAAAATTCAATCAATTGCACAGCGCCTGTTGTAAATGCTGGTTTTTTTGGAGCAGAAGGCTCAACAATATATTCAAAAGCAACTGGATATGCTGTTTCTGCAAGTGCGGCAACAAGAATTGATTTGGTAAATTGTTACTTAATAACACCAGCAGGAACTCCCGCTTCTGCAAGTATGCCATTGCAATATTCTATTGCAAATACTGTCTATAACAAGACTGGTTCTATATTGGGAACATCGCTAAATCTAACAAGCGATTTCCAAACTATAAGAGCAGACACTGGTTCGTTTGGTACAATAACCTATACTCCAGCAAATGCCGCTCATTGGACAGACCCCGATCCAACAACAATCAGGCAGGCTATTGATAGATTAGCGGCACGATTATTTGCTATATCCGGTTCAATTCCGTGATATGATAACTAAATGATCCTTGGTTTAGATATATCAACAAGCTGTACCGGCGTAACCATTATTGATTACGCTGGTCGCGTTATTCTAAATACTTGTTGGAAGTTCAAAGAAGAGGAAATGCTTGACAAACTACAGTCAGCAAAAGAAAACATATTAGAACTAAGAAAAAAATATCCAATAACAGAAGTTTTTATTGAAGAAAGCCTGCAGGCATTTCGTCCTGGTTTCTCATCGGCAAAAACAATATTATCTCTGGCGAAGTTCAATGGAACTCTGTCTTGGATGATATGGGAACATTTAGGGATAAAACCACAGTATATTGGTTCTGGAACAGCAAGAAAGTTGT
>Ga0315900_10008732_pt1 | contig 12988 bp, 13 predicted proteins | sample LakEriMetagenome_FD_203521 | JGI IMG/M metagenome (GOLD analysis project Ga0315900, IMG submission 203521) | Freshwater fungal communities from buoy surface, Lake Erie, Ohio, United States - Buoy 12 MA114 | ecosystem: Environmental > Aquatic > Freshwater > Lake > Lake biofilm | place: USA: Lake...
ACGGTTGACGTCCACAATGTTGATCCACGGCACGCCATAGGGCGAGATGATCTGCCAGTTCTTGATCCAGTCAGGCAGGCTCGCGATCGGCTGACCGATGATGTTCTGGTAGATTTCCACCTTCGCGAAAGCGGCATAGGCCGGCGCCGTGAAGTACAGCAGGAAGATGAAGAACAGCGACCAAGCCACGGATTGGCGCGCTTCCTTCACGGATGGCGTCGTGAAGTAGCGCATCAGGATGTGCGGCAGCGCAGCCGTGCCGACCATCAGGCAGAAGACCAGCGCGAACCAATTGATCGCTGCGGGCAAGGAGAATTGCCCATTCGCCCCAATGAAAGGTGCGCTGTGCCAGCCGGTCACACCAGGCGGCGGGGTCATGCCCGCAGCGCGGAAGCCGTTTTCCAACTCCGCAATGCGTTCCAGCGCGAAGCCATACATCAGCTGCGGCAGCGGCACGCCCGTGACCTTGGCCGACATCAGGAAGGCCGGGATCAGGTAGGCGATGATCAGCACGATATACTGCGCGACCTGCGTCCAGGTGACGGCGCGCATGCCGCCCAGCATGGAGCAGACCAGAATGCCCGCAAGGCCCACGAACACCGCGATGCCGAAGGACACATCCAGGAAGCGCTGCGTGATGATGCCGACACCCACGATCTGCGCCACAACGTAAACGAAGGACGCGGTGATCAGGACGACAACGCCAATCAGTCGGGCAGCATTGCCGCCGAACCGCGCGCCCAGGAAGTCCGGCACGGTATATTGGCCGAATTTCCGCAGGTATGGCGCCAGCAGAATGGCGACCAGCATGTAACCGCCGGTCCAGCCCAGGATGAAGGCCAAGCCACCATAGCCAAGGGCGTAAAGGCTGCCCGCCATGCCGATGAAGCTTGCGGCCGACATCCAGTCAGAACCGGTTGCCATACCGTTATAAAGCGCAGGTACGCGCCGACCGGCGACATAATATTCCGCAACGGCCTGGGTGCGGCTGATGATGCCGATATAGGCGTAAACGCCGATCGTGAGGCCCACGAACAAATAGCCCAGAACGCGATCCGGCACGCCCATTTGTTCGAGGATGGCGATGATAACGACGAAGGCCGCGAAACCGCCCGTATAGCCGGCGTAAATCTTGCCGAGCGAGGCGATAAAGGGGTCTTTTTCCTTGGAAGCACCGCTCATGGGATCAATCCTCCTGCACGCCGAATTCTTCGTCGATCTCGTTCTGGCGCTTACCGAACCAGAAGAGCGCCACGACGAAGATGATCAAGCTGCCTTGCGCGGCCATGTAAAAGCCGAAGGGGAAGCCGAGAATACGGATGCTGTTGAGTGAAGGGGCAAAAATATGCACCACGAAGCTAGCAAAGAACCAAATACCCAAAACAAGGAGCATCAGGCTCGAAGTTTTGGCCCAATGGGCCTTAGCGGTGGCCTTATCCACCGCGGGGGCTTCCGTATTAGACGGCGCTCCCCCAGATTCAACCAATGGCATAAATTTGCCTCCTCCTCATGATCGGCCCTTGGGGACGACCTGTTTGACCTGCCCTGGCCATGGCTAGACATGACCTGATTCGGGCATTTGACAGCCCGATTCCATCAAGCCGATAACACGCCGTTAACACGCTCGCAACAAAGTTTTTTGAAGGAATCCAGCCCAAGATGCGCTTTCTCCGCCGCTTGCTGGGCAGCCCGCCCTCCCAGGAACCAGGGGCATTTGGGGCGTTCCTGCATCGTCAGGGCGCCTTTGTCGCGCAGAAGACCGTGCTTGATTATTGCCGGGTCAAGATCGGGCGGAATGAGAAGGATTTCTTCGGCAATGCTGACTTTATGGCCGCGCTAAACCATTGCCGCTGGCAGGTTTTCCTGACCGCACAAAGCGATGTAATCGCCCTGGCCGAGGCTTGGCTGCGCCCCTTCTTTGCTGGCCAGGAACAGCTTTTGCTGGAAAGCCTGGTGGCGCTTCATGCCGGCTTCATGGCCGAGGAAGCGCCGCCCGAGACGGAGCAGGAAGCTTTTGCGGCAAGCCTGGCCGCCCTTCCCGGCCATCTTGCCGGGTTGCAACTGGCCCCGCCGCATAACGCGCGCACCCTGCCCTTGCTGGCGGAAGCGCCGCTTTTTGCCACCCTTCCGATCCACCCCGACCAGCGCAAGGGCGAAGGCCCTTCCATCCGCGGCGCGCTGCGGTTTCACATGGTTTCCACTCAACAGGAAATGGAACGCGGCTTCGACCCGGCCGGGCTTTCAACGCGGATCAAAGCCGGACCTCCCGCCCCGCAGTGAGACCCGGGCCGGGCGATCCGGCGGCCTCGCTATATGCAGCGAAGCGCCGAGAGCCGAGAGATCTCAAAAATATATAGGAATCTTCACCCAGCAAAAACATCGCGAAGGATGAACATTATTTTATCTAATTTCTGTATTTATTGTAATCTTCAAGAAATTTTCTTTATTTTTTTCTTATTTGCTTAATTTTTTGTTGCGAAATGGCGAATTCCCAAGCATCAGACGCCCGCATGCCCCTGCGGCGCGGCGCCGATGCACTTTGCGCGTTTCGGCCACCCCGCCCGGATGGGATGAGCGTCCTGGCACACCAACACGCCCATTGAGGCTGTCGGAGGCCGAAAATGAACGAAGAAAGGAAGGCGTCGGTTATGAGTACAACAACAACGGGCGGCGCGGCTGAGCCGCGGCCAATGACCCGTGAAGAGAGGAAGGTCATTGTCGCCTCCTCTCTAGGGACCGTCTTCGAATGGTATGATTTCTATCTTTACGGGTCTCTCGCGGCCGTCATTGGCGCGAACTTCTTCAGCCAATACCCCGAAACCACGCGCAATATCTTTGCGCTGATCGCCTTTGCCGCCGGCTTTCTGGTGCGCCCTTTCGGCGCGCTGGTGTTTGGCCGCTTGGGGGATCTGGTCGGGCGCAAATATACCTTCCTGATCACCATCCTGATCATGGGCGCTTCCACCTTCGTGGTCGGTATCCTGCCCACATCGGATCAGATTGGCATTATCGCACCCGTTGTCCTCATTGTTCTGCGCCTGCTGCAAGGCCTGGCTTTGGGTGGCGAATATGGCGGTGCGGCGACCTATGTTGCCGAACACGCGCCACATGGACGGCGCGGCTTTTACACCAGCTTCATTCAGATCACGGCAACGGCGGGGCTTTTCCTGTCGCTGCTCGTGATCCTGTTCACGCAGCTTGCGGTCGGCCCGGACGCCTTCAAGGCCTGGGGCTGGCGCGTACCCTTCCTGCTTTCCATTGTGTTGCTCGGCATTTCCGTCTGGATCCGCTTGCAGATGGAAGAAAGCCCGGCCTTCCAAAAGATGAAGGCGGAAGGCAAGCATTCCAAGGCGCCGATTTCTGAAGCCTTCTTCCAGTGGAAGAATGCCAAGGTGGCGCTGTTTGCGCTGCTCGGCCTGGTCGCTGGTCAGGCTGTGGTTTGGTACACGGGCCAATTCTACGCCCTGTTCTTCCTGGGCCAGGTGCTCAAGGTGGATAGCTTCACCACCAATATGCTGATCGCCTGGTCGCTGGTGTTGGGCTCGGGTGGCTTCGTGCTGTTTGGCTGGTTGTCGGATAAGATTGGCCGCAAGCCGATCATCCTGGGCGGCTGCCTGATCGCGGCACTCACCTATTTCCCACTGTTCAAGCTGCTGAGTGCGGAAGCCAATCCTGATCTGCACAAGGCGCACCAGACCATTGCGGTGCGGGTGGTGACGGATACAGCGGGCTGTTCCTTCCAGTTCAACCCAACCGGCACCGCACGCTTCACCGCACCTTGCGATATTGCCAAGGCCGCGCTGGCGCGTGCTTCGGTGAATTACAATGTCGAACCGGCACCGGCGGGCACGGTTGCTACCGTGCATATCCAAGGCCAGCAGCCGATCATGGCCAATAGCCCGACCTTCGCGCGGGATTTGGCTACGGCGCTGACGGCGGCGGGCTATCCGGCGGCGTCCAACCCCTCGGTCGTGAAAATGTCCTCGCCTTTCGATGTATTCCGGGAACAGCCGGCGGTATTGATTGGGGTGCTCACGCTGCTCGTGATTTACGTGACCATGGTCTATGGCCCGATCGCGGCGGCGCTCGTGGAACTATTCCCAACGCGCATTCGCTATACCTCCATGTCGCTGCCTTATCACATCGGCAACGGCTGGTTCGGCGGGCTGCTGCCGGCAACGAGCTTCGCCATGATCGCGCAGACGGGGGATGTCTATTACGGGCTTTGGTACCCGATCGTCATTGCGCTGATGACGGTGGTGATCGGCACCTTCTTCGTGCCGGAAACCAAGGACCGCGACATTTACGCGGAAGACGACAAGTAGACATCCGGCACGGGCGGCGCTGCCGCCCTGCCCTGCTGATGTGACGAAAGCGGCGCCGTCATCTGGCGCCGCTTTTTTCATGCCTTGGCCACGCCGCTTTGGGTTAGACTAAGGCATGCCAACCCCAAACGGCCATGCCCCCATCGCCGTCCTGACCGGCCCGGCCAGCGCTGCCATGGGCGCGGCACCGCCCGCGCTACCGGCTGAAACGCCCCTGGGTCAGGCCATCGCGGCCATGGCCGCCGCGCGGGCTTCAGCCATCCTGGCGCTGGATGGCACAGGCTGCGCCATCGGCATTCTGACCGAACAGGATATCGCGCGCCGCGTGGCGTTCCGGCTTGGCCCGGAAGCGCCGCTCACCGCCGCCATGACCACGCCGCTGATCGCCTGTGCCCCGGAAGAAGGGCTTTGGCGCGCCATCGCCCTGCTGCGCCAGCATGGGCTGAGGCATTTGCCGGTGCTGGATGCGGCGGGGCGCTGCCTTGGCATGCTGCATCGGGCCGAGGCGCTTGCGGCTGTCTCCGGCGGGCTGCTGACGCATCTTGAGGCGCTGTCGGGCGATGTTGCGGCCATCAAAGCCGCCCAGGCCGGCATTGCGCGCGCGCTACTGACAGAGGGGCTGGATGCGGAAGCCGTAGTGCGGCTGGTCAATGGCATCAATCTTGATCTGCATCGGCGCATTCTGGCGGAGACGCTCGCCGATCACGGCACAGCGCCGGTGCCCTTCACGCTGCTGGTCATGGGCAGCCTGGGGAGGGGCGAAAGCCTGCTGACGCCCGATCAGGATAATGGGCTGATATTGAGAGACTACCCGGATCAGGACCACGCCCAGGTAGATGCCTGGTTCCGCCCCTTCACCGAAGATTTCAACCAACGGCTCGATCAGGCTGGCTTTCCGCTGTGTCCCGGTGGGATCATGGCGCGCAATCCGCTTTGGCGGAAAACCGCGCGGCAATGGCGCGATCAGATGGGCATCTGGTCCAATCGCCGCGCCGGTGCCGCCCTGCTGTTCGGCGATATCGTGTTTGACTTTCGCCCCGCGCAAGGGGAGGAGGCCGAGGCGGCTTCGCTCCGCCAACACCTGGCCGGGCTATTGGCGTCCCGCCCGGCCTGGCTGGCGGCGATGGCCGCGCAGAATAGCAGCTTGCAGGTGGGGCTGACGCTATTCGGCGGCTTTGCCGATGATGAGCCTGGGCCCGGCAGCAGGACGGATTTGAAGCTGCATGGCCTCATGCCACTGGTCGCCGCCATCAGGCTTTTGGCGCTGCGTGATGGCGTCACCGAAACGGGTACATCTCAGCGCATTGCCGCCTTAGCCGCGCGCGGCAGCATCAGCACGCGGGAAGCAAGCGACTTGCAAGACGCCTTTGCCCTGCTGCTGGATGTAGTGTTGCGCCAGCAATTGGCTGATCACGCTGCCGGCCACCGCCCCGGCAATCTGGTGGATACGGCGGCCATGCCCAAAGAAGCGCGGCAGGAATTGCGAGAGGCGTTGAAGGCGGTGCGCAGCTTTTCCCGCACCAGCTTCGCGGGCTTCACCGGGCAGGTTTGGTAGGCAGCTTCGTCAGAAATGTTCCGCCGCCGCAGCCATTGCGGCGGTCATGCGGCTGCGTCGCGCCAATTCCGCCAGATCATCCACGCCGCGCGCCGCGGCACGCGCCATCAAGCTGACCCAAAGCGCCGCGGTCGCTTCCGCATCGCCAAGCGCCTGGTGCCGCCCGGCAATCACGATCCCCGCCCGGCCACACAGCCCGTCCAGCGAATGATCCGCTTCTTCAGGGTCTAGCCAGCGTGAGGTTGCGACGCTGCACAAGAATGGATTGCCGATGGCGGGTGCGCCGCGAAACTCCTCAGCGAAAATAAGGGCGCGGTCGAAGGCGGCATTATGCGCGACCAGCACATCATCGCCGATGAAATCCTGAAAGCGGGCAAGTGCCTCGGCCGCCGGTGGTGCATCGGCCACCATGGCATCCGTAATGCCGTGATAGCGGATAGAAGCTGGCGGGATGCTGCGGGCGGGATTGATCAGCGTCGTGAAGCTCTCCCGCGCTTCGCCATCGCGCAGCCGGACTGCGCCGATAGAGAGCAGGCGATCACCGCCGCTGACATCAAGCCCGGTCGCTTCCAGGTCAAACACCACATAGCGCTGGGCGATCAGCGGGCCGGCGGGAAGGGGCGCGTGGAAATGCGCCCGGGCACGGAGGAATTCGCGCAAGCCTGGCTTCAGCCCATTGCCGAGTGCGCCCAGGGCACGGCGGAAAAAGCCGCTCATGGGCGGGCGTGCTGGCTCAGGGTGGGACGAGGCAGGGCCATAGCGTCAGTCTCGCATGAATTGACGCTGGCTTTCCACACATCGCGGCGGGTCGTTCGCGCAAGGGCTTGCGCTGCGCCCTGCCAAGGCGGCACCTTGGCGCTGAAGGCTCAAGCTAGGCCGGTACTGAAAAAGGGGGAAACCATGTCCGAGGCCACGCAATATGACGCGACCCATGCGCGCTGGAAGCGCGACCCGGAAGCCTATTGGGCGGAAGCCGCGCGGGGCATTAATTGGGACCGCGCGCCGCAGCGCATTTTCGATGCCGCGATGGGTGTCTATGGCCGTTGGTTTCCCGATGCGGCCTTGAATACCTGCCACAATGCCGTGGATCGCCATGTCGCTGCCGGGCGCGGGCAGCAGATAGCGATCATCTATGACAGCCCGATGACCGGGCAGGTCCAGCGCATCACCTATGCCGAATTGCAGAACCGCGTGGCGAAGCTGGCGGGTGCCCTGGCCGCGCGCGGCATCACCAAGGGCGACCGCGTGGTGATCTACATGCCCATGGTACCGGAAGCGGCGATTGCCATGCTGGCGACCGCGCGGCTTGGCGCGGTGCATTCCGTGGTATTTGGCGGCTTCGCGGCGACGGAGCTTGCCAGCCGTATTGCGGACGCCAAGCCAAAAGCGATCATCAGCGCATCCTGCGGGCTGGAGCCAGGACGCGTCGTGCACTACAAGCCGCTACTGGATGAGGCGATTGCGCTTTCGCCGCATAAGCCATCCTGCGTGCTGATCCTGCAACGCCCGCAAGCGCCATGTGAACTGATCGCGGGCCGTGATGAGGATTTGCTGGTGGCCGAGGCAGCCGCTGCGCCGCATGCGTGCGTTTCTGTCGCCGCCACTGATCCGCTTTACATCCTGTACACCTCGGGCACCACGGGCCAGCCCAAGGGGATTTTGCGCGACAATGGCGGGCATGCGGTGGCGCTGCATCATTCCATGGAGTTGGTTTATGGGATGAAGCCCGGCGATGTGTATTGGGCGGCTTCCGATGTCGGCTGGGTGGTCGGGCATTCCTATATTGTCTATGCGCCGCTACTCGCCGGCTGCACTACGGTATTGTTTGAAGGCAAGCCTGTTGGCACGCCGGATCCCGGCACCTTTTGGCGTGTTTGCGCTGATCATGGCGTGAAGCTGCTGTTCACCGCCCCCACCGCCATTCGCGCCATCAAGAAGGAAGACCCGGAAGGCGTTTTCCTGAAGAAATATGATCTTTCGAAACTGGAGGCGCTTTATCTGGCCGGTGAGCGCTGCGATCCTGACACCATCATTTGGTCGGAACGCCTTTTGCAAAAGCCCGTCGTGGATCATTGGTGGCAGACGGAAACCGGCTGGACCATTACCGGCAATTTCCGCGGCCTGGGGCTATTCCCAACCCGCGCCGGTTCCGGCGGCAAGCCTGCACCTGGCTATGATGTGGTGGTGCTGGATGAGGCTGGCCAGCCTGTCCCGCGCGGACAGATCGGCAGCCTTGCGGTGAAGCTCCCCTTACCGCCTTCAGCGCTGCCCACGCTCTACAATGCGGATGAACGCTTCAAGGAAGCCTATCTTTCGCATTTTGCCGGCCATTACAGCACCGCCGATGCCGGGATGATTGACGAAGAAGGCTATGTTTCGGTGATGAGCCGCACAGATGACATCATCAATGTCGCGGGGCATCGGCTTTCCACCGGCGCCATGGAAGAAGTGCTGGCGGCGCATCCTGATATCGCCGAATGCGCCGTGGTTGGCGTGCGCGATACGCTGAAGGGGCAAGTGCCGCTTGGTTTGGTGGTGGTGAAATCTGGCGTGAACAAGCCAGAAGATGCACTAGCGCGCGAATTGGTCGGGCTGGTGCGTGAAAAGATCGGTCCGGTCGCCGCCTTCAAGGATGCGAAGGTGGTGGCGCGGCTGCCCAAAACCCGCAGCGGCAAGATCCTACGCGCCACCATGCGCAAGATCGCGGATGCCGAACCCTATACCGTGCCGCCCACCATTGATGATCCGGCAATCCTGGATGAGATCACCATCGTGCTGAAAGGCGCGATGAGGTAATCCGGTCTAGTCCTCAATCCCATCGCGGTTTTCGATGGTCATGAAGGTTGCGGTCAGGAAGGCAATCAGCCTTTCCTGATCGGCGTTCACCGCAAAGATTTCTGTCTGCACCAGACTAAGCGTGCGCCCGGCCTTCAGCACCTTGCCGCGCGCGATGATGTGATCACCGGCAGCCGGCGCGAGGAAATTGATTTTCATTTCGGTGGTGAGCACGCCGCGATTGGTGGGCATGAGACTAAGCGCGGCATAGCCCGCCGCACTATCAGCAATGGCGGTCAAGGCGCCGCCATGCATAAAACCATGCTGCTGCGAAAGCTCGGGCTTTGGCGCGAGTGTGATTTCCACCTGTCCCGGCGCGATGCTGGTCATGGTAGCGCCAAAAAGCGTCATCAGCCCCTGCTTGGCGAAGCTACTGCGCAGGCGCGCTTCCATTGCGGCGGCGTTCACGCGCGCGGCCTATTCGACCTCAAGATTAGCGTAGATGTTCTGGATATCATCGTGATCATCCAGAAGATCGATCAGCTTCACTACATCCTTGGCGCGTTCTTCATCCAGCTTGATGTCATTGGTGGACCACCATTCAAGCTTAGCCGCTTCCGCCGTGCCAAAACGCGCTTCCAGCGCATCCCGCACCGCGGCGAAATCCTCCACACTGGTGGAAATCTCATGCCCGTCTTCGGTGCTTTCCACATCCTCGGCCCCCGCTTCAATGGCGGCTTCCAGCATGGCATCGGCTGAGGCAATATCGGGCTTGTAGCGCAGCACGCCCTTGCGTTCGAATTGGAAGGCGACTGAATTCGTCTCCCCCAGCGCACCGCCATTCTTGGCGAACATGGAACGCAAATCGCCCCCGGTGCGGTTGCGATTATCGGTCAGCGCTTCGGCAATGATGGCGATGCCATGCGCGCCATAGCCTTCATAGCGCACTTCCTCATAATCTTCCCCCTGCCCGGCGGTGGAAGCACGCTTGATCGCGCGGTCAATCGTATCGCGCGTCATATTCGCGGTCAGCGCGGCTTTCACGGCAGCGCGCAGGCGTGGATTGGCTGCCGGATCAGGCATGCCGATCTTGGCTGAGACGGTGATTTCGCGAATGAGCTTGCCAAAGGCCTGCGCCTTTTTCGCACCCTGGGCCGCCTTGCGGTGCATGACGTTTTTCGCGTGGGAATGACCGGCCATTGCCGCAACTCTCATTCATGAAGGGGGAAGCTGGCGCGGTTTATATCCGGCCATCGGAAGGGCGCCAAGCTATTCAGATCAGCGGCATAACCGGTTCCAACCCGCCACCGATACGCAAGGGCGCAACCCGGCGCGCAAGACCGGTTGCGTCATCGGTTTCAACAAATAATCCGCTGATCGTGGCTTCATTTTCCGCCGGCGCCAGGCGTTCCGCCGGCACCTTGCGCCAGAAGCGGATGGAAGCGCCGGCCTTTTGCATGCCGATCACGCTATCATAATCGCCGCACATGCCGGCATCGGTCTGAAACGCCGTGCCGCCGGGCAGGATGCGGTGATCAGCCGTCGGCACATGGGTATGGGTGCCGATCACCAGGCTCACGCGGCCATCGAAACTATGGCCCATGGCCTGTTTTTCCGATGAGGCCTCGGCATGGAAATCAATGATGATGGCCTGCACCGTGCCCTGCGGGCCAAGGCTGTGCTGCGCCAATTCCGCCTGAATGGCGCGGAAAGGATCATCCAGTGGTTCCATGAAAAGCCGCCCCATGGCCTGCAACACCAAGGCGCGCCTGCCATCGGCCAGCACCGCCACCACCGCGCCCTTGCCGGGCGTGCCGGGTGGGTAATTCAGCGGGCGGATCAGTCGGGGTTCGCCTTCGATATAGGGGATGATTTCCTTGCGATCCCAGGCGTGATTGCCAAGCGTCAGCACATCAGCGCCCGCGATGAACAGCGCGCGCGCCATCTCTGGCGCCAGCCCAAACCCGTGGGAGGCGTTTTCCGCATTCACCACAACAAGATCGAGCCGGAGTTTTTCGCGCAAGCCCGGCAAGGTTGCGGTCACTGCATCACGCCCGGCGCGGCCGACGATATCGCCAAGGAAAAGCAGCCTCACGCGGGGTCTCCACGAACAATGACACCCGCTTCGGTGGCGATCAGGGGCAGGCGAAAATCCTGCGGCCCCGCCGGCACTTCGGGCATTTCCTGCCCCGCATAGGCGATGCCAATGGCTTTTGCACCCGGCAGCGTGGCCAACGTGCGATCATAATACCCCCCGCCATAGCCAAGCCGCCGCCCGGCGCGGTCAAAGGCCAAAAGCGGCACGAGCAGCACATCAGGGCGCAGTTCCTCGCCATCAACAGGTTCCGATGTACCCATAGGGCCGGGGCGCAAAGCCGCGCCGGGCGCCCAGGCGCGAAAGGCAAGCGGTTGGCCGCGCTGCGGTGTGATTGGCAAGGCCAGGGCATGACCACGTGACGCCATGGCCAGCATCAAGGGGCGCGGGTCCATCTCATCCCCCATGGGCCAATAGCCGGCAATGATGGCGCCCTTGGGCGGCGCGTGCTGCGCCAGCATGGCTTCCGCCAAACGCTGTGGCGCCCCGATATCTGCAAGTGACGCTCGCTTCGCCCGTGCAAGCTTGCGTGCTGCGGCCTTGGCTGCCTGCAAAACAACATCCGATGCGGCGGCTGGGGCCTCGGTCACGCGGGATTCCTGCTGGCAAAAAGGGTGCGGAGCCACCATGGCCGCTGGCCTATCATCCTCCCAAGGCCTGCGTTAGCAGGTGGGCACCAGATACCCGAACCACGGTCCGGACAGAGCCAGTTCCCGGAGGATGTGCATTGGCCCCGGGGATGAATTGCCTGGCGCACCTGGCAGCCCCGCAGGTTCTAGTTAGGCTTCCTCAAGCCGCGCGGCAATGGCTTCCAGCTTTTCGGCAAGCCGCACCAAGCCATCTGCCATGGCGGGATCAGGCGCGGGGGCATCGGAAGCAACAGCACCGCCGGCCTTCAGCGCATCATTCTCGGCTTTCAGATCCATGGCTTCATCAGCCAATTGCAGCGCCGCCAGCAGCAACATACGCGTTTCGCCGAACTGAATGCCCATGGCCTTGAGCGCCGAGACGCGCTTATCAACCTCGGCCGCCATATTCGTCAGATGCTTTTCCTGGCCATCCTGGCAAGCTACCGGATGGGCGTAACCGCCAACGCGGACCGTGACCTGCGCCATCAGACAGCCTCATCCAGATTGCTACGCAGCCGCGCGATGGTTTCATCCAGGCGGGAAGCCAGCGCGGCCACGGCCGCTTTGGGGACCATATCGCCTTCCATGGGCGGGGTAGCGGCGCGGCGCATCTCCACGGCGCGGTCCAGGCGATTCAGGGCCGCTTCCAGCCGGACCATCGCGGCCGCTATCGCATTGGATTGACCTTCGCTCATGCTTCTCCAGACGCCTTGGCGCCACAGGGACTAAAGGCTATGCGTTAACTGAAATGCTTGGCATGCAAGGGCCTTTGGGTCAATGGTAAAGGCGTTTCTGAAGCAACCCGCGTTGGTGGTGCATGGGCGCGTTCAGGCCGAATGGGCGTTAAGGGCTGCCGCAGGGCGGCCTTTACTGCTGCTTTCTGCCCCTGGCGCCGCGCTGAATGCCGGGCCGGGTTGGTTCAAGGCCATGATCGACCAAGCTACCGACCTATTCCCCGACGCCCCCTTCACCGTCGGGCTGGATTGCGCCGATGCCCCCGGGGCTGCGCTGGCGGCGTTACGGGCCGGTTTCAAGCTAATCATTTTTGAGATAACCCACCCCGCCGCGGCCAGCGTATTGGGCGCGGCACGTGAAACAGGGGCCGAAGTGCTAAGCGAGAGGCCCAAGGCGCTGGATATGGCGACGTTGGATCCGCGCCGACGGAATGACCAAGCCAGATTGGCGGCACATTTCGCCACACTGCCGCCACAGGATCAGCCGACATAACGCACCCGTGACAGGAAAAGCCGGCTGCGCTATCGCCGCCGGGTCATCACGGAAACGAGAAGGATCACAAAATGAAGCTGACGCGCCGCGTGAAGGAAATCCTTTCCTGGTATGAAAGCGACACCCCCGGGACCAAGGCGAATCTCGCCCGCATCCTGATGGAAGGGAAGCTTGGCGGCACGGGGCGCATGGTGATCCTGCCGGTGGATCAGGGGTTTGAACATGGCCCGGCGCGGTCCTTCGCACCCAACCCCGCAGCTTATGATCCGCACTACCATTTCGAATTGGCGATTGAAGCGGGCTTGAATGCCTATGCCGCGCCGCTTGGCATGATTGAAGCCGGCGCCGCCTCTTTCGCCGGTGCCATCCCGACCATCCTGAA
>Ga0315900_10008734_pt1 | contig 12987 bp, 11 predicted proteins | sample LakEriMetagenome_FD_203521 | JGI IMG/M metagenome (GOLD analysis project Ga0315900, IMG submission 203521) | Freshwater fungal communities from buoy surface, Lake Erie, Ohio, United States - Buoy 12 MA114 | ecosystem: Environmental > Aquatic > Freshwater > Lake > Lake biofilm | place: USA: Lake...
CGCACGGCGGCGATGGACTACACCAGCCGCGCGGTCACATGGAACACATGCCACCACTTGTCGCGGCCCCTGCCGACGCGGCCCTGGCGGTTGACCTCCTCGATGTCGAGCATCTCGAATGGCTGAAACAGCCGTTCGAGGTCCGCGCGACCGTGACACGACATGGTGCCGGCCGCCGCCGATCGAATGAACTCGTCGTCGCGGCCGAAGAACTGCCCGCAGAAGATCGCGCCCTGGCGCATCCCCCGCACGAGGCTCTCGAAGCACGCGTCGAATCGCTGAGGCAACACGAACGGGAGCACGAACCCGGCATGCACGAGATCGAAGGATGCTGGATCAAGCCGCTGCGCGAACTGCTCGAGCGTCGCATGCTCGAGCGCGACGCGCTCGATGAGCGCAGCGCCGTCGGGTTCCTGGGCAAACAGGGCGCGGGTGCGCTCAAGCATCTCGGGATAGGGATCGAACGCCACAACCTCATAGCCCGCCCGCGCAAGAAACAACGCCTCGCGCCCCGGTCCGCAGCCGACATCGAGCGCGCGCGGACGCCCTGCGCCGCCCGGCCGCGTCACATGCGGCACCGCCCGCACCAGGTGCTCCCGCGGGGGCGCACCCTCGTTTCCGGCGAGGTACAGCGCACACCGCTCGGGAGGGAACCCGGGCGGGAAGGACGCGCGTTCGGGTGACGGAGAGGAATCGGTCACTTCGCGGCGGACACGGCGGCCTTGATCGCCTCGAAGTCCACCTGGGTCTTCGGGATCTCAGCCTCCCAGGCATACGCGATCGTGCCGTCGCTTCCAACGACGTACGCCGCGCGCTTGGTCACGCCCTTGAGCCCCATCAGGTCGGCGTGCAGGGCGTCGTAGCTGGCCGAGACGGTCTTGTTGAAGTCCGACAGGATGGGGAACGGAATGTTCAGCTCGGTGCGGAACTTGTCGGTCACGAACGGGCTGTCGATCGAAACGCCGAAGACCTTGCAGCCGAGCGACTTCCACGCATCCCAGTTGTCGCGGAAATGGCACATCTCCTCGGTGCAGACGCTGCTGAAGGCGAGCGGGAAGAACAGAATGACCACCTTCTCGCGGCCAAGCGATGCGCCCACGTCGACCTCCTCGCCGGGCTTCGAGGGGAGCTTGAACGCGGGGGCTGCGGTACCGGTGCTGAGTGCCATGGTGGTGTCTCTCCGAGAGGTCTGGATGGATGCGATCGGAACGGGTGCGCGGGTTGAGAAACCCCCTGTCTGAGGACGCCGAACCGCACGCGGGGCCAAGAATATAGCGGCGTCCAGCGCCTTGGACGAGGACGAGGGCACTTCTCCGGTTGCAAGGAACCTGATCGAATTTGAACTTCCCCAAGGTTCGTTCTTGTAGATCGCCCCTTTGGCGGTAGTCTCGCAAGACCTATATGCCTTCCGCGTCGTGCGCGGTGGGTGGGGTCGTGCCCAGTATGGGCCGACACGGTTCCCGAGCTCGGCACCGTGGCGTGTGGAATCTTGAAGAAGGAGAATTCAGGATGCGTTCGATTCATTGGAGCACGCTGTGTATGACGGTCGCGACGACTTTCGTCGCGAGCGCAGCCATGGCGCAGGATTGTGCGTCCGCGCCGAATGCGGCGGAGGGACCAAACCCATTCACCACGACCGCCGGGACCGGCAACCTGGCCATGCCAGCGGGCGGTGGCTGCGGATCCACCCACACGATCTTCAACGTCACGTACTTCACCTTCACCGCCACTGTGAGCGGTGTGCACACCTTCGCGCTGTGCGGTGGCTCGACGTGGGACACCCGCATCGCGGTGCTCAACACCTGCGATCCAGCGGCCGGCGTCCTTGGCTGCAACGATGACGGCTGCGGCCTTCAGAGCCAGACGACTGCGACCCTCGTCGCCGGTACGACCTACAAGGTCGCGATCGGTGGCTTCGGAGCGACTGGCGCTGGTGCAGGCTCGCTGATCGTCACCCTTCCGAGCGGCGGTGGCGGCGGTGGCGGCGGCGGCGGCGGCGCGAGCTGCCCGGACGCACCAGTCGCCGTCGATGGCCCGAACCCATTCACGACGGTCGCGGGAAGCGGCAACCTTGCGATGCCGGCGGGCGGTGGCTGCACGGGCGCGCACACCATCTACAACGTGACCTACTTCAGCTACACGGCTGCGGCGGCGGGCGTGCACACCTTCGCGCTGTGCGGCGGCTCGACGTGGGACACGCGCATCGCGGTGCTCGATACCTGCGATCCCAACGCTGGCGTCCTTGGCTGCAATGACGACTTCTGCGGTGTGCAGAGCCAGACCACGGCGACCCTTGTTCCCGGCACGACCTACAAGGTCGTGATCGGTGGCTACGGCAGCGGCGGCGCTGGCCCCGGCACGCTGACCGTGACGGCACCCGGCGGCGGCGGCGGTGGCGGCGGCGGCGCATGCTCGTCTGAAGCTCCGGTGTTCCTCGTCGGCGACAACGCCTTCACGAACACGTCGACGGGTTCGGTGCTCGATCTCGCAGGCGTCTGCGATCCCGGCACCTTCGGCGACGACTCGATCTACAACACGAACTACTACCGGTTCACTCCCAAGCAGTCGGGTTCGTACCAGATCTCGACCTGCGGTCTCGCGACATGGGACACCCGTCTCGCCGTTCTCAACACGTGCGACATCGCCGACGGCGTGCTCGCATGCAACGACGACGGTACGGGTTGCCCCAACTTCTCGAGCTTGATCACGTCGGTGGAACTCGTCGGCGGCGAGGAGTACTTCATCGCGGTCGGCGGCTATGGCGCCGCCACCCCGGTTCTCGGTGGAACCGTCCGCATCGGCCTCAATGGCGGCGGCGGCGGTGGCTGCGAGAAGGCTCCGGCGCTTGTGGTCGGACTCAATGAGTTCAGCACCATCGGCCAGACGGCGACGGTCGACCTGACCGGCATCTGCGATCCAGGTGCCTTCGGCGACGACATCATCTACAACGCGGCCTTCTACAAGTTCACGCCCGCCACGTCCGGCCTGTACACGCTCTCGACCTGCAACCTCGCCGACTTCGATACCCGTCTCGCTGTCATGGAAGGCTGCACTCCGGCCGATGGCGTCCTCGCCTGCAACGATGACGGTCCGGGTTCCTGCGCCCTCTTCACGTCGGTCATTCCGGCGGTCGAACTCGCCGGTGGAGTCGAGTACGTCGTTGTCATCGGTGGCTTCAGCGCTGCCGAGGCTGGCGCTGGCCAGATCGAGATCTCGCCGTTTGTCCCCTGCGACCTTGGCGAGACCTCGGGCCAGGAAGCCGAGGCCTGCGGCGAAGACCTCAATGGTGGTTGCCTTGACACCGTCAATGGACTCCCGAGCGAGCCGATCAGCATCGGCGATGTGGTCTCCGGCACCTTCTGGGCCGACGGCGGCACGCGCGATACCGACTGGTACCTCCTGACGCTCACCGAGTCGACGGACTTCACCATCACCCTGCGCTCGTCGCTCGACAGCTTCGCGGCCGTCACCGACGTCGACTGCAGCCTCAACATCATCGTGGCGACCGAGGGCACCTGCCCTGGCACCGCGTCGGTGTGTCTGCCCGAGGGTCAGTACTACATCGTCGTCCTGCCCGGCACCTTCGAGGGCTTCCCCTGCGGCGGCCCCGCTGGCAATGACTACTCCATCGGGGTCAGCCTGACCGGTGCGAAGTGCACGGTCGAGCGTCCGGCCAACGACCTCTGCGCGGATGCGCAGGTTGCGGTCGAAGGCGCGAATCCGTTCGACAACACCTTCGCGTCGACCGACGTCACCGATCCGAGCTGCGGAGCCGGCGGCGCTCCGTTCCTGAAGGACGTCTGGTTCTCGTTCACCGCGACCCAGACGGGCGGCTACCGCTTCGAGACGTGCACCGGCCCAGCGCCGTTCGACACGGGCATCGAGATCTGGGACAACTGCCCGGATCAGGGCGGCTCCGTCATCGCATGCAATGACGACGGTGCGGATTGCACGGCGTTCGCCTCGCAAGTCGACGTCAAGTTGGTCAAGGGCACGACCTATCTCGTGCGCGTCGCTGGTTGGGATGGCGATGTCGGCGCAACTGATCTCGTGATCGGCTTCGTCGGCGACATCCCGGGCTGCGGTGATCCTGGCACGGGCGACTGCTGCGCTGCCAACGGCACGCCGTTCTGCGAGGACGCGGAGTGCTGCTCCACCGTCTGCGCCGTCGACAGCTACTGCTGTGAAGTCGAGTGGGATCAGGTCTGCGCCGATCAGGCCGTGCAACTCTGCGCGTCCTGCTTCGTCGAGCCCCCGGCGAACGACGAGTGCGCGGGTGCCGTGACCGTGACTGCCGGCGAGACCGCCTTCAGCACCGCCGGTGCGACGGGCGCAACCTTGGCCTGCACCAAGTTCGAAGAGCCGAATGTCAACAACGACATCTGGTTCAAGTATGTCGCCGATGGCGATGGTGAGCTCGTGATCTCGCTCTGCGGTTCGTCCTTCGACACCAAGATCGCGGTGTTCGAGGGCAGCTGCACCGGTGCGCTCGTCGCCTGCAACGACGACGCGGACGCGCCGGCGACCTGCACGGGCACGCTCCAATCCGAAGTCCGGTTCACGCCGGTCTGCGGAACCGAGTACTACATCTCGGTCGGCACGTTCGAGGCGGGCACGACCGGTGCGGGCGTGATGAACATCACCCCGAGCGGCAAGTGCGGCTCGGCCTGCCCGGCTGACTTCAACAACGACGGGGTCGTCGACAGCGCCGACCTCGGCACGTTGCTTGCGGCGTGGGGCACCGCTGGTGGCGACACCAACAGCGACGGCACGACCGACTCGGCCGACCTTGGCGACCTCCTGGCCGCCTGGGGCAACTGCCAGTGACCTGAACGATCGGACTTCCGATCGAGCGACAACCAATGGCCCCCGGTCCGCAAGGACCGGGGGCTTTCGTTTTTCGACCGACCTGTCATGGGCAGCGCCTCGCCGCGTGTGGCTCACGGTGCCCCGGATTCCTCTCCGGCACATCGATGATTCCACGTGGCTTCCCCGCCGCGGGGAGGCGATCGAGGCGCGTTGCGGTTGCGGTTCAGCGCGTGGCGCTGCAGCTGCCCGGGACAGGGCCTACGCCTCCGAGGGCGTGTCGACGCTGAGCTTCCGCCGCATGATCTTGCCGGTCGGGTTCCGAGGGAGTTCCTTCAGCACGCGGATGTCGCGAGGCACCTTGAAGCCAGCGATGCTCTCGCGGCAGAACGACTTCAGCGCCGACTCGTCGAACGTCGCGCCTTCCTTCAGCTCGACGAAGGCAAGCGCAACTTCGCCGCGCATGCCGTCCTGCATGCCGATCACCGCCGACTCCTTGACGCTCTCGTGACGGTTCAGCACTTCCTCGATCTCGCGGGGGAAGACGTTCTCGCCGCCGATGATCAGCATCTCCTTGATGCGCCCGGTGATCGAGAGGAACCCCTGCTCGTCGAGCCGGCCCATGTCGCCTGTCTTGAAGTAGCCGTGCTCGTCGAACACGGCGGCGGTCTCATCCGGCAGGTTGAGGTAGCCCTTCATGATGTTGGGGCCCTTCATGCGGACCTCGCCGTCCTGATTGGGGCCGAGCACCGTGCCGTCCGGTCCGACGATCTTCTGGTCGACTCCGGAGAGCGCCTTGCCGACGCACTTGCGTCGCTGCTCATGCGGCCGGCACCAGTTGGTGACAGGCGATGTCTCGGTGAGGCCGTAGCCCTCGTTGATCTCGATGCCGAACTTCTCGTGGAACCCGTCGTAGACGGCGGCCGGCAGCGGTTCGCCGCCAGAGACCGCGAAACGCAGGCTGCGGAAGTCGTCCGGGCTCGCGTCCTTCAGGAGCCGCAGCGCGTTGTACATCGAGGGAATCGCCACAAGCGCCGTCGGCCGGTGCTGGCGCGCGAGGTCCACGATCTTCCTCGGGACGAACCGGGCGGTGTAGACGGCGCGCGCACCTGTCGCCAGCGGCAGCATGGTGAGGACCGTGAGACCGAAGGAATGGAACTGGGGCAGCACGCCCACGATCGAATCGTCCCGGCCGAACTCGACCCACTCCTGGCACTGGCGCACATTTGCGGAGAGGTTTCCGCAGGTGAGCATGACGCCCTTGGGACGGCCGCTCGTGCCCGAGGTGTAGAGCACCACCGCGAGATCGGACCGGCGGAGCGGATTCGTCATGCGGACCGGAGGGATGCCGGTGAAGCGCATGCGGTCGGGGCGGATTTCGCGGAGGCCAGGAATGGGGCCGCCGATGAAGTCGACCATGGGACCGACGGTGATGACCGCGTCGAGGCCGGCGTCGCGTGCGACATACTCGAGGTCCGAGCGGGAAAGCAGGTAGTTCAGCGGGACGATGGTGCGACCGAGCGTCCACGCGGCGATCGTGGCCGCGGGGAACGCGCCGGAGGTCGGCAGCATGACGCCGATCCGCTCGCTCGAGCTGGTTCGGTCGATCTCGCGCGCGAGGTGCCACGCAACCACCATCAGGTCGATGCCGCGCCACGTGCGCTGGTCGTCGACGATCACGCCACGGAAGGGACGGAGCAGCAGGTTGCGCCTGATCGATGAGAGCAGTTCCACGGCGAGGCTCCGGTCGGTTCGCGTCGGTGGCGCTGGCCACGGGGCCCGGCGCTCCGCGTAGAGTACCGAAATGCGAACGGGTCCTTCATCGATGCGGCTTGTGCCTGCATCGCCTCGCGCGGGTCGCCAGGCATTGCGCATGGGATGCCGCATGGGATGCCGCATGGGATGCCGCATGGCTCTCATGGCCGCGACCGCTCTTGCGTTCGCGGCGTGCCAAGGTCCTGGCGACACGTCGCTCGCGGCCGCATCGAGCGCCTATCGCGCCGCCGAGTATGGACGCGCGCTGACGATGGCGCGGGCACTGTCCGCGCGCACCACGGGTCTTGACCAGGACCGCGCCCGCTATCTCGAGGGGCTTTCCTCGCTCGCGCTCGGAAAACCCGATGATGCGGTCGCACCGCTCGCGGAGGCGGCCGAGGCCGCCGATCGCACGCTTGCGGCCGATGCGCGCATCTCGCTCGGAACCGCCTACGCCACCCGGGGCGATCTCGGGTCGGCTGCGGACAGCTACCGACGGGCCGCGACGCTTCTCGAGGGCGCCGAGCGCGAGCGTGCGCGTGAGATCGAGGCGGCGCTCCGCGCGCGTGTGCGCGAGAGCGACGCGATGCGCGAACGGGACGCGCGGCCTGCGCCCGCGCCGCGCGTGGCCGAAGACGCGCCGCGCGTGGCCGAAGACGCGCCGCGCGTGGCCGAAGACGCGCCGCGCGTGGCCGAAGATGCGCGGCCGACGCCTCGCGGCGTCGCGCCGGACACGGTGCCGGTGCCGTCGTCACCGACATCCGTCATCGTCAACGGCATGGAGCTCGAGCCCACGCGCTTCGCCATCCAGGCAGGCGCGTTCCGTGACCGTTCAAAGGCGGAATCCGTGGCGGAGGACGTACGTGCGCGGGTCGCGGTCGAGCGGCTGCGCGCGCCTCGCGTCTGCGAGAAGCGGAGACCTGACGGCAGCACGGTCTACGTCGTGCAGTTCGGCGACTTCGAGAACCGCACCGTCGCCGGACGCGCGCTGCTGGCGTTCCCGCGCAGCGGCTACACGGTCGAGCGTCACTGCATCGTCGCGGATGGCGACTGACGTCTGCGTCAGCCTTCCGCTCGCTCAGTCTCGTGCTCCACCCGCTTCCTCGCGGTTGATCATGAACTGCGAGGTCCGGACGAGATACGCCTCGATCTCGGCGATGGCGCCCCTGTCGAGCGCGTGCGCCGAAGCGCTGTCGCGCAGCGCGCCGAGCGCGTTCTCGAGCCATGCATCGCGCGCGGCTTGATCGATCGGGAAGCGCATGTGGCGCGCCCGCAGTCGCGGATGCCCCTTGCGGCGGGAATACTCGGGTGCGCCGCCAAAGAACTGCACGAGGAACTCCCGCATGTCGCGGACCGATTCGCTCGTCGGCCCGAGGTCTTCGGGGAAGAGGCTCCGGATGCGGATGTCGCGGTCGATCCGGAAGTAGAGCCGCTCGGCGAGGGTGGCGAAGGGACCGTCGCCAAGACGCGCATGCAGCGGGCCGGGAGCCGCGCCCCGCCCATCCGCATGTGCCGGGCTGTTTCCATCGCCGCCGGGTTCCGGGTGGTCGTGCATGCGTCGGAGGGTAGCGTTGCAGGGCGCCCGCTGCGGGAACGCACGGAATCCGGGCGACATGATCGAATCCCGGCGAACGTCGGTCGTATATTGATCCTGACGTGGATTCACGGAGCATTCCATCGGCACGCCCCTCCCGATCGCAGCGCGCATCCTCGGTGCGTGGCGGCGTGCCGGTTCGCATCGTGTCGGTGTTCTTGTTGTCCGCGGCGGTCTGCGTCGCGTTCCACGCTGCGCCGGCAGTGGCCGGTGCTCCGCCAGCGTCGGGCGCAGCGTCATCCGGACACTCCGCCGGGTCGGATTTTCTTTCCGGGCAATCGATCCTCATCAAGCGGTACGCGGTCGGAGTGGATGGCAAGGCCGCCCGGCTGCTCGAGCAGCTCGCGCGCATCGCGTCTCGCGTGCCGGCGCATGGTGGCGCGTCCGACGCCCAGTCGGAGCGGCGCCGCATTGCGCTCGAGGCGGAGCTCCGCCGCGAGGCGCTTCGCAACCTCGTCCAGTCGGGCCTTGACGCTTCGGTCGCGTCGGAGAGTGGCCGCGCCGCGCGGGCCCAAGCGCTTGAGACGCTTGCCGCGCTCGAGTCGACCGACGAGATCCTGGCCGCGCTCGGGGCGCTTGGCGGACTCTCCGGCCGCGGTGCGCGGATCGAGTCGGACGGCGAGGTCCGCGACGTGATGCTCAAGGTGCTCGCAGGCAACGCGTCCGGGCAGGCCGAACTCGTCGGCGCAGCGCTGCTCCGCGACGATCCGTTCACGGTCCGTGTGCGCGAAGCGCTCCCGCACGCGCTTTCCGACCAGGCGCTGCGCGTCTTGCACGGCGGCCTCTTCAGCCGGAACGAAGCGACCATCGCGCGCGCCGCCATGATCGCGAGCGCGCACGCGGCGGCGAAACTCGTCCCATCGCTGATCCTCGCGCAGGCGACCGAGAGTCGCCGCTCCGAGCAGAACGAGGGCTGGATCGTCTTCGGCAAGACCAACTGGTACGTCGCAAACGCGATTCCCGTGAATGGAAACGGGTCGTCTTCGTTTCAACTGGTGCCTGGCAGCTACTTCGAGGGAAGCATCCTGCAGATCCGCGAATCGGTGGTGACGGTGTTCCGCACCGAGGTGCATCAGGCGCTTGTGGCCGTGGTCGAGCAGACCACCGGCGAGCCGGCGCCGCCCTTTGGCTACGACCGGAACCGCTGGCTCGCATGGCGGGAGCGCGAGTATCCCGCGCTGGTCGCGCGTCACGGGAAGGCGCTCGAGGAAGCCGCGATCCGAGAGCAGATCCGCACCATCGAACCTCGCGACGACGTGTGAGGCGCGGCTGCCGGCGTGCGGTCCGCGGGCGGCGTGCGATCAGCGGATCACTTCGAGGAACGAGACGCGCTTCTCGGCCACGAGTTCGCGCGCACCGCCCTCGCGGATGATCTCGATGCGCACGGTCAGCTGCTCCGGGAAGGCGAAGTTCAACTGGAATCCCTTGTTCACCGGCATTCGGTCGTTGACGATGTCCTCGATCTTCCCGCTGATCGGTCCGCTGGTGGTGACGACATAGGCGCCGAGCACCGCGTTCTTGTCGAGCATCGGCATGGGCTCGTCGAGGACGAGCATGTCATGCATGATGATCGAGCCACTTGGCCGCTTGTCGGCCCATTTGCCGAAGCTTGCCTGGCGCGCGACGTATTCATCGCCACCGGAGCCACGGTCGCATCCGAAGAGGGCCCCCGCAACGCAGAGGAAAGAGACGAGTGAGAATGCGAGGCCGCGGAGCATCGCATCATGGATCGACCCGATCGGGGGCATCCTTGACCTCTTCAGGACGCGGACCTGCCCGTCCAGGCCGCGCAATCCGCCTAGGCCACGCGCGCGGACCTCCCCGCGCGCGGCCCCCGTCGCTCATGACGCGGCGAGCGCCAGCATTTCGTCGCTGAGGCGGTCGATCATGGCCGCGCTGGTGTGGAGATGGCAGGACACACGGATGTGCCATGCGCCCGCGAAGTCGATGACCGGCAACTCGAGCCGCCGCGCGTGCAGGGCAGCCTCGAACTCGGGCACCGTCGAGAAGCGTGCGCGAACCCGCTCTGGAATCCGGACGGTCGCCATGCTCGCGAGCATCGACCCATCGAGCGGACTGAGAGGTTCCACGTTCCACGCGCGGCAGAGCTCGCGCTGCGCCCATGTCGCCAGCGCATGGTTGCGCGTCCGGACCATGGGCCAGCCGAAACGTTCGAAGAAGGCGATGGCCGCTGGCGATGCAAGCCAGGCCGTCGGATCGCGGGTCCCCTGCCAGTCGAACTCGGTCGCGAAGCCCTTGCCATAGTCGTGGCTCGTCGCAAGCGGATGCTGCTGCGCCGACCGCTCGGGCGATGTGACGAGGATGCCGCTTCCCTTCGGCGCGCAGCACCACTTGTGGAGGTTCGCCGCGTAGGCGTCTGCGCCGATCGCATCGATCGCGAGCTCGATCGAGCCGGGTGCGTGCGCACCGTCGACGATCGTGCGGATGCCGCGTGCGCGGGCGAGGCGCACGATCTCGGCCGCGGGCACGACGAGCGCGGTCGGACTCGTCACATGGTCGATCAGCACGAGGCGCGTGCGCGCCGTGAGCGCCCGCTCGACGGCCTCGACGAAACGGCGCGGCGAATCGACGGGCACCGCCACCGGAATCTCCCGCAGCACCACGCCCGACTCGTCACCGAGCCTGCGAATCGACTGGCGCATCGCGTTGTAGACGTGGTCGATCACGACGACCTCGTCGCCCGCCTCCCATCGCATGGAGCGAAGCACGGCGTTGATGCCTTCGGTCGCGTTCGTGACGAAGCCAAGCCGCTGCCCGTCCGTGCCAACGAAGCGGGCCACTTCGTGCGCCGCAGCGCGCAGCAAGGGTCCGAGCCGCCGCGCCAGCATCTCGATCGGCCGCGCCTCGATCTCGCGCCGGAGTCGACCCTGAAGCGCGAGGATCTCAAGCGGGGTCGACCCGAAGCTCCCGTGGTTCAGGAAGGTGTAGGAGCGATCGAGGGCAAACAGCGCCGACAGGTCGGCGCCCGGACCGACGAGTGGATCCACAGGCGGTGGAACCCGATCAGAGCCGGGACGATCCACAGGCGGGGCGGCGGTTGACCCAGACTGCTGCATCGACGCAAGATACTGTCCCTGCTGTGCTTACGAGCCTGCGCGCCCAGACAGTCTTCGCAAAATCCAGCGGTCGGCGCGCGACCCCCTTGCGGACGGAGTCTGTTTGGGCGAACATAGACCGAACAGATTGTGGAGGAACGGGAACAGGTTGGCCGAAGTGTGGGATATGACCGAACGAACTCCAAACACCACCGAGGCAGCGATGGACGCGACGGAACCCGTTGGGTCGCCGGATCGCGCCGCGCGCGGCATTCGATTCATGGTGTCCGCCGGGGTCCGTTCGCAGTCGAGCAGCTCGCGCGGAGACGCGAGATCGGAACGTCCAACGCCGCGGGGGAAACGCGTGTCGTGGACCAAGCCGCATCGCATGCATGAAGTCGGCGATGCACAGAGAGAAGGAGATCGGTCCATGGCAGCAGCACACGCAATCGCAGTGCACGCCGTCCTGCACGATGGCGGTGTCGGTTTCGGAGCGTGCATCGACGCGCAGTCGCCGCGCGATGCGGCGATCGAGTGGCCCGTGGTGCAACTCGGTCCTGGCGGCGATTTCACCCGACGCTACATCGCCGTCGGCCCGCGGCTCGTCCGCGATCGCGGCGAAGCCGTGCGGGAAGCGTCGTCGACATCCGCCGGTGCGAGCGCGGGCGCCCCGCCGCTCGCTGGTCCGCTGCACGCGCTCCGCGCCATTGCGGCCATCGCCATCGAGCGATTCCAGAACCTTGCCATCGAAGTCTTCAGCGTCACGGTCGAGCCTGCGGAGCGTCCGCGCGCCGTGGTCGAGACAACGCCCCTGCGAGTCGCCTCGCCAGTACCTGCGCATCAGTCCATTCCAGCACCGGAGTCCATGGATGAACCTCACCCCGAAGCAGTTGAAGGTCCTACGCATCGTTCGCGACACTCGCAAGAGGATGGGCTACTCGCCGACCATGCAGGAGATCGCCGACGAGCTGCGCGTCAGCAAGGTCACGGTGTTCGAGCACGTCGAGGCGCTCATCGAGAAGGGGGCGCTGCAGCGCGATGCGAACAAGGCACGCTCTTTAACGGTCTCGCCTGACGTCTTCCTGCCCGAGGACGACGAGGAGGTTCCCGCGCGGCAGCTCCACAGCGAGCCGGTTGCCTCGTCGCTGCAGTTTCCGCTTGTCGGCAAGGTGGCTGCAGGCCACCCGATCGAGAAGTTCGAGCAGCAGGAGTCGATTGCGCTCGAGGAACTCTTCGGCCCGCGCAAGGGACGGTCGGGCAACACGTTCGCGCTGCAGGTCGACGGCATGTCGATGCGCGACGAAGGCATCTTCGATGGCGACTACGTGCTGGTCGACAAGCGAGACACCGCCCGCAACGGCGAGCGGGTTGTCGCGCTTCTTCCGAACGGCGAGACGACGCTGAAGACGTTCCATCGCGAGAAGGACGGCCGCATCCGGCTGCAGCCGGCGAATCCCGAGTTCAAGCCGATCATCGTCGACGATTGCCGCATCCAGGGCGTGGTCATCGGTGTTCTTCGCCGGTACTGAAGCGCGTTCGGCCCAGAGGGCGCGAACTCACGGCCGACGCAGCGAGCGCACGAGGTCGAGCGCTGCGTCGGCCGCATCGTTTCCGGCGTCGATCGCACTCGTCATGCGGCGCACGATCGCGCTGCCGACGATGGCTCCATCGGCGGACTTGCCGACAGCCTGCACATGCTCGGCGGTCGAGATGCCGAAGCCAACGGCGATGCGCGCATCGCCGAGCGCCCGGATCTCGGCGATCCGCGCCGATACT
>Ga0315900_10008737_pt1 | contig 12985 bp, 13 predicted proteins | sample LakEriMetagenome_FD_203521 | JGI IMG/M metagenome (GOLD analysis project Ga0315900, IMG submission 203521) | Freshwater fungal communities from buoy surface, Lake Erie, Ohio, United States - Buoy 12 MA114 | ecosystem: Environmental > Aquatic > Freshwater > Lake > Lake biofilm | place: USA: Lake...
AAATCGGGCGTTCTGAACGGCTGAATCAGTGAAAACCAGCCCGAACGGAGCGCAATCAGCTCTCCGGAGGGAAAAACGCGGCCATTCAGGCGGTTTTTCCGCAAACTCTTAGAAAGGCGACGCAGCCATGGCAACGGTGGGTCCCCAGCTGAGCGCCAGACAGAACCATCTGCTGGCGGCCCTGCGGGCCGCCGAGGCGGAGCTCTCCGGTCAGGATCTGCATGCCCGCCTGCGGCGCAGCGTGCGGCCGATGGGTCTGGCCACGGTGTACCGGCACCTGCGCCAGCTCCAGCAGTGGGGCCTGGTGCGCTGCCGCCATCTGCCCAGCGGCGAGGCCCTGTTCGCCCCCACCGAGCGCGACGACCACCACCTCACCTGCGTCGACTGCGGCGCCAGCCAGCGCCTGATCCACTGCCCGGTGCACGCGATCGCCCTGCCCGATGCCGAGGTCGGGGGCTTTCTGCCGTTGTTCCACACGCTGGAGTTCTATGGACTCTGCCCGGACTGTCAGCGCCGCCAGGGCCGCGCCTAACGTCGGGGAACGCCTCCCCTCCGCCCATGGGCCCCCAGGCTGTGAACGCCGCTGCCGAGAATGCCGCTGCCGTCAGCGCCGCTGCCGCGACCGACCCCGCCCGGACCGATCCGGCTCGTTCGGATCCGGCCACAACCGACGCGGCCAGGACGGATGCCGCCGGGATGGGTTCCACTGGGGTGGATGCCACTGAGGTGGATGCCACTGGGATGGGTTCCGTGCCCGCAGCCCTGCCGGTGACGATCCTCACCGGCTTTCTCGGTGCCGGCAAGACCACCCTGCTCAACCACATTCTCACCAACCAGCAGGGCCTCAAGACCGCCGTGCTCGTCAATGAGTTCGGCGAGATCGGCATCGACAACGACCTGGTGGTCGCCACCGGCGACGACATGGTGGAGCTCAGCAACGGCTGCATCTGCTGCTCGATCAACGGCGAGCTGCTCGAGGCGGTGTATCGGATTCTCGATCGCCCCGATCCGGTCGACTACCTGGTGGTGGAGACCACCGGCCTGGCCGATCCGCTGCCGGTGGCGATGACCTTCCTGGGCAGCGACCTGCGCGATGCCACACGGCTCGACTCGATCATCACCCTGGTGGATGCGGAGAACTTCGGGCCGGCGATCCTGGAGGGCGAGGTGGCCCGCTCGCAGGTCGTGTACAGCGACATGATCCTGCTCAACAAGTGCGACCTCGTGGAAGAGGAGCGGCTCGATGCGCTCGAGCGGGAGCTGCGCGCCATCAAGACCGACGCCCGCATCCTGCGGTCGGTGAAGGGGGAGGTGCCCCTGGCGCTGCTGCTGAGCGTGGGGCTGTTCGAGAGCGACCGGGTGGTGGCCCGCCAGGACCACAGCGACTGCGACCACGAGCACGGGCACTGCGAGCACGAGCATGGGTCCACCGCCGCCGCTGACGATCACCACCACCGCCCTCACCACCACGCCCACCCCGATCGCCACGAGCCCGCGCCCCCCAACCCCGACTCCGGCCAGAGCCAGGCCCACCACGAGCCGTCCAACGCGGCCCGCCGGCACGCCCCGGCCCACAGCCACAGCCATCCCGGGCGCCAGCACGCTCACGTCCATCCTCACGTCCCCGAGGCCCACGCGATCGAGGGCTTCACGTCACTGTCCTTCCAGGCCGATGGCCCCTTCGCGCTGCGCAAGTTCCAGAACTTCCTCGACAACCAGCTGCCCGCCGAGGTGTTCCGGGCCAAGGGCATCCTCTGGTTCAACGAGAGCGAGCGCCGCCATGTGTTCCACCTGGCCGGCAAACGCTTCTCGATCGACGACTCCGACTGGCCCGGCGAACGCAAGAACCAGATCGTGCTGATCGGCAGGGGACTGGATCACAACCTCCTGCGCCGCCAGCTCCAGGCCTGCGTGGCAAAGAACGCCGGCAGAGGGTTCGCCTGAGCGGGAGTCCCACCGGCCGCTTGGGCGCCATCGCTACAACGGCCCGCGCCAACCCCGCTAGCGTTCGCGTACTCAATCCAAGCCAATGGCCGAACCGCTGCTCTTCGCGGGGGTGCTCGCCCTCTTCGGCCTCGCCTGCTGGCTCGCCATCGATTCTGATGACGACAACGGCGGCGGTGGCCTGATGCAGCCCGTGTTGCTGCCCGTGCGCGTTCAGAGTCGCTGAGCGGTCGCCTCAGCCGGGTGCTCCGCGCGTTGCTCGTCGCACCGAGGTAGCAATCGCTACCCCAAGGTGAAACATCCCCTGCGCCACCGGATTTGCGGTGCTGCGTAGGGTCGCGCTGACCCCACGCGACAGCGATCGTGACCTCCCGGTTCCAGGCTTTCCTCGGTGCGGGATTGTGCGTGCTTCCCGGCGCTGTCGCCCTCGGCGCGGCCACGGTGGCGTTCCTGCAGCCAGCGGCCCGCTCCCAGCCGGTGGAGATCGGCGTGTATTCCGGCCGGCACTACAACACCGACAAGGCCCTCTACGCGGAGTTCACCCGCCGCACCGGCATCCGGGTGAATCTGCTCGAGGGCAAGGACGATGCCCTGATCGAGCGCCTGCGCAGCGAGGGCAGCCGCTCGCCCGCGGATGTGCTGGTGCTCGTGGATGCGGCCCGCCTCGACAAGGCCGCCGACCTCGGCCTGTTTCAGCCCGCCCGCTCCGCCTCCCTGCTGCGCGACGTGCCCCTCAGCCTGCGCGATTCCCGTGGCCGCTGGTTCGGGCTCACCCGCCGCGTGCGCGTGGCCGTGGTGAATCCCGCCAGGGTGAACCCCGCCATGATCCGCACCTATGCCGACCTGGCGCGCCCCGCTCTGCGGGGCCAGCTCTGCCTGCGTGACAGCAGGAGCGTCTACAACCAGTCGCTGGTGGCCGACCAGCTGATCCAGCGCGGCGAGGCCGCCACCCGCGCCTGGGTGCGGGGGATGGTGGCCAACGTGAGCCAGCCCTTCTTCACCTCCGACACCCCCCTGGCCCGGGCCGTGGCCCGGGGGGACTGCGGCGTGGGACTGGTGAACACCTACTACGTGGCGCGCCTGCTGGCGGGCGACAACGGTGCCGCCGACCGGGCGCTCGCCAGCCGGCTGCGGGTGGTGTTTCCCAACCCCGCCCACGTGAACATCAGCGGAGCCGGCGTCACCAGCGCCTCCCGCAACCGCGAGGCCGCCACCAAGCTGATCGAATTCCTGGCCTCGCCCAGCGGCGGGCGCGGCTACGCCGAGGCCAACAACGAATACCCGCTCAAGGGGTACGGCAACAATCCGATCCTGCGGCGCTTCGGCACTTTCCGGGCCGATGCGGTGTCGGCGGAGCAGATGGGCGCCCGCAACCGCCAGGCCGTGACCCTGATGCAGAGAAACGGCTGGCTGTGATCGCCACCTCCCGCACCACGCCCGGATCCAGTCGCGGCCTGCTGGCGGGCGCCGTGCTGCTGGTGGCGGCCCTGGCCCTGCTGCCGGTGGCCGGTCTGGTGCTGTTCGCCGGGGCGGCCCCGCTGCCGGCCTGGCTGAACCTGGGCCCGGCCGCCCACCACCAGCTTCGCAACACCCTGCTGCTGGTGCTGACCGTGGGGCTGCTGGGCGGGGTTCTGGGCACCGCCAACGGCTGGCTCAGCGCCAACTGCCGCTATCCCGGCCGCCGCTGGCTGCGCATCGCCCAGCTCCTGCCCCTGGCCACCCCGGCCTACCTGCTCGCCGCCACCCTGATCGATCTGGCCAGCCGCGGCGGCTGGCGCGTCCACGGGCCGGTGTGGGCGATCGCCGTGCTCACGCTCACCACCTACCCCTACGTGTTCCTGCTCAGCACCGAGTGCTTCGCGGTGAGCGGCCGGCGTCAGCTGGAGGCCTGCCGCTCCCTGGGGGTGGGACCCTGGACCAGCTTCGCCCGGGTGGCCCTGCCGATGGCCCTGCCCGCCATCGGCGCCGGGGTGGCGCTCAGTGGCATGGAGGTGGTGAACGAGCTGGGGGCGGTGGAGCTGCTCGGGGTTCCCACCCTCTCCAGCGGCATCCTGCAGCGCTGGCAGAACGAGGGCGATCCCCAGGGGGCCGTGGCCCTGGCCCTGGTGGCGCTGGTGATCGTGAGTCTGCTGGTGGCGGCCGAGCGCTGGCAGCGGCGCCGCAGCCGGCGCTGGCTGGTGGGCAGCGGCGGCGACGGCCAGCTCCCCTGGAGCCTGGGCGGCTGGCGGGCTGCCGCGGCCCTGCTGCTGGGGGTGCTGCCGCCGCTGCTGAGCCTGGGGGTGCCGCTGCTCTGGGCCGGCCTGAGCCTCGATCAGCTGCAGGCGGAGCCCGTGGCCGAACTGCTGCTGCTGGCCGGGCGCAGCCTCGGGCTGGGCCTGCTGGCGGGGGGGCTCACCGTGGCGGTGGGCCTGCTGCTGGCCATCGCCAAGCGCTGGACCGCCCAGCCCCTGCTGCGGCGCCTCACCTTCCTGGCCGGCATGGGCTACGCCATCCCCGGCACGGTGCTGGCCCTGGCCCTGATGCTGATCGGCGGCCCCTGGCAGCTGAGTCCGCTGCTGCTGCTGGTGTGGGGCTACACCGACCGCTTCCTGGCCGTGGCCAAAGGAGGGCTGGATGCGGGGCTGGAGCGGATCGCCCCGAGCGTGGATGAAGCCGCCACCGGCCTGGGCTGCAGCTGGACCACCGTGCTGCGCCGGGTGCACGTGCCGCTGCTGCGCGGGCCCCTGCTGGTGGGTGGCCTGCTGGTGTTCGTGGACACGGTGAAGGAGCTGCCGCTCACCTTCGCCCTGCGCCCCTTCGACTTCGACACCCTCTCGGTGCGGGTGTTCCAGTACGCCAGCGACGAGCGCATGGGGGCCGCCCTGGTGCCCGCCCTGCTGATCCTGGGGCTGGGACTGGCGGCGGCCCTGGCCCTGGTGCCCGGGCTGGATCCGCTGCGCCGGCCGCCATCTGCCTGACGCCGCTCCGCCCAGGCCGGTCGCCCGCCTGCCGCCATCCCTGCTCCAGGCTGACATCGGGCTGGGTCGTGGCCAGGTTGGGCGAGCCCTGCCCTCCGTGCCCGTGTCCCTGGCTCCGCTGATCCGCACCGCCGGACGACGGCCGCCGCGCTGGTTGTGGCGTGACAACCCTCTGCCGGCGTGCGCCCTCGGCTCCAGCCTCGTGCTCGCCGCCGCTCTGGCCGCCGCCGCCCAGGGCGCCGCCACCCCCATCTACAGCCTCAACACCCGCTGCAGCATCGAGGGCGGAGCCTCCCAGCCCTGCGTGGTGGAGGCCATCGATGCCGGCACGGCCACCCTCTACCGCCACCGGATCGGCGGCATCACGATGACCGTGCGCATCACCGACCGGCCCCTGCGGATGGAGCGCTGGAACGGCGCCAAGAAAACCTGGCAGCCCCTGCGGGACGCCGCCGCCCGCTTCTCCACCAACACGATCTGCTTCAACGGCCGGGATCTCTGCGTGGTGAACCCCAACCACCTCAACAGCGTGCGCCAGGAGCGGCCGGAGGTCACCGAAGGCCGGGATCTGGTGATGGTGCGCTTCGACGCCAGCGGCCGGGTGAATCTCACCTGCTACGACGAGGGCTGCCGGGAGGTGAGCGCATGAGCCGGCCAGAGGCGGGAGTGGCGCTGGGGCTGGCCCTGGTGTTCAGCCTGGCCGGTGCGGCTCCGGCCGGTGCTGACCTGGGGCCGGAGTCCGGGTCCGGTGCCGCCGGATCGGCGCTGCATCCCCTGCTGGCCCGCGGCGGTGGCGGCTTCGGCGGCGGCGGTCGCGGCGGCGGCGGGGGCCGCAGCGGCGGCGGCGGTGGCGGCGTTGATCGCGGCCGGGCGCCGGGCGGGTTCGGTCAGGCCGGGCCTGCCTTCAACCGGGGCAACACCCTCCCCGCCGGCGGCTGGAGCGAGCGCACCAACCTGGGCGGCGGCGGTGGCCCCAGCCTGAACCGGCCTGCCAACCTGCCGGCCATCGGCCCCGCCACCCTGCCGGCGAACCGGGTGAGCGGCGGCGGTAACCGCTGGAGCGGCAACACGGTGGCGGTGAACCGCAACTGGAACCGGGTCACCAACGTGAACGCGATCAACGTGAACGCCGGCTGGGCCCGCCCGGGCTGGGGCGTGGCCCGGCCCTGGAACTGGGGCTGGTACGGCGGCTGGAGCTCCCCCCCCTGGGGCTGGTGGGCCGCCAGCACCGCCGTATGGGGAATCAGCACCCTGGCCAGCGCGGCGATCATCACCAATGCCGTCTCCAGCGCCATCTCCGCCAGCAGCCCGGTGATCGTGGTGCCCAACACCGGCTACGAGCTGCTGTTCGGCACCGTTCAGCCCCAGGGCAGCGGCGGCGTCACCTTTGTGGTGGTGGCCAACGGCAGCCAGTACCAGCTCAGCGGTGACTGCAACCAGGGCCTGCTCAACGGCCAGCAGCCCCAGTCGGCCCAGGAGGCGGAACTGCTCAACGCCGCCTGTCAGGTGGCCTTCGGCTCGGCCTGAGCCGGGGAGCGGCCTGGGTCGGGCGGGAGATCCATGCCACCATCGACGTTCGCGGCGGTCCCGCCACCGCGCCCCTTCAGCCCGGATCCAGGAGCGTGTCCACGCAGGCCTTGCCCTCCAGAGGTGTTCCGATCCAACGGCTCCTCTCCCTCGGGCTGCTGGTGTGTCTGCCGCTCACGCTGGCGGCCGAGACCCTCGGCTGGGGTGATGGGGCCGTGTTCCTCTGCTCAGCCCTGGCGATCGTGCCGCTGGCCATCTGGCTGAGCACGGCCACCGAGAAGATCGCTGTGGTGCTGGGGCCGGCGATCGGGGCCCTGCTCAATGCGGTGTTCGGCAACGCCACCGAGCTGATCATCGCCCTGGTGGCGCTCAAGGCGGGCCTGGTGGACATCGTCAAGGCCAGCATCACCGGCACGATCGTCAGCAACCTGCTGCTGGCCATGGGTCTCTCCATGCTTGCGGGCGGCATCGGTCGACAGGAGCAGACCTTCGCGCCGGTGGTGGCCCGGGTGAACGGATCGGCCATGACCCTGGCGGTGCTGGCGATCCTGCTGCCCACCCTGGCGATCAGCACCGCCAGCGCCGATCCACCCTCGGAGCTCGGTTTCTCCACCTTCGTGGCCTGGGTGCTGCTGGCCGTCTACGGCCTCACCGTGCTGTTCTCCCTCTACACGCACCGCAGCCTCTACGCCGTGGCCTTGGTCGACGAGGAGGACGAGGGCGGTGCCCGACCCAGCCTGTGGCTGTGGGGATCGGTGCTGATCGCGGCGACCCTCGGCGTGGCCTACGCCTCCGAGGTCTTCGTGGGCGTGATCGAAACGGTCACCGAGGGGTTCGGCCTCTCCGCGCTGTTCACGGGCGTGGTGCTCCTGCCGCTGCTGGGCGGCGCCGCCGAGTACGTCACCGCCGTGTCGATGGCCCGCAAGAACAAGATGGACCTCTCGGTGTCGGTGGCGATGGGATCCACCCTGCTGGTGGCCCTGCTGGTGGCACCGCTGCTGGTGCTGCTGGGCCCCCTGCTCGGCCATCCCTTCGATCTCGGCTTCAATCTCTTCGAACTCGTGGCCGTGATCATGGCGGTGCTGATGAGCAACCTGATCACCCTCGACGGCCGTTCCGACTGGCTGGAGGGGGTGCTTCTCCTGGCCATCTACCTGATCCTGGGGGCCGGCTTCTATTTCCAGACGAGCTGAGGCTGTCGCGATGCCCCTTCAGGACGATCCCGCGATCCTGCCCTTCCGCCCCGGCGGCCGCTGGAGCCGGATCCGCGAGCTGCCGGCGCTGCAGCTGCTGCTCGGCGTGGCTGCCCTGAGCGGCGGGCTGCTGCTGGGCTGGCCCCTGCTCACCCTGGCGGCGTCGCTGATCACCGCGGCGCTCGCCCTGGCGCAGCTGCTGCCGAGCCTGTGGGAGCGGATCGGCAGCCGCATCGACGACGAGGCCACGGTGCAGACCATGGCCCTGATCGGCCTGTTCACGGGGATCTCCGCGGCCTCGTTCGCCCTGGGCTGGTGGGATCCGCTGATCGGCATCTACCGCAGTGGCGACTGGGTGGCGATCGGTGCCATCGGCGAGGGGGTGGTGGGGGCCTTCGGCCAGATCCTGGTGGCGCTGGTGGCCCTCCTGATCGCCTGGCGTCAGTACGTGGTGGATCGCCGGCTCACGACCCAGCAGAACCGCATCACCCAGGCCCAGACGATCGACAGCTTCATGCAGGGCATCTCCGAACTGGTGAGCGACGAGGAGGGCATGCTGGAGGACTGGCCCCTGGAGCGCATGCTGCTGGAGGGCCGCACCGCCGCGGTGCTGGGCAGCATCGATGCCAGCGGCAAGGCGAAGGTGCTTCGGTTTCTCTCCCACGCCTGCCTGCTCACGCCCCTGCGGCGCGACAATCGCCTGGGTCGGGCCATCCTCGACGGCCAGGGCGGCTACGTGGCCGATCGGCTCGAGGGCATCCCGGTGGTGCGCCTCAACCAGATGCTGGTGGGCGCCGACCTGGGCGGCACCGACCTGCGCGGCGTGGATTTCAACGGTGCCGACCTGCGCGGCTGCAACCTCGAGCACGCCGATCTGGGCGGCGCCAACCTGGCGCGCTGCAACCTCTCCGGCACCACCTTCAGCGGAGCCCGGCTCGAGGGAACGGTGCTCTTCCTCGGGCGGCTGGATACCTGTTCGCCGGCCTGGCCCGGCGCTCTGCCCGATCCGGAGAGCGGCGCCCACACCGGCGCGGTGGTGGAGAACTGCGATTTCTCCGATGCGCGGGGGCTCTCCACCGAGGCGCGCGCCTACTGCGCGGCCTGGAGCGGCAAGCGCTCCCGGCGCACCATCCCCGGCGGCAGCAAGGGCCTGCCCAACCGGCTGGAGGTGCCGGCTCCGGGGAGCTAAGGCGCGGCTCCCGGGGGGGCGAGATCCGCCCGGCCGCAGCGGGGACAGACCGCCCGCACGTTGAGCACACACTCCAGCAGCCGGAAGCCATGGCTTCCGGCTGCGGCCTGGCCGGCCGCCAGCACAGCCCCGTTCTCGAACTCCTCGGTGCGGCCGCAGCGCACGCAAACCAGGTGGTGGTGGTGGCGGTGCTCCTCGCCGCCGAGTTCGTAGCGCCGGCCGCCCTCCGGCAGCTCCAGCTCCTGCAGCTGCCCCATCGAGCTCAGCAGCCGCAGGGTGCGGTACACCGTGGCCAGCGACACCCGCTCCTGCGCCTGGAGCAGGCACTGATGCACCTCCTCGGCGCTGAGGTGGCGGCCCTCCCCCAGGCGCTGGAACAGCCGCAGCACCCTCTGCCGCTGGGGCGTGAGGCGCTGACCGCGGCCGTGCAGGGAGCTGCGCAGGTCCAGGTTCTCTGCGCCAGCGGCTGGAGGTGGGACGGGCACCGTCAGGCCACGGGATTTCCGCAGGATAGGCAGTGGTTCTCAACTATGACCACTATTGAGAACTGCGGGGCTCGGGGATGGCTCGCCTTTGCCGGGCCAGGCCAGGCCACCGCCAGCGTTCAGCAAGCCGGCAAACGGTCGCGGCGCTGCAGCACCGGCACTGATACCAGCACGGTCACCAGCACATACGCCAGGATCGCGATCTTCACGCCCGGCAGCTGCGGCGCGAAGCGGCTGGCCAGCAGCAGGGCCAGGCCGGGATTGCGCATCGAGGTGACCAGGGCGGCGGTGATGCGCCGCTCGCGCCCTTCCCCCGCCACCAGGTAGCCCGCCGCGAGGCTGAGCAGCACCAGCGGAACCATCAGCAGCAGCCCCGCCAGATTGGCACTGGCGAACAGCCAGAGCAGGGGGCCCGTGCGGATCAGCACCGCCAGCACCAGCAGCAGCAGCAGCCCGTTGGCCAGGCGATCCAGCGGACCCTGCAGACGGCGGATGGCGGCGGGGAACAGCCGCCGCAGCCCCAGCCCCAGCAGCAGGGGCGCCAGCTGAATCGTGCCCACCTGCAGGGCTACCTGGCGTGGCAGCACGTCCCAGCCGTCCACCGCGAAGATGCGCTCGCCCAGCCGGGCCAGCAGGGGAACGGTGAGGATCGCCAGCAGGGCGGCGCCCATCTGCAGCCAGCCCGCCAGGGCCGCGTCACCGCCGTGCCTGCCCGCCTTGCGGAGGATCAGGGGCGCGCTGGGGCAAACAGCCATCAGGGCGATGGCGTGGCGCACCTCCGCCGGGAGCCCCCGGGCCGGTGGCGTGAACAGCAGCAGCCAGCCCAGCAGGGGCACCAGCAGGCAGGTGGCCAGTTCCACCCGCAGGATGAGCGGCCAGTGGCGCCGCCACACCGTGTGGCTGTCGAGGGGCAGGCCGGCGCCCAGGGCCAGCATCACCGTGAACAGGCTGCAGGGCACGAGCAGGGCAACCAGTCCGGCGGGGGTCATCCCAGGGCACCGACCACGAGCACGGTCATCGCCATCACCCCGATCAGGGCGATCAGGCTGGCGGTGGCCGCCGCCAGGCGAGGACCCTCGGCATCGACGTAGTCCTGGCGCGACAGCCGCCGCAGCTCAGCCAAATGCCGCTGGTTGGCCACCGCCAGCGCCAGGAATCCGGTGAGGGGGAAACCCAGAGCCACCGCCACCACCTCTGAACGGCGACCGTGGCTGCCGCCCTCCCGGTCGATCGCGGCCACGATCCTGTCGAGACCGAAGCCGCAGCTGATCAGCGGGAGGCTGGTGCGGGTCCAGGCCATCAGCCTGCGTTCGGCGGCGTCGCGGTTGCGGCGCCGGGCCGGTCCGTTGGTGAGGTTCACACGTCCGCGCTGGGGATCAGCCCGCCGCGGGCACCCTAATCACCCTGCCCCGCGCCACCCTCCCGGCCAGGGGACGCCGGCGCGGGCCGGGCCCTCCGCCGGCGGTTGACCGATGCCGACCGCCGTGGTCACACTGCGGAACAGCCCGGCCCCCTTGCGGGAGGGCTGGTTTCTCCCCTGCCATGGCCGGATCGCCCGGCGCCGGCAGCGCCGTTCCCCGTTGCTGCCGCAGCTGGAGCTCTCCTTACAGCCGGTTTGCTGTTTCCTCTTTGCGGGCGCCCGGAGCCACCAGCGCCGCAACGTGGAGGCGCTGCAGCTGATCCTCGCCTGCCCAGCAGGCCGGGATGCGCTGCGGCCATGCCCGCCACGAGGCGCCGGAGCAGCTCTGCCACGACGACGATCCCTGAGCGGGCCCGGCTGGACGGCCCCCAGCCCACCCCACGGGATCAGCGGTAGGGGCTGTGGTGTTCGCCATGGGGCGGCGCGGCCGGACCCGCGAACAGCGGACCCAGTCGCTCGAGCGCGGAGCGCTCCCGCAGCCGGCGCCGCTGCGGCTCCAGGGGGAGCGCTCCGCGCTCCGCAGCCGGTTCGGCAGTCTTCCCCAGGGCAACGGGGGGGCCAGCGACGGATCGAGGGATGGGGTGGGCAGCCATGGCGGTGTGATGCCTCTGCTCCACCCTTAGCGCCGGCGCCGGTACAGGGGGAAGGGCAGCGGTTATCCCCGGTCGATCCGGGCGCAGACGGCCGCCACCAGATCGGCGGCGGTCACCATCAGGCGGTAGGCGATCGCCAGCGCCAGCAGGGGCGCCGCCGGCAGGGCGGACCCCAGGCGCAGCAGCAGCACCGCCTCGAACACCCCCAGGCCGCCGGGGGCTCCCGGCACCACCAGCCCCGCCACCCAGGCGGCGGCGAAGCCGGCCAGCCAGTCGGGCCAGTCGAGGTTGCCGGCCAGATCGAAGGCCATCAGGCAGCAGGCGAAGCCACCGAAGCGCACCAGCACGAAGGCCAGCAGGGCCAGCAGGGCCTGCCAAGGCGCCGGGGCCAGGGCCGGCGCGTCCAGCCCATCGGCGTTCAGGCCGAGTTCCGCCGCCTTGCTCCGCTCCAGGCGTGCCAGCAGCGCCCGCCACCAGCGCGGTCGCAGCAGCGGCAGCGGGAGCAGGCCCAGCAGGCCCCAGCCGCTCTGCCAGCCACCGAGCGCCACCAGGGCGAGGGCGGCGAGGGCGGCCAGCAGGGGGTCGAGCACCACCGCCAGCAGGGCCTGGGCCGCGCTGGCCGGTTGGCGCAGCGGAGCCTCCGGCCCCCGCAGCAGCCGCACCCGGCTGGCCAGATGCCACACGCCGCCGGGCAGATGCTTGCGCAGGTTGGTGTCGAGGTAGGCGGCGATCAGCTCGGGCCAGCGCGGTTGCAGGCCGAGCTGCCGCAGCACCAGCCCCCAGGCGGCCCCGTTCACCACCAGGCTGAGCACACTCACGCCCACACCCAGCGTCAGCCACAGCCAGCCCTGGGGATCGGGACGCTGCTGCAGCACCTGGGCGCCGTTGTTCAGCAGCGCTGCCAGCACGAAGCCGAAGGTCAGCAGGGCGATCCACAGCCGCGGTCCGCCGGGCAGCGGCGGCAGGGCGGCCAGCCTGGCCTGAAGCCGGCGCCCCTGGCGAAGCAGCGACCCGACCGGAGTGGCGGTCATGGCTGCCAGGTCCGCAGCACCAGCTCGCGGATCTCGGCGATCGGGCGGTTGTGGCGCCGGGCCAGCGCCACCAGATCGTCGTGCTCGGGTTTCGCCCGCCAGCTGCCATCCACCCGGCGCGACTCCTTGATGCGCACCGGGCCCAGCGCCGTGTCGAGCAGGCGGCTGCGCCGGGGCAGCACCCAGCGCTGCTGCAGCGTTTCGCGCACCCCCAGGCTGCTGCTGTGCCGCCACCACACCGACCGCAGAGCCGGGCCCCGCTCCGGCTCGGCGACCACGCTGAGCAGGGTGCCGGTGCGCCCCTTCTTCATCGCCACCGGCTGGCTGAACACGTCGAGGGCTCCGGCCTCCCGCAGCTGCTCGGCCAGGAAGGCCAGATCCTCACCGGAGGCGTCGTCGATCTGGGCCTGCTGCACCAGCACGGTCTGCCGGGCCGCGCCGTCGGCCCCGTCACCGCTCGGGGCGGGCGCCGCCAGCCAGAGGCGCAACAGGTTGGGGCGGTCGAGCTGGCGGGAGCCCAGCCCCACGCCGATGGCGGCGGGCACGTGGGCCGGCGCCGCGCCGAAGCGATCCGCCCAGCAGGCGGCCAGGGCCAGGCCCGTGGGGGTGGTGAGCTCCCCTGCGGGAAAGCCTTCGCTGGAGGCCA
>Ga0315900_10008745_pt1 | contig 12973 bp, 15 predicted proteins | sample LakEriMetagenome_FD_203521 | JGI IMG/M metagenome (GOLD analysis project Ga0315900, IMG submission 203521) | Freshwater fungal communities from buoy surface, Lake Erie, Ohio, United States - Buoy 12 MA114 | ecosystem: Environmental > Aquatic > Freshwater > Lake > Lake biofilm | place: USA: Lake...
TCGGAGGAGGTCCAGACCTTCATGCCGCTGGTGACCGGCGTGGCGCAGGCCGGCATCGGCTTGGGCGCCTTCTCGACGTCGACCAGGCACATGCGGCAGTTGGCCGCGATGGACAGCTTCTTGTGATAGCAGAAGTGCGGGACGTAGATGCCGAGCTGGTTGGCCGCATGCATGACCATGCTGCCTTCGGCCACTTCGACCTTCTTGCCGTCGATTTCGAGTTCAAGCATGGGAGGGGGGCGCCCGATGGGGGTCCAGGGTGGCGGTTCGCATCACACGTAGGCGGGGACCATGCAGGTCCGGTGCTCGATGTGCCAGGCGAACTCGTCCCAGTAATGCTTCAGGAAGGCCCGCACGGGCATGGCCGCGGCGTCGCCGAGCGCGCAAATGGTGCGGCCCTGGATGTTGTCGGCCACCTGGTTGAGCCGGTCGAGATCCTCGGGCCGGCCTTCGCCGTGCTCGATGCGATGAACCATCCGCCACAGCCAGCCGGTGCCCTCGCGGCAGGGAGTGCACTGGCCGCAGCTTTCCTCGTAGTAGAAGTAGGACAGACGCAGCAGCGACTTGACCGCGCAACGGGTCTCGTCCATCACGATGACCGCACCTGACCCCAGCATGCTGCCGGCCTTCGCGATGGAGTCGTAGTCCATGTCGGTGGCCATCATGATGTCGGCTGGCAGCACCGGCATCGACGAGCCTCCGGGGATCACCATTTTCAGCTTTCGACCGTCGCGCACGCCGCCGGCGAGCTCGAGCAGCTTCGCGAAGGGCGTGCCCAGCGGAATCTCGTAGTTGCCGGGCAGATTGACGTCACCCGAGACCGAGAAGATCTTGGTGCCGCCGTTGTTGGGCTTGCCGGCGGCCAGGTACTGCGCGCCGCCGTTGCGGATGATCCAGGGCACCGCCGCGAAGGTCTCGGTGTTGTTGATCGTGGTGGGCTTGCCGTACAGGCCGAAGCTCGCCGGGAATGGCGGCTTGAAGCGGGGCTGGCCTTTCTTGCCCTCGAGCGACTCGAGCAGCGCGGTTTCCTCGCCACAGATGTACGCGCCATAGCCATGGAAGGCGTGCAGCTGGAAGGAGAAGCTCGAGCCGAGGATGTTCTGCCCGAGATAGCCGGCCGCCCGCGCCTCGTCGAGGGCCTGCTCGAAGCGTTCGTAGACCTCGAAGATCTCGCCGTGGATGTAGTTGTAGCCGACCGTGATGCCCATCGCGTAGGCCGCGATGATCATGCCCTCGATGACGATGTGCGGGTTGTAGCGGAGGATGTCGCGGTCCTTGAAGGTGCCGGGCTCGCCTTCGTCGGAATTGCACACCAGGTATTTCTGGCCGGGAAACTGACGCGGCATGAAGCTCCACTTCAGGCCGGTGGGGAATCCCGCACCACCGCGACCGCGAAGCGAGCCGGCTTTCAGCTCGGCGATCACCTGCTCGGGTGTGATGCCTTCGCTGAGGATCCGGCGCAGCGCCTTGTAGCCCTCGCGCGCCTCGTAGTCGGCGATGCGCCAGGCATCGGGCGAGTGCAGCCCGGCAAGGATCTGGGGATTGATGTGCCGGCCATGGAAGCAGCTCTCCATCGCGCGCACACGGGCCAGATCGGCCCCGAAATCATGGGCTCCCATCGCTCAGGCCTTCGCTTTCAGTTCCTCGAGGAGCGCATCGATGCGCTCGGCGCTCATGAAGCTGCACATGCGCTGGTTGTTGACCAGCATGACCGGCGCATCGCCGCAGGCACCCTGACACTCGCTTTCCTTCAGCGTGAACAGGCCGTCGGGCGTCGTCTCGTTGTAGTCGATGCCGAGCTTGCTCTTGAGGTATTCGCCCGCCTTGGCGCCATCGCGCAGCGCGCAGGGCAGGCAGGTGCAGACAGCAAGCTTGAATCGGCCCACCGGCCTGGTGTCGTACATGTTGTAGAAGGTGGCCACTTCCCAGACGGCGATCGGCGGCATGCCGAGCACGCGGGCCACGTCCTCGACCACGGCCTGCGACACCCAGCCAATCTCGGCCTGCGCGATCGCCAGGGCGGCCATCACCGCCGACTGCTTCTGGTCCGGGGGAAACTTCGCGACCTCGCGGTCGATGCGCGCATAGGACGCATCCGACAGCAGGTTCGCGGCTTGGGGGACGGCGCTCATGTCGAGTTCCAGCGGTGAGGGCCTCAGCGATCGATCTCGCCGAAGACGATGTCCTGGGTGCCGATGATCGTGACGACGTCGGCGATCATGTGACCGCGCGACATCTCGTCGAGCCCCTGCAGATGCGCGAAGCCGGGCGCGCGGATCTTCAGGCGGTAGGGTTTGTTCGCGCCATCGGACACCAGGTAGATGCCGAACTCGCCCTTCGGATGCTCGACGCCGGCGTAGCATTCGCCCGCCGGTACGTGGAAGCCTTCGGTGAAGAGCTTGAAATGGTGGATCAGGTCCTCCATGTTGCTCTTCATGCCGACGCGGGCCGGCGGTGCGACCTTGTGGTTGTCGGAAATGACCGGGCCGGGATGGTTGCGAAGCCACTCGACGCACTGACGCACGATGCGGTTGCTCTCGCGCATCTCGGCCACACGCACCAGGTAGCGGTCATAGCAGTCGCCGTTGCGGCCGACCGGGATATCGAAGTCGACCAGGTCGTAGACCTCGTAGGGCTGGGTCTTGCGCAGATCCCAGGCCACGCCCGAACCGCGCAGCATCGGCCCGGTGAACCCGAGCGCCTTCGCGCGATCGGGATCGACCACGCCGATGCCGACCAGTCGCTGCTTCCAGATGCGGTTGTCGGTGAGCAGCGTCTCGTATTCGTCGACGCACCCCGGGAAGCGCTGCGTGAAGGCCTCGATGAAATCGAGCATCGAGCCTTCGCGATCGCGGTTGTATTCCCTGATGGCGTTCTCGTTGCGAAGACGGCTCTCGCGCAGGCGGGGCATCTGCTCGGGGAGGTCGCGATAGACCCCGCCGGGACGGTAGTAGGCCGCGTGCATGCGCGCGCCCGACACCGCCTCGTAGCAGTCCATCAGGTCTTCGCGCTCGCGGAAGGCATAGAGGAACACCGCCATCGCACCGACATCGAGACCGTGCGCGCCGATCCAGAGCAGGTGGTTGAGGATGCGCGTGATCTCGTCGAACATCACCCGGATGTACTGCGCCCGCAGCGGTACCTCGATGCCGAGCAGCTTCTCGATCGCCATCACATAGGCATGCTCGTTGCACATCATGGACACGTAGTCGAGACGGTCCATGTAGGGCACGTTCTGCAGGTACGTGCGGGTCTCGGCGAGCTTCTCGGTGGCCCGATGCAGCAGCCCGATGTGGGGATCAGCGCGCTGCACGACCTCGCCATCGAGTTCGAGGACGAGCCGCAGCACGCCGTGCGCGGCCGGGTGCTGCGGCCCGAAGTTCAGGGTGTAGTTCTTGATGTCTGCCATGGCGTCGCGTGACGGGTGGGGCGCTCAGCGCCCGGCGCCGTAGCCTTCCTCGCGGATGACGCGCGGCACGATCTCGCGCGGCTCGATCGAGACCGGCTGGTAGATGACGCGCTTCTGTTCGGGGTCGTAGCGCATCTCGACATGACCCGAGATAGGGAAGTCCTTGCGAAAGGGATGCCCGACGAAACCGTAGTCGGTAAGGATGCGCCGCAGATCGGGGTGACCCTCGTAGAGGATCCCGAAGAGATCGAAGGCTTCGCGCTCGTACCAGCCGGCCGCCGGCCAGATCTCGACCACCGAAGGCACCCTCGGGAAATCGTCGTCGGGACAGAATGTGCGGACCCGCAGGCGCTGATTGCGAACGACCGACAGCAGATGCATGACCGAGGCGTAGCGTGGGCCCTGATGAGCGCCATCGCCCCAGTCGCGATAGTCGACGCCGCAGAGGTCGATCAGGGTGTCGAAGGCAAGCCCCCCCGCATCGCGAAGGACCGGCGCGACAGCGGCGAGATCGGCTGCCGCGACCTCGATCGTGAGTTCGCCAAAGGCCTCGGTGACGCTGCGGACACGTTCGCCGAGCGCCTCGGCGAGGGCCTGGCGAAGGGATTCGAGGGCGGTCATGGAATCCTCAGCGGGCGATCGTGCTGGTGCGACGGATCTTGCTCTGCAACTGCATGATTCCGTAGATGAGCGCCTCGGCCGTCGGCGGACACCCCGGCACGTAGACATCGACCGGGACGATGCGGTCACAACCCCGGACCACCGAGTAGGAGTAGTGGTAGTAGCCGCCGCCGTTGGCGCAGGACCCCATCGACAGCACCCACCGCGGCTCGGGCATCTGGTCGTAGACCTTGCGCAGCGCCGGCGCCATCTTGTTGCACAGCGTGCCGGCGACGATCATGAGATCGGACTGCCGGGGACTCGGCCGGAAGACCACGCCGAAGCGGTCGAGGTCGTAGCGCGAGGCTCCCGCGTGCATCATCTCGACCGCGCAGCAGGCCAGACCGAAGGTCATCGGCCACAGCGACCCCGTACGGGTCCAGTTAACCAGCTTGTCGATCTGGGTGGTGACGAAACCCTCTCCCAGGACACCTTCCATGCTCATCTGTGCCGCTCCGAGCGCTTGTGCGGGCAACGCCCGACGGGATCACTCCCAGTCGAGGGCGCCCTTCATCCATTCGTAGACGAAGCCGACGACCAGCACGGCCAGAAAGACCATCATGGCCGCGAAACCGAAGAAACCGATCGCATCGAGCGAGACCGCCCAGGGGAACAGGAACGCGATCTCGAGATCGAAAAGAATGAAGAGGATGGCCACGAGGTAGTAGCGGACATCGAACTGCATCCGCGCATCCTCGAAGGCCTCGAAACCGCATTCGTAGGGCGACAGCTTTTCGGTGGTGGGATTCGAGGGCCCCAGCAGCTTGCCGATGGCCATGGGCCCCACCCCGACGGCGATGCCGACGAGGATGAAGAGCAGAACCGGGAGGTAGGGTTCGAGACTCACTGGACGACCTGGCTCGGGTGTGGCTCGGAGGCGAACGATGTTGCCTGGATGACCGCGCGGAGCACGGGCCGCGACAGGAGCCTCGCGGCGGGCTGGAAGGCTCCGGGTGAACTACACCCCCGAAACCCGGATTGTTGGTGCCGACGGCGAGACTCGAACTCGCACAGCTTTCGCCACTACCCCCTCAAGATAGCGTGTCTACCAATTTCACCACGTCGGCTCGTGGATGCCGGGTATCGCTCCCGACAGGCCCGTATTCTACTTCGGAATCTGGCCGCCCGCCCCGTCTTTTTGCACTGCGGCATCGCCAGGCGTGCCGGATGCGGAACCCGATGCCGCCGGCGCGGCCTCGCCCCCGGCCGCAGGGGCTGTCGGCACGCCGGTGTTCGAGGCAGGCTGCTCCATGACGCTGCCGCTCCTGGGAGCGGGACGCCCCATGAAGGACAGTGCCAGCGTGCTCACGAAGAAGACCGTCGCGAGCGCCGCGGTGAGGCGAGAGAGGAAGTTGGCCGAACCGGTGGCACCGAACAGGCTGCCCGATGCCCCGCCCCCGAAGGCGGCGCCCATGTCGGCCCCTTTGCCGTGCTGCAGCAGCACCAGCACGATGACGCCCAGCGCACTGAGCACCTGTGCGACGAGGACCAGGGAAAGCAGGAGGCTCATGCGCGATTCCGTTCAGACAGGTTGGGCGTGACGACAGATGGCGGCGAAGGCCTGCGCATCGAGCGCCGCCCCACCGATGAGCCCGCCGTCGATGTCGGGCATCGCGAACAGCGGTCCGGCACTTTCGGGCTTGACGCTGCCGCCGTAAAGAATACGTGTGGCGCCCGCAGCCAGACCGGCATCGGCCAGCCGCGCGCGAATCCAGGCGTGCGCAACCTGGGCCTGGTCGGGCGAGGCGCTGACGCCGGTGCCGATCGCCCAGACAGGCTCGTAGGCCACCACGAGTTCGGTCGAGGCGGCGGCCGAGGCGAGCCCGGCTAGCGCGCCGACCTGGCGAGCCAGCACGGCTTCGGTAAGACCGGCCTCGCGCTCGGCGAGGGTTTCACCGACGCACACGATGGTGCCGAGCCCGGCATCGAGCGCTCTCGCCGCCTTGGCCGCGACGCGGGCGTCGTCCTCGCCGAACAGCGTGCGACGCTCGGAGTGCCCGACGGTGACCCATCGACAGCCGAGATCGCGCAGCATCGTCGCGGCAACTTCGCCGGTGAAGGCACCGGCCGACTGCTCGGCGACATCCTGGGCGCCCCACGCGAGGCCGGCATCCGCGAGCCAGGCCGCCACCTGCGCGAGGTACGGATAGGGCGGGAGCACCGCGACATCGACCCCGGCAAGCAGCGATGCATCGACGAACGCGCGCAGATCGGCCAGCAGCCGCTCGTTGGCGAGCAGCGAACCGTTCATTTTCCAGTTGCCCACCACCAGGGGGCGGCGGGCCGTCGAGCGCTTCGGGTCCATCGGCGGTTGCGATGCAGGATAGCCCCGGGGACTTCCGGGTAACCCGAAAGTTTAGCCGCCGGCGCGCAGCGGGGTCAAATTCCGGGGGCGGGCAGCTCGGCAGTTCACTCGCGACCGGCAGCAGGCGGCGGGGCCCCGGTCGATGGGGGCGGCGTGGGCGGCGTCCGGCTCCAGGGAGATCCGCGCCCGGATTTCCAGCGCCACAGGGCTACGGCCCAGCCTGACAGGCCGTAGAGAACGAACATCGAGAACAGCACCACCGGCGGATCGCTGGAGACGAGCACGAAGGCCAGCACGATGCCGATGACCACGAAAAAGGGCACGCTGCGGCGCAGGTTGATGTCCTTGAAACTGTAGAAGGGCGCGTTCGAGACCATGGTGACACCGGCGTAAACCGTGACCACCCACGCAACCCAAGCAAGATCGGCGGGCGACGACGAGATCCAGCGCGTCTCGCGAAGGTCGGTGACGATCCAGATCAGTCCCATGACGAGCGCCGCAGCGGCCGGGCTCGGCAGCCCCTGGAAGTAGCGCCGGTCGACGACGCCGATGTTCGCGTTGAAACGCGCAAGGCGCAGCGCGGCGCCCGCGCAGTAGACGAAGGCGGCCAGCCAGCCCCACTTGCCCAGGCCCCGCAGCGTCCATTCGTACATGATGAGCGCGGGTGCCGCGCCGAAGGACACCATGTCGGACAGGCTGTCGTACTGCTCGCCGAAGGCGCTCTGCGTGTTGGTGAGCCGCGCCACGCGGCCATCGAGGCTGTCGAGGAGCATCGCCACGAAGGTAGCGACCGCCGCATGGTCGAAGCGGGCGTTCATCGCCTGCACCACCGCGTAGAACCCGCAGAACAGCGAAGCGGTGGTGAACGCGTTCGGCAGCAGATAGATGCCGCGTGCGCGACGCGGTGCTTCGCCGGGGACGGCCGGGCGCGTCAGGCGAAGGGAGCGAAAACGGCGCCGCGGGTTCATCGCAGGAAGGCTCCCTGGCGGATCCACTTGGTGGCGATCCACTTCTCGCCGCGCTGCACCGGAATCCCGGCATGCAGGCAGCGACGATCGAGATCACCGGCCGCGTTCAGGTACTCGAAGTACACCGCGCTGCCCGGTTGCGGGCGGATGTCGAGGCCGAGTTCGGGGAAGCGGGTCTCGCCGCCGGCCTCGACATGATTGAGGTAGAGCACGATCGTGAGGAGTCGCTGGCCGCCGTTGCGCAGGACTTCGCCACTGCCCGGATCGGCGGGATCGAACCAGTCGTGGTGCGCGAGATACTCGTTCCCGGGCAGGTAGTGGAGGATCTGCAGCGGCTCGCCATGCTCGATGGGCAGTCCGGTGAGCGCGGCGATGCGCTGCTCGAGCCGCGCGACCACGGCATTCTCGCCGCGCTCGAAGAAGGTGCCCTCGCTGGTTCGAACCGGACTGACTTCGTCGCCACCGGTGTGGCGGTCGAGCACACTCGATCGGGTAAGCTTGCCGCTGGACAGCGCGATGAGGCGCTCGCATTCCTGGGCCGAGAGCAGATCGTGGAGCAGCGCGATCGCGGGATCGGCCATCGCGAATCCGATGCCGATCTCGCGGTCGGCCGCCCGCACGCGCGACGCGGCGGGCAACCGGATGGGATCGGGGCGGTAGGCGACTGCCGTGGCGGCCGCGAGCATCTCGGGCGCCTGCCGCTGGACACGCTCGGTCATCGAGCGGACCACCGCGATCGCGACGCGCGCATAGTGCTCATCGAAGCCGCTTGCACGCATCGTCGCGAGCATCTCGGCGTCGTTGCAGCCGCGCACGACATTGCCGGCGAGCCAGTCCTGCCACTCGGTGGGCAGCGGCGGCAAGGGCGGTGGCGCGAGCAGCTCCGGCATGGGCCCGAGTATAGCGCCGGGGGCCGCAAGCCCCCGGAAAGCCGCCTCAGTTGCGGCTCTTGTCGACCAGCTTGTTCGCCTTGATCCAGGGCATCATGGCGCGCAACTGCTCGCCGACGACCTCGATCTGGTGCTCGCCCATCAGGCGCCGGCGCGACAGCAGCGTGGGGGCGCCCGCACGGTTCTCCAGGATGAACTGCTTGGCGTACTCGCCGGTCTGGATGAACTTCAGTGCATCGCGCATCGCCTGGCGGGTTTCCTCGGTGATCACCTTCGGCCCGGTCACGTACTCGCCGAACTCGGCATTGTTCGAGATGCTGTAGTTCATGTTGGCGATGCCGCCCTCGTAGATGAGGTCGACGATCAGCTTGAGCTCGTGCAGGCACTCGAAGTAGGCCATCTCGGGCGCGTAGCCGGCCTCGACCAGCACCTCGAAACCCATCTTGATCAGCTCGACGGTACCGCCGCACAGCACGGTCTGCTCGCCGAAGAGATCGGTCTCGGTCTCCTCGCGGAAGTTGGTCTCGATGATGCCGGCTCGCCCGCCGCCGATCGCGCAGGCGTAGGAGAGCGCGAGGTCGCGGGCGATGCCCGATCGGTCCTGGTGCACGGCCACGAGCATCGGCACGCCACCACCACCCGCATAGGTGGAACGCACCGTGTGGCCAGGCGCCTTGGGCGCGACCATGACGACGTCGATGTCCTCGCGCGGCATGACCTGGCCGTAGTGGATGTTGAAGCCGTGGGCGAAGGCGAGCGTGGCGCCCTTCTTGATGTTGGGCTCGACGTCGTCCCGATAGACGGCGCCGATGTGCTCGTCGGGCATCAGCATCATGACGAAGTCGGCACCCTTGACCGCGTCGGCGATCTCGGCGACCTTCAGGCCGGCCTTCTTGACCTTGTCCCACGACGGGCCGCCCTTGCGCACCCCGACGGTGACCTTGCCGCCGGAATCGTTGAGGTTCTGGGCATGCGCATGGCCCTGCGAGCCGTAGCCGATGATCGCCACCTTCTTGCCCTTGATGAGCTTCAGGTCGCAGTCCTTGTCGTAGAAAACCTTCATCGCGTTATCTCCTGGTTCGGATCGGGGGCGCCGCCGTCGGCGCGTGACTGGGTGGGGTGCCTCGCGAACGCTGCCCGAGAGGCACCCTGCGGACTTCAGGCCTTGAGCACCCGCTCGCCGCGGGCGATTCCCGAGGCGCCGGTACGGACGGTCTCGAGGATCGCCGAGCGATCGAGCGCGTCGATGAAGGCGTCGAGCTTGCTGCCATCGCCGGTGAGTTCGATCGTGTAGGCCTTGTCCGTCACGTCGATCACCCGGCCACGGAAGATGTCGGCCATGCGCTTGACCTCCTCGCGCTCCTTGCCGACGGCGCGCACCTTGATCAGCATCAGCTCGCGCTCGATGTAGGGGCTCTCGGTGAGGTCGACGACCTTGACGACGTCGATCAGCCGGTTCAGGTGCTTGGTGATCTGCTCGATGACGTCGTCGGAACCACTGGTGACGATCGTGAGGCGCGACAGCGACTTGTCCTCGGTGGGCGCGACGGTCAGGGACTCGATGTTGTAGCCGCGCGCCGAGAACAGCCCCACGACCCGCGACAGCGCGCCGGGCTCGTTCTCGAGGAGGACGGAGATGATGTGTTTCATCGCAGCCTCCCGCTCACAGGTCTTCGGACGACAGGATCATTTCGGTCAGCCCCTTGCCACCCTGCACCATCGGCCAGACGTTTTCGCTGGCGTCGGTGATGATGTCGAGGAACACCAGGCGATCGCGGTTCGCCCCGAAGGCCTCGCGCAGCGCCGGCTCGACATCGGCCTTCCGATCAACCCGCACGCCAACGTGCCCGTAGGCCTCGGCCAGCCGCACGAAGTCGGGCAGCGCGTCCATGTAGGACTCGGAGTACCGGCTGCCGTACTCGATCTGCTGCCACTGCCGGACCATGCCGAGGTAGCGGTTGTTGAGGTTCACGACCTTCACGGGCAGGTGGTACTGCTTGCAGGTCGAGAGCTCCTGGATGCACATCTGGATCGAGCCCTCACCGGTCACGCAGGCAACCTGCGCATCGGGGTGGGCGAGCTTCACGCCCATCGCATAGGGCAGGCCCACGCCCATCGTGCCGAGGCCGCCCGAGTTGATCCAGCGGCGCGGCTTGTCGAAGCGGTAGAACTGCGCCGCCCACATCTGGTGCTGACCGACGTCGGAGGTGATGAAGGCATCGCCGCCGGTGACCTCCCAGAGCTTCTCGACCACATACTGCGGCTTGATGATGTCGGCACTGCGGTCGTAGGACAGGCAGTTGCGACCGCGCCACTGATCGATCTGCTTCCACCAGGCCGCGAGCGCGCTGCGGTCGGGGCCGGTACCGGCGGCGATCTGCGGCTCGATCAGCGCGAGCAGATCGTTCAGGGTCTCGCGGACGTCGCCGACGATAGGGACGTCGACCTTGACCCGCTTGGAGATCGACGAAGGATCGACGTCGACGTGGATGATCTTGCGCGGATTCTGCGCGAAGTGCTTCGGGTTGCCGATCACCCGGTCGTCGAAGCGGGCGCCAACGGCGATCAGCACGTCGCAGTGCTGCATCGCCATGTTCGCCTCGTAGGTGCCGTGCATGCCGAGCATGCCGACAAACTTCGGGTCCGAGGCGCGATAGCCTCCGAGGCCCATCAGCGTGTTCGTGCAGGGAAAGCCGAGCGCATCGACGAGCCGGTTGAGCTCCGGCGCCGCGTTCGCGAGGATGACGCCGCCGCCGGTGTAGATCATCGGGCGCTGCGCCTGCATCAGCAGCTGCACGGCCTTCTTGATCTGGCCCTGATGGCCCTTGACCACCGGGTTGTAGGAGCGCATCTGGACGCTCTTGGGGTATTCGAAGCGGCACTTCTCGCGCGTGACGTCCTTGGGGATGTCGACGAGGACAGGTCCCGGGCGGCCGGTGCTGGCGATGTGGAAGGCTTTCTTGATGGTGTCGGCCAGGTCTCTGACGTTCTTGACCAGGAAGTTGTGCTTGACGCAGGGCCGGGTGATCCCGACCGTGTCGCACTCCTGGAAGGCGTCCTGACCGATCGCGTGCGTGGGCACCTGGCCCGACAGCACGACCATCGGGATGGAGTCCATGTAGGCGGTGGCGATGCCGGTGACCGCGTTGGTCAGGCCCGGGCCGCTGGTGACGAGGCACACGCCGACCTTCTCGGTGCAGCGCGAGTAGGCGTCGGCGGCATGGACCGCGGCCTGCTCGTGGCGCACGAGGATGTGGTTGACCTTGTCCTGCTGGAAGATGGCGTCGTAGATGTAGAGGACAGCGCCACCCGGATAGCCGAAGACGTGCTCGACGCCCTCCTCCTGAAGACAGCGAACGACGATTTCCGCACCGGTGAGTTCCATGAAAGATGGCCTTTCAAGATCCAGGGAGCCCGCCCGCCGGCGCCAGTGAGAACCGGTACGGTTCACCCCGACGCAGGCCTTGGCACGGGACCTGCGAGATTGATCGGTAGCCCGGCTCCGGCCTTGTGGGCAGGATCGGCGCTGGGGATTGCCGCCACCCGGAACGGCACTGGCGGCGGCCCATGGGCCCCTGCGCGGGCGACCGGGATGGTCGGAAGGGCGCGAAGCTACGCCGAAGCGGCGCTCGCGTCAAGCCGAGGGCTGTCGTCATCGCCCCGCGGCGCGCACGCCGGGCCTCTCCCCGGCAGGGCGGGCGCGGTCTGCTAGCATCCCGAGTCCATCACTGCCCGCCCTTCGCACCGCCCCACCCTCATGGCCACGCGACAGGAACTGTCGGACTTCCTGGCCAGCGTCGAGCGAAGGGCCTTCAAGCAGGCCGTTTACGCGCTTCGCGACGAGACGCAGGCCCTCGACGTGGTCCAGGACGCGATGCTGCGGCTGGCCGAGCGCTACGGTGACCGGCCTGCCGCGGAACTGCCGATGCTCTTCCAGCGCATCCTGCAAAACGCGATCACCGACCATTTCCGGCGCCAGAAGGTGCGAAACGCCTGGGTCACGCTGCTTTCGGCCCTGGTGCCCGACAGCGAGGACGGCGAGGAACGCGATCCGCTCGAGGTCATCGAGGCGGCGGGCGAGGGAACAGCCTCCTCGAGCGCCGCCGACACCATGGAACGCAGGCAGCTTCTCGAAGCCATCGACGAGGAAGTCGGCAGGCTGCCGGCGCGTCAACGGGAGGCCTTCCTGATGCGTTACTGGGAGGATCTCGACGTCGCCGAGACCGCGGCCGCCATGGGTTGCTCCGAAGGCAGCGTCAAGACACACTGTTCCCGGGCGACTCACGCGCTGGCCGCCGCCCTCAAGGCCAGGGGTTTCCGATGAAGACCGACGAATCCTTCGAACGCGAGATCCGCGCCGCCCTCGACGCGTCGGTCACGCGTTTGCCTTATGCCGTCACGCACCGCCTCGAGATGGCGCGATTGGCTGCGCTGGCCCGCCATCGCCCGCTCGCCCAGACGCGACGCCAGCTCGGGCTTCAGCCGCAGACGGCCGGCGCGACGGGCGGTGCGTCCTCCACCGCTTCGCGCTGGTGGCGCCTTGGCCTGACCGCCCTGCCGGCACTCGTGCTCGCCGGAGGGCTCTACGCGATCTCCCTGTGGAACGACAACGAGGCCGCCGACGAGATCGCCGAGATCGACAGCGCCGTGCTCTCCGACGACGTCCCCCTGACGGCCTACACCGACCGGGGCTTCGGGGTCTTCCTCAAGAACATCCGCCAGGACTGACCCCGATGGCTGC